>Ga0065711_1003939_pt1 | contig 25737 bp, 13 predicted proteins | sample Hoacrofraction12_FD_59098 | JGI IMG/M metagenome (GOLD analysis project Ga0065711, IMG submission 59098) | Hoatzin crop microbial communities from Cojedes, Venezuela - Epithelial fraction 12 v2 (version 2) | ecosystem: Host-associated > Birds > Digestive system > Esophagus > Crop | place...
GGTTGTGGAGTCTCCTTCTCTGGAGATATTCAAGACCCGCCTGGACAAGGTCCTGTGCAGCCTGCTGTAGGTGACCCTGCTTGGGCAGGAGGGTTGGACTAGATGACCCACAGAGGTCCCTTCCAACCCCGAACATTCTGTGATTCTGTGATTCATAACCATTGGCATTACTGAACTGTGTGAAATCTCAAGTGTAACAAGTAATTGTGCAAATTCACTAAACTAAACATTACACATGCCTCAAAGACTTCTAAACCAGAAATATTCTTGCCATTCCTGTGATACTGGATCTTGGGTAATTATTATCTATGCACTGGAATGCTGTATTCTGCATGATGCATGGACAGCACTAGCTTAATCTGACTCATTTTACTTAAACACGCGCCTCAATATTATCTAACAAGCCCAGCAATTTTTATGGATATCTTTGAAAAATTCTGTTTTTTAAACTCTTCACAAAAGAACTGATTTAATTTCCAGTATTTAATAATTACCCTGCTCTGGAAAGGCACAAAATACTGTTGCAGTTGTTCAGCTGTGCTGAAAAATTCTGTCCTTTTTAAAGACCAGTTACGATAACAAACTGTTAGTTTTAGTTTATAGCTGAAATAAATCACTCAGTGAATAGCTGTTTTGTTAGGAAGTTAAATTGGCCTTGGCTTCATTTCAGGCTATATGACTAACAACAAGCAGGGCATTAATCAGGTCATGATCAATGATGAAGAATTTTGTTTATGGCTGATACACGAGGTGGAATTGTGAGTGTTCCTTCCTAGCTTAAAAATAAAATACAGCAGGTTAAGCAATGCTCTGCAGCTTATCAATCAAAGCTAGTGAGGAAGTCTTAGCTCTTGGTTCTAACTTTTTCCAGCACATCACTTCTGCTCTCATACGGACACACATTCATTTGCTCCCACACTTCTCAAGCTTTTCTTCATTTTATAAACATTCCTACAGAACACTCATCTCTGTACTCTTTGTGCAACTTAACAAACATGAATGAATTAAGGCTTTCATTGCAGCACTCCTAATAAGGTAAGGAAAGAGCACCATTTACAATTCCGTGACAAGGAAAGACAATCAAGGTTAGTAAATGTGATTTTGAGAAGTGCCTACTGTCTTCAGAAACCCAGAAGCAATGCAAACACCAGTGCAAATCTCCTTCCCTAAAAAAACCTCTTTGGCTCCGTGAGAAATCGATGCTCTGAGTAGCCTCACTAGGCTCTCTGCCCTCTGTTATCTTCCCCTAACCTGTCTTTTTCCCTTCATTTTAATTGCATGTCAAGTTTGAGGTGGTTTGGACTTTTTTGCATTGGGGGTGTGTGTGTCTTTGTTTTGTTTTTGTTTTGAACAGAATGCTACTTTACAATGACACACGTAAAATCATACAAATTCAACCTTAAAACTGTACTTCATGTTTCCTGAACCTGCTCAGAGTCCAGCATAACAGTAGGTAGGCTAACAGAGCTCAAAGCAAACCTTGCCCAGGCAGGAACCAGACCCATTACTTACGTGGAAATGTTACATTTGAGAACTTATCCCATCAGATCTCACTTGACAACTTTATCATCTGCACCTTACTTGCCTTGAAACCACATGTTGTAAAATCATAGAGCTCCCTGGAATAAAACTGAGTTAATCTAAATCTTCCAGGATTATTTAGCAAAGTGCCTGATTTTTGAGAATTTGCACTGAGGAAATAAACTTAAAAAGATCTCCTCGGACATCACTGAGATCCTCAGCATGAGGCATTCTTAGATGCATTGCACAACTGAATTCTGAGAGCAAGTGAAAGATGGGGCAGAACCATCAGGTGGTCTGTTTCTGTGCCTGTCCTCCACATTCTGACACAGTGTGAGCTCCAGCTAACTTTTGGTTTCCAGGATTCTGAGGACTGGGGTGAGCATCACAAGTTATTTGTCCTTCCTCATCCTTTTAAGTTTTATTAGAGCATAAACCACAACTTTCTGATTCCCCATCATAGTACACACCCACACTTCAGTTAACCAGCAAAAAGAAAAAAGTATCAGGTGACTAACATTTTGTATCTGTGGGTTTAGAGCCAAATTATATGGTCAGCAGCCTGACTACTAGATAAAGTGCAAGGTGACACAAAGACTACGTTTACACAACTACTAGAGCTGATGACCTGCCAGGACGTTCTGCAATTTGGCAGCTTCTGCATGCTGAAAGAAGGCTGACATTTTGTTTCTGTTTTGCTCAGTGTTAATCTGAGGTCCATTAAGATGCATCAGAGCTATACTCCCAACTGCTTCAGGCCCCATTTCCTTCCTGTCTTCCACTTGCACCGGCTGCCCCAGGGATGCACAGTGGCCAGTCAGCAGGATGATAGGCTATGCCCACAGAAGAAACACAGGGCTGAGACAGTGAAAGGCAGGAACTGTGTAAAATCGACCTGGGCCAAATCAAAATTTTTCCATTTGATCCAAACCAATCAATTCTAGTATTTCATTTTAATTTTCCTAAAAGGTGGCAACAGAAAGAAAACTGTAAAAATAAGTCCAGTCAGCTACCACCACTGTAATAGGGTGTGAAAAACCAGCTGAAAAGAGCTATGTACAGTGTGGTGGTTACAGCTGTGAACTAGCTTGGAGAGAGAAAATGATCAAGCAGGGGAACGGAAGGCAGGCTGACCCAACACGGACAGGAAGCCATGTAATGACTACCCAGCTCTTTTGGTACGAACTGCTGCTTCAAAATAAGAATATCTGCTTGGGCAACAGCAGCTTGCTGGAGACAAACCAGGCTGACAGATGAGTCCAGCTGGATGAGCAATGGGCTTGCTCTGTGTGTCCACGAGGTTTGTGTTCACAGGACACCACCACCATACTAAGAAGGGGCTGGCCACTGTCTGCTCAGAAACCACATCGTTACCACAGCCCCAGCATGTGGAGTGGCCTTCCAAGACAGAGCAGGCAAGGGGAACACTAGTTGATTTTGGTTTATGAAGCAGCATATGTGGTGTTGCCTCCTGGGACTGGAGAGTCTAGGCCTAGATGGATAGGCCTGTGAGGGTACTCCAGGCGTATTCATATCTGATGTTACTATATGCAATAACAAGCCTTATTCTCAAGGGTGTTAAGCACCCATGCTCAATTTGGAATCAGTAAGACTTGAAAAAAAACGAGCAAATCTGGATTAAGTTTATAAAGTATATAAAATACAGAGACTGGGAAAATGAAGTTTTAAATATTGCAGTGCTTAGAAAAATGCATAACCCTGTCTTTCCCTGGCTATGACTTCTGAGATGCATCAAACACTTCAAGCCTTAATAGATCCTATGTGCATATGAGAAAAGAGGTTAATACATCCAGATACAGATTTAGCTATTTACAGTCTAACAAATACTCCTTAATCAAATGCAAACATTAAAATTACTCCAAGTGATGCCCAATCTTTAATGCCTCAAGCTGTCAAATATATCAGTTTCTTCACATAACTACACCAAACAAAGATTTTCAAGGTGGTACAGTGTCCAGACAATTTGATCCACAAACACATTCCCTGTAAAGTGCTCACACTTCCTTCCCATCTTCCACTTAGAGGTGTTCCAAACACAGGCCACTCATCTAACCTTTCCTCGTTACCCATGCACAGAGCAGGGGTAATGAGGAAAGCCTGTTTAGAAGCTCACAGCACTCACCAGGGCCCAATTTAGTGAAACAAACAGACTTGGTGTTAGGTTCAATTATAATAACATTAATTGTAGGTATATTATGTCAACACAGAAACCATCCCATGGAAATTCATAAGACTTGCATGGAATTAGGATGATACAAATGAACCCTCAAAAAAACCCCCAAAACTCCAACCAAAAAACCAACCAACCAAACAAGAAACACCTCCGAGTTCGACCTTTTCCTGTAATTTGTTTAAATGAAACTAAAAAGCTTTATGAGCTTCATTTCACAAAACTAGAAACTGCATGGTCCCTCCCGACACATGGGAAATACCCAGTTGAAACAAGATCTGAAGATTTGTAAATAATGACATTAAATCAGAATTCCACTGGCTGGCTTTGCTCTTTTTTCAAAAACCTTATTGTTTTTCTCCAAATCAACAAAAGAACGAATTGCCTCTAGTAGACTTCATTTCTGAAGCCACTGTCTTTGTCTTCAATGCCCATTAAAAACCCGGTCTTGAATCTCATGCAGCTGTTTTAGAGAGGGAAAAAAAATGTGAAAGCTTTTTCTGATGCAAAAACAAGAATAAAAGAAGGGGGGGGCAGGGAGGGTGAAGAAAGGGGCCCACAGGGAGCCAGGATTAACAGTTACAAAGACATTTAAAGGCTCTTCCCCTCTTTTCAACACATTAGCCTTTGAGCATTTGCTCCTATAGACAAATGTTGTAGTATCTCGGTGGCTGAGAAGGTGAACCTCATAAAGGAGGTCATGATCCACCAATTCACCATTTTCTTAAGAATGATGCCTTGACTTTATAAGAAAAATCACCAACAACTATGTAAATCAATTCTGAAGTGGTATCCTTTAAGGCATTGCATTTTAGTGGTTCACACATTTAGGTCACACTAGATGGTTACACATCCTAAGGATTTTTGTCTGAAATCTATGATTCTCAGAGCAAGCACGTTAGCAGAAAAATAGCACTCTTTCTCCCATTTGATAATTCATTTCTTCTTGTCAGATTTTTATAAAATTATAAAAAAATTGCAACATACAGTTCTCTGTTATGTAACAAACTACTAATTGTAACAACCGCAAAGGCAGGCACCACTTCACTTTTCTCTTTAAATCTCTCTCTCATACTTTTATAATGCCAGTATCATACCACATCTAAACTTTGAGATGTGGTTCATCATTTTGTATGAAATGTTAATATTTTATTTGCATCCTCTAAACTAAGGGGCAAAACCGCTGAATGCTGAGCAATGAAATGTATCAACACTTCCCACACAAGACAAAGTTGCTCAGCATCTACATCAGAGCAGTGCCTATACCAGTACTGCTCATGCTTGCTGGTCTCTGAATTGACAGCTCTTTGGATGGATCCACCTGCGATTACCATGCAGCAAGAACATGCTTACATGCCCTTTTACACAGCAATTTCAGGGAATGGTACTATACATTCCCTCCTTCCATCTCTTAAAGTATTCATGTATCCAACACAAAAAATACCAGATGGAAGAGGCACGGTGTACATTCAACTCCATGGGATGTGATCAAGGTACAACAGAGTTTTTAGCAATGGAAAAAGCAGCTAAATTGCTTGTTGTTTCTCAGTGGAAAGTGCCTGAGGGCAAAAGGGTCCAAATAACACATCAACTTCTCTTTCAATATGGAGGTTTCGAGCATATCAGCTTCTGATAACAAATTACTAGTATTTAGACAGCTGGTCTTTGGCCGTTAAATCTTTCTAAAGCCTAGCTCATACTGGAGGATGAATACTTGTAGACAGGTCAGTGAATGAAACTGCATTCTCCTCAAGACAAATCTTTTCCTCTTGAGGAAGCATGTAGCATTTCCAGATGGTTCATCCAGTCTTGAAGCACTGCCATTCAAATATGCATGGTTTTTACCATAAGATTTACTTCAGTGTGGAAAGATCACACTGCTGCTATAAGAATCCAGTTCTCTGGGGAGGCTGATGAAGGTTCCGTTTTGCTATATGCATTTCCTGTGATATGCATTAGTAGAGACCTACTGCTATGTGCTCCTTGGAAGCCATTCACAGGACTTCATGGAATTAATCAACATGAGCCAATGCTAAACATGCTCATTCATTGATACAGAGCTCACACATAACAAGGTAGACAAATGTAACAGTCGAAACTCTAAAGCACCAGAAAATCTCAAACAGAACTGTATGTTAAACAGCAAACTGGAAATAAAATACACTGCCCCTTGGAATCAGCAGTGAATTCCCTTTTAATATCAACAGCTGTTTTAAGAACAGCAGACACACACATGCAACCATTCAGAATACTACGAATGATGAAATACCTTGGAAATCACATCTAATCTGTTCCTGGTGCCTTTCTGGAGCTTTTATTCTGTTCTGTGCCCCACTGTAGACAGCAGGGGTTAAGACAGGAAAGTCACAAAAAGTACTACCTCACCAAAAGTGTGAAGCCAAATGAAGTTTAGCTTACTGCTGCAATTGCAGGCCAGTTACAAAAGCTGTCAGAGCACAACCTGGACTTTCCCTCTTACACTGCTCAGACACAACTAATGGTTCAGACAGTGCTGTGCCAGAAGAAGTCTACCACAGGAAGAGGACCAGTAGAAGACTGTCTGAATCAATAAAATTGTATCTAACCTAGCCATACTCCCAGTATTTCATTTTTAAAAATGTATTTGAAAACAATGAACTGAAATCTGCACTTCACTCACTATCTGCATCACAGAAGACTTGTATGTCCCTAGACTCACTTTGTTCCCTCACTGCTTCCTGCTCCTCTGGTCAGACTGAGAAAAATCCCTTCACCAAAGTTCTCTGTCTGTCCAGAGACCACATCCACCACCTGCACTGAATCCATCTGCTGACCTGCTATCTCTTGCTGTGGAGTCACTCTCCCCCTGGAATCATTAGCGTGTCTAGATAAGCAGTGCCCCAATGCTGTCCAGAAGTTCTCAGCAGCTCTGCAAAACAATCGGATCAAAACAAAAACACCCCTGACTCTCCCACACACATCCCTGAGCTAGCTTCTTCCTCATCTTTCACACTGTTCCTACTCCATTCTCTTCTGCTCAGTCTGTTTCCCAGCTCCTTCTGCCTGGCAGTCAAAGCAGCAGCAGCAGCCACTGCCCGGTGCTGCCTTTACCATACACACCGGGACAATCAGCTTTTTCTAAGGAAATGAGGCGTATGTAACACCACTGCCTCTGTGTGCACTTTTATGTCCCCGCAGCAACTAGTGAACTTTCTGTCCAACTTCCAGCAATTTGACAAAGGATGCAGAGAGATTTCAGAGGTACTAAATTTCTGTACGTTTTATGGGAGGGGGGAACATGCAAGTGGAGGAGGGAGACCTTCTTAGCATCCATGGAAGTAGCAAGTTGTGGTACAAGTTCCATCACCTGTTTGATCACAGCAAATCTACACCAAGGATATGGTCTGAATACTTCAGCTGAAGAAAGGAAGATTCATTTAGTGATTGCACCCTTTTAGGCACAAGCAAAGTGAGGCATGAGATCCACAGGGAACCATATCTTACTGGTTCCACTTCTCACAGCAGTACCTATTAAGATATCCAGAGCAAACTGTGGCACCAATTCAGCAACAGAAGAGGCTTGACTTTTACCAGTTGTTCTTCAAAATGTTTGTCTTCATATGCTCAGTGTCTCTGTTTTAAACATGGACAGCCTATTTGTGCTCACCATACCAAAGAGTTTTCCAGGCATTTCCCAAAAGCCTCCTTTCTCTCTGAACTAGTACAGAAATACCATGTAAGCTTCTCATTTTTAACGAAAAATTAAACTGGTTCCACAGCCACCTAAAAAAAAATGTATTTTGTTGTTCCAATTCCTAAATTAACTCACGTTGCCTTCTCTACCTGCAGTATTTTCAGCTTACTCATTACTATTTTTTCCAGATGAAATCACAAATGGCTTGAAAGCATACTGTGCTCTGCACAATGGAATGAGACGGAGTTTTTCAAAGTCTTACTCCAGCATCCAACACAACAGCTTGAAAACATCCATGTAAACTCATCTTGGTGAACTTTCCAAAGTGTTTCAGACTTATTAGAATGTTATAAAAAAAAACTTACATCTTTTCCGATAGAGTTCCTGAGTAATTCCCTAGCCTGCTTACTTGCACAGATGTTTTAAACAACACCAATTCATTTTTCTATCCTATGAATCCAAGTTTTTCCAGAGCAAAACTAGGTTGGAAAATCTGTTCTAAGGCCGAATGGGCTGCTGCTGGGAGACTTACTAATTCAATCTGACAACCATTTTAAAGGCTTGCTAATTCACAAAACCACCTACATGCTGCCTACCTTATGTGGCTTGAATTAGTCGTCATGGTTGTTAGGTCACTGTTAAGATAACATCTGACCCCTCTACTTAACTTTTGTGCTTTGGAAGCATTTATTATGGGCTGCATTATGATGGTGCCCTCCAGTGCCATGATAATGAAGATTTTTCTCAGTACTGGCCTATAAAATCCCTATTCTCCATGAATTTATAACTCTGTCATGAAGATTCTCATGGACTCAGCTTAATCAGCAAAAAGAAAGTGACTGTATCAAATTCTGCTCAGCCTTTCCTTTGGAACAAGAGAGAGACGAAATGCTCACAAGTTCAGAAACACAGTGTTACACTGGATATTAAATGTAGTCTTAAAAATAACAATGGTGATGTCAAGGCCATTGGTGCCTGATGTTACTCCCATGTTCTCTACCTTTGAGCTTTCTGTAGGCTGTGCATCAACTGTAACAAAGCGCAATGAACTGAGCCCTTATTCTACTCTGTAATACAGCAATTGCCAACAATTGATACATAGAGGGGCATATCTCAGTGGCGCAAACAGTAACAACTACTTCTTCAGATGCAGCCCGCCTCTCTCCTGGACCTGCATCTCACAATCCCCGCAAGCTCACTAGACCTGAGCAAAACAATAAAACATNCATGATGGTTTATTCCTAATTGACATTTACTTACCACATCTGTTACCCACATGCATCTGTCCTACACCACAGGACTGCTGTGGCTCTGATAGCTTGAGAGACTTTCTGGCCACTTCGTGGTCCATGCCAGAGATGCGGACACGGAACTGCTCCCTACTGACTGTCTTCCGTAAGGTTCGAATGGTTTTACGGAACCTCTTTTCAGTCTTTTTCCGAGCACAGCGCACATCACATGTATCTGAAAAGTATCAAGGGTGAAAGCTGCTATAAGTGACCACGCACAAAAATCCACCCNATTCGAAAGATCAACCAAAGCAAGTCACTGAGAAAGCAACTTCAGGGAACAAGTCTACGATCCTTAAGGACAACACTATCAGGCTAGAAGAAAATTAATCAGACCACAAGACTTTAATCTATGGGCAGTGCTTTGCTCTTTCAAACTATCCCCATCTCTCACTCTTTTTGAAGCAGTAAAATTCATTTTCAAAACAGGAGATACTTTTTATTATCATTTTGCATACAGATAGAAGTAGAAAAATACAGAAATTAAGGAGCAAATGGCAAGAATCTTCAAACCGCACCTTGGATTATTTTCCAACCAACCTGTCACCTCCTTTTGGATTGTTTCAAGCTCAAAGTCCGCAGTGATAAAAACTTCTCTAGTCGCTGTCAGTCTACTGAGGGCTCCATGAACTTTCGTGCCAGAGCTGCATGTTAGGTTTACATAGTGGAAGCTCTCCATTACTGAATTATGTCTCTCTGTATAAACAAAATTGAAGGAAGCAAAAGCTTGGCCAGCTATGTTTGTCAACATTCACTAGTGCTCAGTGCATATGTTGTCATGAAGAGTGAAAGGGGAACAAATGGTTAACTCCACAAACCAGTAAACAAACCGTTTGGCAAGCTTCTCAACTGGTGCACCCTCACGTAGAATCATGACTCCAGTGCACCTACAGATGTACTGCTGGGCGGAGGTTCTGGCATTACACTGGGTCCGAGGCGTGATTCACTGCTAGGAAGCGAGCTTGGCTGCAGTGCTCAGCCCGCTTCCCCTGGGTTTTTCTTGCAGGTTCTAATGAATTGCCTCTGCACTATGCAAAGCATCTTAAAACCATGACACTGCCTGCACCGGGCAGGATACTTCAGAGAAAAAATTTTGCACTCCTATGAATCATGTGAAAAACGTGTTAGCTTATAATGGTGTTTAAATTAAGTAGTGGCTGCATACACAGGACATTTGGAGACCATTTCAAGGTTTAAATGAGGAAATATGATTTAGTTAAAACACCAAGAATAAGCTTTGGTTCTGGAGTATATAACTCTTCACTGAGCATCTAGTGTAGTTTCTCACTGTTACTCTTCTAAGGACAAACAAACTGACATGTTGATTCATCATATTGTTTATTGTTTAGTGACATCTTCCCCGAGCTCTTCTATTTTTTTTTTTTAAATCTACTCCTCCTCCTTTTCTGCTGACTTTGTAAATTCCAAGGCTATACTTTCTGCCTTGGAGCAGCTGGAAGAGCTGACCTCACTGTGTCCATCTGGGGCTGCTGAAGTATAAAAGGAAGAGAAGAGAAAGGAGGAACAACCCTTCAGCAACAGAGTCAGCATAAAAGGCCAGGAGGTTTTTCACTGAGGTATCTGACAGTAAGGAACAGGTGAGAAAGGAAAGAACAGAAAGAAGGGATTGAGAAAGGAAAGGAAGAAATCAAAAAAATGAAAAGTATCATTGATTTTACTGAGAATTTTTTGGCAGTGGTACAAACAAAAAAGGAGAAAGGTTTTCCTAGAAAGACTGTAATGTTGTTACAGGGAAGTCCTGAGATCTGTTGTGATCTGAAACAACTAGTGCAAGAATCATGGCTGGGATGAAGTGTGATTCATGAGGTCAGTGAAGAGCAGCAAGTTTGCAGTGCTCTATGCTTTGCTTATGGTGTACTTCATATCAGGAAAACAATCAGCCCTGAGCTATGCCTCTAAACTGCTTACCTGCATTTTTCATATTCATACCTGGTATCATCCATTCCGGACCTTCTTGAAATTTCTCAGTCTTTTTCAAACTACATTTTCCTTCATTTAATTTAAAGGTTACGCTTATCTTGATGGCTGAAGTATCTTCAGGAAGAAACAATGACATGTTATTTTAAAAAAGCAACAGAAAATTTAGATAACCCTAATATTACATCATAATGATGACATAAAAAAATATGCAAGTGAAAAAGGAGTCATCACAGAAAACCTAAAGAGAAGCCAGCTTCCTCCTGCTGTGAAGCATGTTCACAAATGGAATCGGAACAAAGTGGGAGATAGATTTTATCTAAAAAAATAAGAAGAAGGAGGAGGAGATCAAGTCCAGATCTGCTATTGGGCAAATCATGTAAAGGTTAGCTGAAATTGAAGGAGATACTCCAGAACAGTTCTGAAAGTAGTTTATGTCTATATAAAATAGCACCTCTTATCTGTTTAACTTTAAATCCTTTTTAAACTTTACTGTCCAGCAGCTCAACCTAATTGTACTGTGTGCTGCCAACACTATCCAGTTTGGGTGTCTGCTGGCTTACATGTTTATTTATTTCACTACTGATCTTTTTCCTTATTTCTAGGTCTTAGTTTGAGTGATGCTATGAAGCAGCACAAGGGGAATTTCCTGCTGTAATTATGAATGGCAGTCATGAGGAGGAGCAAGAAAAAACAGAGAAAAGGAGAATGGAGAAGGAAAATAGAAAGTCAACAGAAACACCCTTATTTCACAGCTATCTATTAAAAGAAATCAGACAAATCATGCAACAGTAAATCTAGTGATTACCCAGCCAGCTGGATGCATTTGTATTTTGCTGTTTTTTCTTAAGCTGAGGTGACCTGCCACAGGTGAGTGTGTAGGCATCCTGTGTTCCTAACAGACAGACCATACAGACAGACAGTAAAGACACAGTCACTGTGCACAGACCGAAGACTCCTGTAGTACAAAAGACATTTTTAATTTGTTGGTCAGCATCATCTTCACCTTTTTCAACAACTTTGTTCATAAAATACTCCACATTAGAGCTTGTCTCAGCAATTGAAACAGTTCAGGAAGAAAAGTAGCATCGGTCCCATAAGCACCGGCCCAAGCCTTCACGCTGTGTCCTGTGGGGTGGAGGGGCTGTGCAGGGAAAATCTCAGACCCCACGCAGGGCTGGAATTCCTTCGCCCCATTCAGCAGCAGCTCTCAGGGCCAATTAAGGAATGGCCCAGGGAGCACAGAGAATTCTGCCCTGTCCTCCCCAGCCTCAAAAAGACAGTTGTCATGAGAGGGGAATCTCAGGGTAGAGAGGTTATAAAAGACAAGGAAAGGGGCCTTCTTGGGACACTGGCAGGGATCTAGCCCTTTATCTATAGTGAAAGAGGAAAGATCCTTGTTGATTATCTGCTACTTGGGGCTTCCATGAGGGTTAGGAGGTTTGCTACTCTTAACACTCTCTACAGAATCATGTGCTTGTTTTTGTTGGTTTTGACTTACCAGAAAATACCTGGACATCTGAAGAGCAGCTTAAGAAGCATCTATCGCTTCCACCACTCTTAATGCAGTGCAGCAACACCTTGGATGACATATTATCAGGCAAGGGACCCTTTATCTCTAAATAGGATAAAACAAATACTCATGGGAGAAGTAAAACATCTACATACACTCTACTAATAAATCGTCATGCAGCTGCTTTCGTAGCTGGTACCTGAGAGTATCCAATTAATATGCTGTTTAAACAGAAAATCAAAGCAAAATTAAAATCACTGGAGGATCACACAACATAAGTAACTTCCTTTCAGGTAGTTATCATCAGCAAACCTTCTCATGCAGGGAAACAAAAGGAAACAGCAGAATGAGCTAGACACAAGCACAGGAAAGAAAGCATCAAAATCCCTCAAAGTATCTCCTGTTTTGGGGTTTCTTTTTTTGTTTGTTTTTACCAGTTTCAACATCAGTACCATCATGTCTGACTAAAAAGTGGAATACTGGGAACAACGACTCCTACCCCCTAACTGGACAGATCAAGATTTTCAGATTTGACTGCAACCACATGGCCATCAGACACCAGGAGCAGAAATGTATTTGCTAGGCACCTTACCAACGCAATCCTTTTTATTCCAGTGTAATTTGTAGTTAGATTGACACAGGCATTCATAGTCTCCCAGCGTATTCACGCACAGCTGTTGGCAACCACCATTGTTGATGCTGCATTCATTAATATCTATGGAGGAAAGGTATAAATACTTTTAACATGTTAGTCTTCACAAAGTACTGTACTTTAACTTGGCTAGGTAAGCATGTACATAAATACTGCTTAGTAGGGTTTAGAAAAAATTTTAGGAACGCTATCTGGACACCCACCTTGTAATAGTTTTGTTTTCACAGAAATCCTTTGACACATGTCAAAATTGATCAAATGTTGCCAGAGGAGAGATGTTAGGTATGTCCTTAAAGCACATAATTAAAAAAGAAATCCAGCCTCAGCAATATGACAACAAATTAACTCAAAGAAAAGGAGACCAAATCAAGTCTGCATTGCACTGTGTCTGGTTAACTAATATTTTTAATTTGAAATAAAGACAGATGACACAGACAGGGTTCATAGCGATCAATCCTCCAAAGAGTTCAAATAGGTACAATTGCTATGGGACACTATCTGACTCCATGTGGGCAGATAACACCACTGTATCACCATTGTCCCTTTTGGCTAATTATCCAAATTCAGGGCCTCACCCCCCCCAATAAATGTCAACAGGAGGAGAAACTACTGACAGCACAACATACTGCTTTTGGTGCAAACTCACTTGCTGATGCAGAATACACCATTCACCAGTGGTGTATCCCAGGGGTCAATACTGAGGCCAATACTATTTATCCTCTTCATTAAACCTGGATGACGGGACAAGAGTTCACCCTCAGCAAGTTCCCAGATGATACAAAACTAGGAGGAGTGGCTGATACACCAGATGGTTGTGCCACTATTCAGAGGGACCTTGAGTAGCTGGAGAAATGGGCCAACAGGAATCTCATGAATTTCAATAAAGGGAAATACAAAGTTCTGTGTCTCTGCTTCGTAAATCCACCCTAACGACTGCTTCACTTGTCTCCAGTAGCTTTATGGTAATATAAGTAAACCTAGAGAGCTGCTGTCAAGAAATCTCCCAGTAAGTTTGTGCATCTGAGGTTACACACTTCTACATACTCTTTTCTCAATGGTAATAATAATCTTGCCACTGCTCTCTCCAACCATTTGGTCTCTCCTCTAGATACGTAATAATTTGGTAGAAAATGCTGTGAAAAAGATTACAAAACTGAGCTGGTTTCAGGGGAAGAATGTCCTACTAACAGAACTGAGACAGCAGAGGCAGGAATGAGCAGCAGAGGAATAATGGAGAAAGAAGGGAACACCTTAAACTGGTACTGCTCCCTAAGATACCACAAAGTCGGCCCAAATCTTTAGTTTTCATTGACCTTTTGTTAGGAAGTTGCATGCAATGGCAACCTTTTATCTCCAGCACTTATTGACCTCTTCCATATAGGTCAGAAGCTGTATACTCAGTATCCCTACCAGCTTTGACACAGTCTGCGATTGCCAATAAATGAAGAACTTACTACAAGACAAGGATTAATATCTTCTGCACAGGAGTACGATATGAAGAGGCCAATTGGCAGCAAACAGCAAAATTACAGTTCCTTTTCCCCTTTGATAGCCGAAAGAAATGGAATGAATGCAGAGGAATCCATGAGAACAGACTTTTTTCAGCAACTAGAACACATGAGCAGTGTTTCTCCCCATCCAGGAAGGTGTCCCTGGTCATCAGGATAAAACACAGTGATGTTGTAACCCTGTAATCTTCTTTGCAGACTTTCTAGGTGCAGAGGTTAGGACAGATCAGGCACACAGAGATCTCTGAATTGTTATCTCCAAGGTCAAGGGTGCTCATTCTGCCTCAGAAATAAATAGGTCTTACTCAGAATTAAGTAACTATATGGAGTCAGCAAGGTCTTGCCTAGAGCTTATATAAAACAGGTTTAATTCTATTTAGTGTCCAGTTATTCATGTTTCCTCATGTTAATTCTGGGAATTTGTCACAGAAGTATTCACACGTGATGCACATGGAGGTTCTGTGACTATCTTTCTCATATTCCTTGAACTTTTCTTGTAGGAAAGATGTAAAAGGTTTAAGAGTATTAATTTGGCCAATGTAAATCAGTGGTACTACATCAGCTAAATTCCAATCTAGATCACATGAGGAACTGACATACGCACAAGAGCAACCTGCAAAACCATACTTATCTAAGTCATCCAGAGCTTCCTGTTCTTTAATTCCTATTCCACTGACTTTTCATTGAAGTCAATGAGACTCCTGTATGTGAAAAATCTATCAAATTATAGCTTTCATATCCAGGTGCAAAATGCATCAGTTTGTTCTGATAGTCACAGGTGCTTTCTGGATGCAGAGTGGGAAGGGAAAATCATTTGAGAAAAGATAGAAATGCACGGGATTAGTTTCCACTTTTGCTGTGTCCCCTTATCACGGCAAAGAGCAAAATTTACTCTATACACCTACTGCATATACGTAGGCTTGTGTCTTGCACAGACACTAATTAGACCTGTGGCAACAGCACTCTATCAGCATGGCCTGTAGTGTCTTTTTATAACTCACCTCCACAATGTGTGAAGCCATAGAGAGCATATCCTTTGTTACAAGTACACTCAAAGGTGCCTGGATGATTGATGCATGTGTGGTCGCACGTCCGTTCAAAAGAGCATTCATCAACGTCTGCAAGTTTTAAAGGGATACATCAGTATCTTTCAGCTTGACAAGGGAGCACTAATCAGCTGACAAAGTTGGACACAGCGGTGTGCAGATTTATGTAAATTAAGCACATTCTTTTACAGCAAATAATGTAACATAATTAAATGATAACCTTTAAAAGAACGATTACTTTGCCAAACAAGCTTTTTCTTGGCAAACATGAAAACTGCTGCTACACTTTTAACAATTATGATTAAAATAAATTATTTTTCTTCTATGGGAGAAACAAAAAATGCTGTTAAAACTCTTAGTTCATTAACATAAGATCTGCAGAAAGAGATTCACAGAAGAAAGTATTGCCTTTGGTTTTTCCCCGTAAATGAAAGTAAAGGCCACATTTTTAACTCTATGTGACTATGCAGTGCCTGACTTAAGTCTGCTGAAAATCACCACATTCTCTGAGATACACCTGAAGACAGATGACTGGAATAATTCGGTGAATTTTTCCATGGATCTATTATACTGTATATTTAGACTTCAGTGTCTGTCTCTAAAAGCTGCTGAGATATCTGTTTTCTCCAGCAAAACTTTTCCTTGACATTACAATCACTTTGCACACATCTCCTTTGTAAAGCATAGTTCGTACAATAGCCTAATCATGACCTCAGTGAATTGAATGGTAAAATGGTAAAATTTCTATCACTTTCTGAGGCCTTGAATGTTTATTTTACCATCAAAAGCACCTAAAACTTCTGTGCTAGTACATTATGCATGCCACATTAAAATGTTGCAAGATACAAAAAAGTTCACATCAACATCACTGACACATTACATCATTCTTTTTTCTTGGGCTTCGGCATGCTACAGCTTGATACCATTTTTGAAACAGCATAGGGAAAATAACAGAAGTGACAGGGACAAAAGGGAGATGCAAGTCTTTAAAATACATTCATAAACAAATTTCATTAAAAAACCCCCCACAAACTACCTTGAAAATCTTATATTTTTAAAGTAAGTTTGTTTTGTATAAATTGTTGTCCTTCTTTGACTGATTTAAAAAGGATAAGAATGCACTAAAAACCCAGGTGAAAATTATTTTCTGTTGGTCAGTTCAGCTTTCTGAAATTTATTATTAATGTCAGCTGATTGTCTAGGAAGTGGAATTATTCACCCTCCCAGTTTGAGTTTGCTGATTGGCTTTACATTGTTTCATACTGTAGCTTTTCCAAAACCACAGACCATTTTCATCTTTACATTTTAGTATATTTAAGCAGCTCAATCAGGATTGCTAATTTTATATGTACAAACCATTACACAGAAAAGCAAATATGCTTTGTAAGTCTTACAGGCAAAATCCATGTCATCCTAAAAATCAAATGCTCTATGATGTTTTAGGGAATAGTGATTCCAGTCTGTCTACAGGCTTCTAAATTCACAGATTACATTATATCTTTTTTTTCTTTAAATAATGAATTCATGACATCTAAATGTCCCATTAAGAAAGAAATAATTTCACTGCAATAGTGAACTAGTCAGTAAGATGGACAGAGAGATATTGTCTATTTTTCCCTGTAAATTACTTTCAGATCATTAATAGAAGGGGGAGGGAGCATTATCCTCATAAAGAGCTTTTTAATACGAGCTGTCTCTGTTGCTTCCAGGTAATAATTCACTGTGCTGTTAAACACACCTCCTATAACAGTATCAAGCCAACTGTATTAACTCAACAGCTGTTTCAGAAAGAAAAAAAAACAAAACTGAGGCATGGAAATTATTGTGGAGTCCATTATCACTTCATCATTGTAGCAGATGTCCAAGCCACACTGATTTGTTCTACTTCTATTGCCTCTCCAGTGCACATACCTTGACAAGACTTCTCATCTGTTAACAATTTAAATCCTTTTCTGCAGCTGCAATCAAAACTGCCAACAGTGTTTTTACAGAAATGATCACAGCCTCCATTATTGGACTGGCATTCATCAATATCTGTAAAGAAAAAGTGCTTCAGCAAATAAACACAGTACATTCAACATACTTCCACTGCCAGATCCAGAAAACAGTCATGTTCAATTGGTTGGAGAAGCCCAGAAACAAAATCTAGTCAGACTACTACAAATTTTAAGGAAGATAAGATCCAGCTCTTAAGAATGATCTGGCCCATTCAGCCCCATGACAGTGTTATTTGCTTTCATTTAATATATTGCTGTCAGTTACATTTGGGTATGTGTATTCACAAAAGACCATTTTCCTAAGTTTTGTTTGGAAACACTGTGACTCAAATGCTCTCAAACAGCTTTTAGCTTTTTAAACATTGTCTCCATTTCTTCTTCCTAAGCCCGGCGGAAATCTCGGACAGAGGAGACTTCCTGAACTACTCTGTTCTTGTTATGTCAATGTTAGAATGAGTTCTTTATCTAATATTAATTGGCTAAGGCATGAGGATTCCATTGGTTTTTTGTCTAGCAGAACAGTCTTAACATGTAATTACTGGAAAATGTATTCTAATATACAACCTAAATGTCCCTTTGCTCCTTTCCAGCACTCTCATTAGTGCTGCTTGGACCAGCATAAGTAATTGTGCTCACACATCCCTGTTTACACACTGATATTTACTTACAAACTGCTCTAATACCCAGCTGACTACAGGTAAAACAGCAGGCTATTGGACTGCATGCCTGTAAGAACGTACACACCTACCTCTCCCAGTTACCACAGATCCGTATTACCACCTACCAGCCCTCACCTGTGAAAAATGAGGCCATCTTGGCAGGAGGGGAGGAAGTGGTGAGGGGAAGGGCAGGGCAGCAGAGATTCTCTGCACATGATGCACCTGATGCCATGGAAACCGTGCATGAAGTTCCAGCTTAGTCCTTTCTTAGGTTAGATTACACATACTGGCTTTCCTCTGAACACTGGATTACCTTCATTTGGAGATTAATACCTTACAGTGAGGTGTTGGTACGCATGTGTCCATGAGTATAAAACTCACCTTTACATGTCTTCCCATCAAACTGGAGCGTGAATCCAACAGGACAGCTGCAGTGAACTCCAGTCGATGTATCTTTACACGTACGATCACAGCCGCCATTATTTACTGCACACGTTTCTAGCCAACAAGATAAAGCTGAAGTTTGCTCAGGGATATTACAATGGTAACAAGAAATATCATGTGATACAAGGCACAGTTCGAAGCACACTGCTATTCAACCACATTTAGTCTAGTACACACGAGCAACTACTAAATAAATGTGTTGGCAAAATCCTTGCCTCAGCTATGTCCATTTTTTTGCAGCGACTCTACAAACTAAGATATCGTCTCTGGGTATTCTCATCCTTAAACAAAATCCCCGCTCCTTGATGTTGAATCTGTTCCTGTCAGTCTGTCTCCTTATGTCCACACTCAGTCCTGGCTGATGCTCTGACACTTCGCACTAACGCTCAGACCCTTGGTTACACTCAGCAGTACTAAACCAGGTTTCTTAAAGCCCTCCCGACACACATTCGCATGCTACCTGTGCTCCCAGTCATGGTGGATTACACCCACACTGAGCGTTCCTTCAGGCTTGTAACCCACATGCCATCTCAACCTAATGTTCCTCTAACTTCCCCCTATGCAAACTATGTCTGAATCTCACCAAACTTTTCTAGTGAACACCCCTAAAATACACTTCTTCACATCCAACTAAACAGAAATAACTCACTCTGGCATTCATCCTCTTGTAGTCAGTCTTGCAGTCAGTCTAACCACCTCAGTCAGTCTAACAACCTTGTTAGACTGACTGAGACCATGAGATCATGTCTCTCATGTCACTTTAAATATCAGGAGGCTGTGTCCAACCTCCACATGAAGACAGAATGCCTCTTCTTTCCTCCTCTTTCCACAGAAATGTCATTTATTTGAAAACAAGGCTATTCATTTAGATGTCTAAATATGGACTCAGGAACTCAGAGCTAGCCCTATACTTTTGGTAGTTCTTCCTCAGCCTTCATGACTTTTCTGTGACAAATGCCAATAAGCACAGTAAATCACCCTGACTGCCTGGAGTAAGGGCTTTGGAAAGGTGAACATCCACTGACCCAGCTGCCCTGAGACCACAGTGAGTGTTTCTCACACCAGTGCCTTCCCAGTAGTGACAGATCCTCAGCAGCTGGCATTCTGGGCCAGATTCGAACACCTCCAGAGACAGTAAGATGGCCTTAAACCCAACATGCCCTTCTAGATGCAATCCACCACTGGGCCCAATTCTCTTCCATGCAGAAGTACACTTTCAGTTGAAGAGAAGCAGGCAAAACACTGCTTCCTCCATAATCACTTGGCTAAAACTGTAGCACAGAAGGGATTGTACTGCACTCCCATGATGAATTAGAACAATGGAAGTGTACACTACTTCAAGGGCAAGTTCCTGACACCTCCTACTGACCGTCACAAACAATGTACATAATATTATTTCATTATGTATAGGAAACTATTTCCTTAAAAAGGAGTGGAGCATCTCAGGCAGAATTCAGCCCAGAGCTATGATGGCTACAGTAAAAAAAAATTCTTCAATCTAAAATGTTTCAGTAAACAGCAAGATTATTTTGGATAAGCACTTTTACCCATAAGCAACCGTCGCTTCACCCTCTTGTCCACATCAGCCCCTGCTGTAGTGTTTCCTTCAGAAATTTCAACAGTAGCTTCTTCCCTCTCTGTAAGGGACATGAATAAAACAAATGAGTAAAGGTGCCCTGACCAGAAGCCTCATTTGATATCCAATACATACACACATGCAAACAGCTGCCTTGCATGCTGAATTATCAGAGACAGACAGAATTGACTAGGCAGAAATAATTTTTTTTAAAAAAAGTAATAATGAAAATCATGAAGACCCTTCAGTTAAAACCATAAGAATACTTTGCTTTTGTTGCTTCCTTTCAACTCTCGTGTTTTCTTCAGTGTTCTTACCAAAACAGAAGATGTGCTACAGATGTAACGAACAGCAACAAGATGAAAGAACTAATTGAACTGTCATGAACTGTGCTGTTAAGAGCACACTGTCATCATCTATCATGGACTAATACAAGCACTAGCCAGTTACGCTTGAGCATTTGATTTCAATCAACAGACAACAAACTATTCCAGAGACTGGAAGAGTTTATAAATCTTAAGTGCTTTCTTTACTGGATAGCTGCCTTGCAAAAATTGTACTTTAATTGAATTTAGAGTTCTGGTTTGAACAGACGTGCTGCTTGGTTACACTCTCTGGCTCATGCTATATAAGAATTTGAACCTAAAATATCCTAAAGGGAAAGGAATCTTCTTTGGTTAGTGACGGGCCTTGTGCTTCAGAGGGACCGGTGATAATTACAGGCTGCAGCAGCATTAGTTAGCTACTTACATATAGAAGCATAAGTTGCCTGGACCCAACCAACTCACTCATGCACTAACAGGTTTCTTAGTTTTGGATTCCTTGACATTTTCTAGCCATACTATTACGAGCAGCATTAATCATGCACACACAGCAACACCACACCACTCTAGAGTCAGTCACCAACAGAAAGCTACTTCCCTCCACTGTATACTGACCCAGGCAGGTTTTCCCATCCACATGCATGATGTACTTGGGGTGACATCCACAAAGAGGCCCATTATCAGCATCATCACACATATGTTGACAGCCACCATTTCCATGATTACATGTTACTAGGCAGAAAATATATGTTACATCTCACAAGTACTTCCAGCATCTTTGAAAGACAGTGTGCAATTTTGTCTCCATTTGACCATCCAATACACCTTTCTAACATGCCCCTTTCCTGAAGAACTCTGTGAGATTGAAACACTGCAGAGGTCTCTAGTGCAGCTGAACTTCCCATCATTATGAAGGATTGTGCATCTCCCAAACTACAGATGCTGTAGCAACCAACAGACTGGTGTGATAGTGCCCAGCAAAGCCATTGATTCTAGTTTAATTCAAATACACACAATTTAGGCATGTCATCCCAGTTTAGCTATAACATACCCAATCCCATATCACTGCAAACAGAACACTATTTGTTCACTTTGGGAAACCATAAGCATATGCAGAATGTTGCATACAAATGCAGCTCCTCTGATTCTTGGACAGTTCAAATCCTGGTCGGCATTCACAGGCAACTCCTCCTTTGGGTGCTTCTCTGCAGATGTGGGCACAGCCATGATCCTTGTTCATGCAGCTCATGCCTTCTGCAAAACAGGACAAATGCAAGAGCATCAGCATCCTCAACACCTCTGTGTACAGGCAACAAAGTCAGCTCAGTACACATACAGACAACAGCCTGCTACTTCTGGGAAGACTCTGCAGTGTTAGGGCAAGAAGGATAAGCTTAGAGACAGGAAATGCAGAAAGTCCAATCCTGCAAAGTCAATGGCCCCAAGGTTTCTCCATCTGTGATCTTTTCTGTGCCCATGTTCTTTGACTGCAAGGTCAGAAAGCAACATACCTAGATTTGCACAGTATCTTCATTCTTATCCAATGCTCTTAATTTACACCAGTGTTTATAAAACTTCCTCATTTCTTTTATAAAAAATGCAATGTGGCCAATACCTGTCAAGATCAAAGCCTAAAGTGAAGTTCTTCTTTCTCTGTCTAAAAAAGCAGCTACCAGATGCAGGAATGCCTGGGCCAACGGTCACAAAAATCATCCCCATTTCAATTACTGGCCTACAAAGTCATAACCTACCTCAGCAGTGACCAAGCAGTGACCAGGCAGACATGTGGGTTGCATGTATGCTGTATGTCAATTCTCTTTTTTTTTTGTTAACCATTTTGTTTTCATTTTGTTTCTGATTTCAATAAATACCTCCCAAAATAACTTCACTGGGGACTATCACAGTGTTCTGTACTTCTACACACCTTTCCAGCTGGACAGAATTTAGTGCCAGTGCCTGCTTTAACTTAATGAAAAAGCAATGTGATGCTAGCAACTTTCTTCCTCTTGGTGCACCTCATAAAAACATCCTCTCATTTTTGCCTCTGACAGTTACAAGCTGTTCATGCACCAGCACTCAATGACCGCCAGAGTGTCTTGTCTGGCCTTTGCAAAAATTAAAAATTAATTAAACAGGGAGGAATTTTCCTATAATTATTGTAAAAACTTCTTTCACCTGTCCCTATGGTTCAGCTAAATCAATGCCTTTGTCATCAAGACAGTGACACAATTTTTACACACACAAAACTACACAGCAGCTGGCTGAGTTATCAAATGGGATCATTAGGCCAACTTAATAGTTTTTCTTCTATCAGTACACCACAGACTTTTGCTGAAGTCTTCTATAGTGCTGCAAAGTTGGAAGAGAAGACAACTGAATGCTCTCCTCAGGTATACAGAGAACACACCTTTGCCGTCAAATTCTCTCCCTCGGTGCATTTGGCTTTTATAAGACCTTTTACACCAAAATGTTCTTTCTTCTTGATGAGGTGAGAACACTTCTTTTGAGAAGAATAAGGGCTTATCCCACACTACCTCAGTGAACTTCTACTGAGTTGAGCAGATGCATAATCAGAGAAAGAATGAAGACCATGCTGCTAAAAAGAGGTTGTGTGAACAATTTCACAACCTGTATATTTTTTAAACTTATACAGCCCTTTTTGCAGCCTCATTACTAAATGAAACAAAAACACTGTATTGGCAAGCAGAGGTCACATCATCACTGTTATCTCACTACACTTTAGTTAGGCCCTTGCTCTGCACATGCCTATTCTCGCCATCTGAAGCAGAAGCTACAGTACCCTTTCTCCATTAAGATAGCTTTAAGCAACAAAATAATGGATATTGCAGAGCGTAGATTATTCTGCTCTACTGGCTTTTTGATTCCTTTTGCTCAGTGAGGACTCTGTAGAAGTCTAACAAGACAATGACACTTCAAATCCTGCAGCACACAGACGCAACCCAAGGAGCCCACATGAAAGCTGTCATCCATTATTGTGCTGTCAGTCAAGGAATGAGACAACCTAAGAGGCCACAAATTAGCCTCATTAACTCTGGTGGTTTTGTGACATTTCCATTCTTAAGCATGCAATATGATTTGGTCTGTTAGGTCAGAGGCATTAGAAAGCATTAGAGACTTAGCAGCTTAGTTTCTGTTAACAAAGTTATTCTTTCATCCCTGTTGAGCTGCCAAAGGGGAAACGGTTCAAGCAGGTACTTTGGTAAAGTTCACTGACATCAGATAAATGGTTTAAATGCTCGATTTGAGATTGCTCTGTTCTGAATGAGCAGAATTCAGTCAGGTCTCTGCAAAAAAATAAAACTGCACTTCCCAAACCAGGGTACATTTGAATAACAAAGTACCTATTTGCATAATGAGATACATGATCAAATGCACCAAAATCTAGCTGACACAAATGACAGTGTTTCATAGAAGATACATACACCCACACATTCTAGCATTTACTATGAAGTTGCTGCTTGTTTCCAAAGGTGGTAGACGATTTTTACTCAACCCCATTTTATAAGGTTATATTAAAGAAATGTCTGTAAAACCATAAATGCTGTGTGACTTGAAACTCCTTCACAGACACAAAGTCTCCCAGGTCACATTGTTCCAGACCTGTTGCAATGGCAGACTGTGGTCCAGAACCAAACCCCACACAAATTTTGGTCAACTCCCACCACGTGCTTCCCAGACACACAATTTCTCTTGAAGGAGACCGTGTCCTACTGACACACAAATGCCTTGGGACGGATGAGTCTCTTGATCGCAACACTGACAGCCAAGAGAGCCAAATCCAGTGCCTGCCTGGCCTCGTGGACCCCAAGCCAGAAGAATCCTTTCTGATGACTGGACCTTCACAAAGTTACCCAGCAAACTTCAGTGAGATCCAAGCGCTCCTGTCACTGGCAAGACACAGGCAAAAAGCCAGCACGGTATTTCTCTAACAGGTCATGTTAAATTAATCTTTTACATGTATGATCTGTGTTTAAATCTTTGTCTTTTTTACACAGAAGATGTAGGAACATCACCACCAATCTGCTAAGAACATTAAGGCTCCATTTAGGGCACACTCAAACAGTACTTTTGTACTCAAACAGTTGCTCAGTAGTACAGAGGGAGATGATCAAATTGTAAAAAGAATGACCAGAGATTCTCAGAGGCACCCTCTAACAGCCAAATGGAGAGTAGCATCAGCACAGCCAGCAGAACGGGACATCCCAGGAACGCTTCAGTCTTTTTTCATGCTGTCTACACCCTTGTATTAAGGTAACTTTTTCCAAACAGCTTGCTAGTTATCACTGTTCTCCGCAGTCAGCAGGACTCTAGGAGCAACAGCTGACATAGTCCCCTGTGTACAAGCTTGCAGTCCACGCAGTGATTTTAAAAGTGGCTTCCATCTTGCAGGTCCAGTTCACTCCCATTGATTCAGCCCAGCAAGTAGATAGCTATGACTGTAAAATACCACAAGGGAGAGTAGCAAGATTTGCAATCCATAGGAATAGCAACCACAAGATATACTATACATTTACTCATTAAAAACTGTTTTCCTTCAGTTTTTTTGTATTCTTTAATATAGAGCAAGTGAAACACAGAAACAAGTTACATGTGCATGGCTGCCCTGCCAGCTGCCGTAACAGCCTCCTAATGTAAAACCATTCTCCCACATATAGATGAAGAAAAGCTCATTCAGAGCAGACAGCCAAAGAAAAAAAATAGGATTGGGCACAACCTTCCAAGACACTCTGAGCTCCTGTGGTTTAAGCAGGGGCTAGGCAGAACAATCCAGCCCCTTGGAGCACCCCTGTGTTTCAGACCAACACAGTTACATCAAATGAAATATCAAATATAATTATCAAACTGTCCTCCAGTAGCTACCTGAACTTGAGTTCCATGTCACAGTAGGTGACAGGGAACCCAGAGGATAACTGCAGATAGACTTGGAAGGACAGATGACTCTTAGGCTCCCCTTTTACACTGGTCATCAGGGGGAATACAACAGCCCCAAGCCTGTCTATTTCTCCTTTCTGAACTCTGGTTCACTCTTTTTCTGTGTATGTAAAGGCCGGTATTGCAGACCACTAGGAAGGTCTCTCAAGCATTAACGTATGCACTCTCTTAACTGGGTTTGGACATAGGGAAGGAAATACTCCCTTTTGTTACAGATAAGAAGCAAAACTGAATAGATTGTCTAGGCAATAGGTGCCAAACGCTGTTTCAATCAATGCTGCGAGGTCTCAAAAGAGAACTAATGAAGTATACACACTGAAAGATGCATACACAAGGCAGAGAACAGAAGACCTAGTGACGAGCAGAAAAGCAGAGAACAAAGTGAGGGGAAAAATAAAGCAATGAGATTTGGCTCACTATAGACCTGCCCACCCAAAAAAAAAAAAAAAAAAAA
>Ga0065711_1033309_pt1 | contig 25736 bp, 10 predicted proteins | sample Hoacrofraction12_FD_59098 | JGI IMG/M metagenome (GOLD analysis project Ga0065711, IMG submission 59098) | Hoatzin crop microbial communities from Cojedes, Venezuela - Epithelial fraction 12 v2 (version 2) | ecosystem: Host-associated > Birds > Digestive system > Esophagus > Crop | place...
CCCCCCCACCCCATTTGCTTCCCTGAGGGGGAACATCCAGGACTCGCAGAGCACCAGAAGGACACGAGTACAAAACCCTTCTGTCAGCTGAGCGATGGTTCTGCAGAACTGGCTTGGGGACTGGGCGCCTTCCTTTGCGCTGTCTGACTTTCAAGTGAGGAGGGAATGCAGGCTGGGGTGGCTCCAGGACTCCTTTTAAGAACTGCACATCAAATTCTCTCTATGTTTATATCCTCCCCATAATTGCTCCCTCTTTCTAACTCATTTTCCTTTGAAGGGACCTTTGGGATTATCAAAGCAAACTGATCGGAAACGGTCCCCTCTGCTCCCTTTATCCCTCTATTCTAACGTACAATTTATCTACCCCCCTCCCCACCCCCCCCGGACTGCTTAAAGTTCAATCTCAAACGTCTTCTGTAAATCACTCGAGAAGGGGTTGGTGGGGGAGGGGTTGGTGCGCTGCTTTGCCTTGCCCTCCAGCGCTGCCCACTGTGCTTCGAACGGGTCCACCTGTGGCGCCGCGGCGGGAGGCTGCGCATGCTTGTCCTCTGCAGCCCACTTGCCCCCCTCTACTCCGTTGAAAGCCGCGGAGCCGTTGTGCTGCGCGGGCGGGTTGAAGAAGGGGCTGGTCGTAGCGCTGCTGCTCTCGTACTGCGGGAACGACTGCTGTTTGGCAAGACTGGGTGACTGATGCGGGTGGGCTGCTGGAGTGTGGCTCGCAGTGCCAAAGACGTTGGCTACCATCTGAGAAGGTGTGATTCCAACCACAGGTACGCTTGGGGCTGCATAGGTCATCCCGTTTGCTACGGCATAGGGCTGAGCTGGGATAAACGCTGGCGGCATGGGTGGCACCACACCCACCGGCACAGGCTGAGGCGCAATGAAGGTGCTGACTGGGAAGGCTGGTGCTGACTGGGAAGCTGCTGGAGGAGGCTGTAGCAGTGGCTGTGGGGCTGGGGCTGGCTGCTGCTGGGCTCTGACAGTCTTTGAGACCTCTTCCAACCAGCGGTCTGCCTCTGAGGGGGTACGTCTGTGATTTCCTTGGAAGACGCTTGGTGAGGCCGCACCTGAGGAGGTGCCGCTCCATTCAGTGCCTGGGAAGGAAAGCAGGGGGAAGTCATTAGTATCGCTACTCCTCACCCTTCTATCAGGTAGAAAGGCCAGAGGATCTACACAAGACCAGACAGTCCTCCTCCCTCCACGGCTGAAAAACTGCTACCCACACTGGAAGCATCTCTATGCAGCCACTGCACTGTTCTGTTAGAGGAAGACCCTGGTGAAGAAGGGGTAGAGAAGAGTCTCTTCACTAAAATGCAGATTTTTGTCGTATTGGGAGTTCAAGACAACAATCATTTTTCTGTCCCTTACACATTAAAGCAAAGTGTGAGTACTCACTACGACACACACGAACATTTAAGGCAATACATCTAATCAAATTACTATATGATATGTAAACTGTACTTACTATGACTCCTTTATATTCTTTCTCCATCTCCACTCACTCTTCCCTTACTCTTTTCACGTATAACTCAGGCTGTTAACCTCTCAAACTCTTTTGCAATGTTCAACACTTCGCATTTTAGACTTTCCTTCTACAAAATCAGGTCTGATTTCAACTCATTTACCTTTAACAATTAAAAAAAATTTGCCATCACTTCCACTCCTCCCACAGTTTCAAAGCTATCTCCCACCAGCTGAATTCTGGTTTTCCTTCTCCCTACAGTTTCAAATTCTCTTTCCCTCCCATAGCACCTTGCCAGGTTTCCAACGTGATGAGAAAAGCAACCAGGAATGCCAGAGATGGCTCTGCAATTCAGGCGTTACCTGGTGTTCTGCAGAAGCAGAAAACCACTGCTGCCCAGTGGTCTTCATTCAGCCTGATCTAGTTAAACGCCACCTAAAGCTCAGTCCAATGTTGTTTTTTACAGGGGGAACTGTTGGGGGCAGAGCGTAGGGACTCTTTCTTATGGGGGAAGACTTACTGAGGACGGGTCTGGTACTCTTACGAGGCCAAGCAGAACCTACCATTTCACTAGCAAAGTTTCTCTTTTTGAGTTGAGCTTACCCCAGGCCATGATGTTAGTTTGATTGTAGCCTTCTAGCACACACGTCCACATGGGTGACAGCTATTCAAAGTGCCACCTCACGTTGTGTATGACTACAGACAAGGACTGGAGGGACAGACTGAACTTACTGAACAGAAGAAATGAACCTCTCAAGCCTTTAAGCAACCAACTTAAACTCTCCTCATGTACATTAGTGGAAAGAACACACAAAAACTACTTTGGGTGCACACAGAGATTCCTTCCCCTTCATCCCCAAACACACACTATTTCATTACTTCCTTTTTAAGCACTGGACTTTCTAAAATGCTGCCAAAATAAGAATCAGCCCAGTTTACAGATCCAGAACCAGCGAGTTCCTCGCTTCCCTCCATCCACTCGTGCAACAGGCTACTACTTCCGGCTTTTGTTAGCGTTCCTTCCGCTTGCCATTAAGTGGCATTGACAAGTGTCTCCAGGGCTCAATTACGCTTTTGATCCAAGTTCTCGTAGCAATGGACCGGATCCACTTCCAATCTTACCAGCGACCACAGCTGCAGCTCCAGTATTAGCAGCAGGAGCATGAGCCCAAGGATTGGTTTCACGAACTGGCATAGCTGTGGGCACTACAGCAGCTTGGGACGGTTTAGCAGCAAGCACACAGAAGGCAGAGGCAGTGCCATTAACTAAAATGGGAGCAGACAACATCAGTGCAATTAATTCATGCAAGGCATGCACGTGACTGGAATATTAGTGGGCCATGTCATACCTAGCAATACACAACAATTTTAGACACTTCCACATGACAGCAGTTTGTGTAAATCAGCCAAGCTGGACTGACGGTCGCTAAAAGCTAGTGGATTCCATTTCACCAAGCCAACGCTTGCTTGTTAACAGAATTGTGGGATGGTGGATTTTTATGGATCAGATGAGATACTGAGTTCTGATGACCGACTGAAGTTACAGTTTTGTTTTTACAGAGAAGAGATATGGCTCACCAGAAGTTACTGTATGATTACTTTTAGATTAAAAAGAAGAACAGATTTTAGATGCAAAGTAACAATAATGACACTGAACAAGGAGAGGTTCTTCTCTCACACAATTTGTATAAAAGCATATCAGTGAAATGAAGATTAAAGGCTGCTATGAGTTCTCTGGCTGGCACCTCTCCACAACTTCTCTAAGAGTTTGTGTGAAAAAGCAGTAATCATGTGGTGGCACAAAATCTCTTCCCTTGTGGGATTTGGTTCCTGTGACACACAGTTGATAAGGTTTTTGCAGTCCAGGTGGCAAAATGTTAAAATAATCATTATCTCAAAGCCAGTCCCTTTTACGGGTAACTATCGTGTGGTAGGTGCATGAACTTTTTGTTAAAAAACAAATACATAGAAAAACTAAACAGACAAGATGAATAAAGCAGGATGGATTCCCCCAAAATACTGATAACAGGACTTGCACAAGAAATTAAGACCACGTGTTACTGGAAAGCAACATCATGTGCATTCAAGCCTCATCCAGCACGCCCACGGCACGCAAAGAGATCACAAACCTTGAAAGGCAGGAGACTGCGGTGCGACTACTGTCACTGGTTTTGTCATGGGGGCCGAAGAGAAAGGATCTTCTGACGGCGCGCTGAAAGCACTGGTGATCTGCGAGCACAGGGCACTAATGCTGTCCGTTTCCCCCTCTACCTCAGGGACTAAAATGTGAACAAAATTCATTGAATTGGTATTTGTAAATTGTTTCTGTGTCCTTTAAACTTCCAATGTGAAACTGAAATATCATTAATTCCCTTATGTCCTAGATGCTCCTGCTACTGATTTGTGTGACAGCTTTTTTTAAACTCAGCTGAAGACCTGACCTGAAACAGAACACATTAATGTATTTTGTGACTCAGACAAGAGAGTAAGGAGACGAGCATTCCAAATTTAAAGCCAGTTCTTACTGCTTCTCTGTGTCAATGCAAGAAGATGTTCATTTCAGAAAATAAAAGGGCTTTCTACAGCTTTAGTAGAGATCTAAATCTTTCCGTATTAAAGTGCTAAACATATCAAGGATTTGGCACTAAGATTTGGCACTCTGTGAAATGAAAATACTTCTGATAGATTTAAGTGTTCCAACAACATACTTCCACAGTAACTAGATGAAGTTTCAATGTGCTGACAGCTACGTACAGTGGCAAGTTAAGTCTAGAGTTAGAATGTTGATTGCTCCAGTGCAGCAGTAGCTGAAATCCCTAGCTCCTGGGGTAGAATTCTGCAAAGCAAAAGCTGAATGCTCCAATAAAATGGATACTCTGTTTTAAGCCACACATCAGCGTAATGTGGATAAAGTAACATCTGGAGTAAAACTGCTGATTTACCAGATGTTCTCATTATTACTAATTGCATTGCTTTTCAAAAGTACTGATCATCAGTCCTTCATTGCACAGAACTGACATGAGCAGGCATAATTAAGCACAAATAGTATAAAAACCCCAAGATATCTGGACACAACATGCATCACAGCCAAAATTCAGGGGGAGGCATGCCCAAAAATTGATTCTTTGAAGGGTATCCCAGTACAGCGCATGTGGTGTGGCAGTAAGCAGCACTGGCAGCAGCATACATGCGAACATGCATCAGAAATGTTCTGAATCATGAAAAACTCAGATTGTAGCGTGCTCAGTGAGCATCACTAGTACGCAGTGCAGTACTACTGTAAAACTGATAAAATCAGTGCTGGCCTTAAAGCACAGATCACCAAATAAGGATTACAGGAGAAGTCAGGCTAGGTATTTTTGTTGGTTCTGCCTTTGCCACGGTGATTTCAACTTTAAAGCTTAGAACCCTAGAACTAGCTCTGTTGCCAAGTAAAAGTACAGCTGGCCTGCAGGACAACCTAGCGAAGGGGATTCTAGGACACTACACAAGGTACTGAGCACCCCAGGTGTTTGTGCTGGGATAACTGTAGCAAACCCCACCACCATCGTGTGAAAGCTGTACCACGCATTACTGATAACAGCCAGCTGTATCCACCAGCTTCTTTTAATGCAAGGTGAAAAGCCATTTCACAGCTCTCAAAAAGAAGAATGCAGGCAGGCAGCAGGACAGATTGCAGAAAAGCATCCCATGATCCCACGGCAAGCGGTTAAGGCCTTGAAGGGATTTGTCTCTCAAGATGCCCTGGCATTAAGTGGAGGAACTGGTTCAGTGACTCAGAGGGAAGAGCCAGCACCTACAAATTCACCAACACCCATTCCTGGAGCACTACAAGCCACGCTCCATTATTTCAGACAGTGATTAGAACCATTTGCCTTCTGCATGTGAATACTGCATTTGAAATTCTTGCCTATTCCCAAAGCAGAATTTTTCGACATGGTGATGTCTGTTCATGAGAAATGATGCACATGCGGCAGGAAGAAGGATTTACTAGAAAAACAGAAGTTATTTGAAGCCACAGGGAAGGAGAGGAGGAAGAGACAATTTAAGGTAATGTTTCACTGGAACCATCTGGCTTTACCTGAGTTTTTCATGGGGAAATCGGTCTTCCTTTGCACTGTTGAAGGCAGCTCATTTATTCGCAAAGATAACTGGCGCTTAAAAGGAGACATCTTTTGGCTAAGGGCAGGGAAGCCCCTGAAAGACCCTTGCCTGGCAAGCTGTTCTATAGGGGCATGCCTCCGTGGAATAGCGTGGGGATTGCTCGTTTCTTTATCCAGAGAGGCAGCAACGTCAGCAGTAGGAGAGGTTGGCGAGCCGGAAGGGGGGGCAGTACTGCTTGGTGCAGCAGCACCTGCTGCTACCGTTTTCACTTCTGTTTCAACTGCTGGAGGAAATAGGGTGAGGTTAGAAGAGTGAAGCAAAGTAGTGTTCGACTGCCTGCCCCTACTCCCACTTGTTTTGAAAAGAGAAATTGCAGGAATCTGCATAACTAGTACTCTTCCAGACGAGTTTCTAATACCACAGCAGAACAATCATTTCCGTATACCTTCACTGTCTTCACCATGTCACTTTACATACATCCAGTAGCCACAGCAAAGCTTACCAAGGCTAGCCACTTCCTAGAAATGATGGCCTTCTACACGTATTCTTTCGAGCTATTCCCAAGACCCCAGCTCTAGAAATACCTGCAATTCATTTATGATTAAGACTGAAAAGTCTACTGTGTGTTTGAGTCCTTTACTTTGCCTCCCACAGAACTATGGCCAAAATATTTCTCCAAACTGCATGAAGTTACATAGGTGGGCATAGCTCAGCAGCAGCACGGAACAGAACCCAGCTCTAGGACCTCCTTGTAACAGCCACCCTCCTACCCCTGCAGAACCAGCAGCAGTAGCCAAACACCCTGTGCAAGCTTCAGTAGGTGAAGGCAGCAGCAGCACTTAACAGGTTAGGCTGCATTCAGTGCTCATGCTGCAGCTCCCCAGCTCCTCCAGCAAATGTGTTACAGACAGATGGAATTGTACGGCAAGGGAGAGCCTGACAAGCCTTGCCAACACCAGGCACATTTACAGCGAGCTCCTGTGTCACTTCGTTAACCGTATTTAGCTGTAACGTCACCACTCAATCACTAGTTGGTTGCACTGGAAGCTCCTCCAACTTCAAGTCAGCTGCTTCATTTTGCAAGGTTCTGCACAGCACCACAGTGCTTCTGTCAGCCAGGCCTCATGGTAGAAATGTAGGATTAAGCCTGGTTTAAATCCTGACACCTATGATCCCAACAGCAATGGGGATTTTTCCATCTCTGGGAAATCCCTCTCACTTGTGTCTAAGTGAACTGGCTTTGGAGGCAATAAACACAGCTCATGAACACAGCACGAGAAGGGCAAATCTCACTATCCTGGCGTGAACTCTTACTTTACCTATATTGTTTTCCAAATGTTTTAGGAAAAACAATGACTTTTTTTGTTGACACATCAACAGAATAACTAGAAGTCTGGTAAAGAGAGGAGTCACACCAGAGAGTTCTGAGGAGCTGGAATGGTAGGAGGAACTAATTATGTTGTCTTGCAAGGTCCAGTACCCATGAGCTGCAGCTGCTTGTTCAAGTGAAACTTTTCTAATCAGTCTTTCTTGGAAAGGATTTCACACACCTTCACTGAGTCAGGACTTTGACTCATGCCCTCAAGTAACAAAGGCCTTGTGTTTAAGCTTCATTTAGCACATTCTAAAACTAATGTATGAGAACAAGCAGATGGATGATGAAAACGAAGATTAAAGTTTTGCAATCAAGTGGCAACATAAAACGTGCTGTGCAACCCTCTGAAACAAAAGCTCAGCTCCACTGTAAAGAGGGCTATGAACAATATTTGTAATACTTATTTTTTGCTAGCTGTAGAACTCCACTACTTGTAATAGAACTTGAGTAAGAAGTTCTACTTTCATTTGAATTTCAGAACACTTCAAATGGTGTTTTAAATGGCTAAGAAGTAGAAACTAACTCCTCTCCAACCAGCTAGTTACTAGTTTTGAATGCAATTAACAGTGCAACAGTTATGTGTTTTATGGGAAGGGGGCTGTTTTGGTTTTCTTAGCAAGCACACCGTGAGCGATCTGTTCTTCCCTCAGGCAATGTAACTCTATATATACACTTTGTAACCTGCCTTCAAAATCAAAATACATTATTTTCTAAGAAAAATGCGTATCATTTTCCATTCATTTACACAAGCTTTAGACCTCAAAAAGGATTACTTAATGTCTGGCAAATCTATTTTCTATATCTATCACTTTTATAACATTTTTCTAGCAAGGCCTTTTAGTATGGTACCTACGGCATTCGCTGCCGTAAAGTAGGCTGACAAGACAAAGCAGGAACAGCTTTCACATATGAAGCCACTTGTACTTTTTTGAGAGGAGATGTGGGAAAATGCGCTACGAGTGAACCCGGGAGCATTTTTCATCTTGTGAAGTGACAAGTGTCTGGGAATACGATTTGCACATAATAACGTTCAAGAGAGGGAACGCTGTGAGGACATCAAGCCTCAGTCCTCGCACAGGCTCCAGTTCACCTCAGTGCTGGTTTTGCTCGCTGTGGATGGTTATGTAAGCTGCACCCCGTACCTTTAGCATCCGGCATCTGTCTCATAATTTCCTCTCTCTCTGCTTGTTCAGTAGCTGTAGTGACCCTGAATGACCCCTCTCTAGTGAATGTGGTTCTGCTGGCATCAAAGGTGGCAGTCACTCCACACTCCTTCTCTCGCTTCTGCTTTCGCTCCAGGCATGCTGCAAATGCACAGCCCACGGCATGACTCAACCTTTCCCCCTGCACAAGACAACATTGCATCACACAGTAACTGGAACAGAAACATACATGTGCTTCAAGCATTGCAAAGTGATAACCTGCCTTTACAAAAGGAATCTAATTAGGGCATTAAAGAGAACTACTGTAATTGGCCACCCTTTGTACGGCTTTAAAATTAAACCTGGTATCTAGAGACTCCCAACTACTAACGCGCCAGCAGTGTTCAAGAAGGCCACCCAGAAATGAAAGAGACTGTCGAATAATCTGCTCCGTTCAACTGCTACTAAGATGCTGGTGCGATAACGTGCCTGCACAGGTCCCTTGCCTCTGGATACACTTGTGCACAAAGAAACTCTCATGAGGCCATCTTAAGCAGGTGTGAGTCCCGAAGGACAGAGAAGTGCTGTTCTTAGGTAGAGAAAGTTTACAGAGGGCTCATGGAGACCCTATCCTTGCGTGTAAGCGTGAAAATGAAAAGTACAATGGTAACTACTTACACCTCTTAATGGCCCTGACCAAATGTACAAGTTAGTATTAAGAGTGCCTCCTGGAAAGCACTTCCATTATTAACCAGTGAGGTCAAAAGGATCCACTGTCCAATAACTGCAATAACGAAAGGAAATTCAGGTTGGAGGAAGTCCAACAATCCAGCTGATAACGGCGGCTACAGTTGGGTCAGAGACGCTGTTACTACCAGTGGCTCAAGTCACCCATTATACTCAGTAAATGAATTGACCTGTTATTCACAGAGGAAAATAGAAATGCTCCAGCTCTAACGTAAGTTTAACTGGGAATTTCTAATTTCATTGTTTCTCTTTAAAGAAAAATGATAAATTGTCAAGTACAACTGCTCTCAACATACAGCTATGTGGAGTTCACACAATGAATTTGCGCAAGGTTTCAAGTCCTTTGTATAATGTAAGCGGGACTCAACAAAAAGCAGAAAGAGGTAAAGGCCAGATCAGGGAGTTAAATAACTTAAGTCTACACAGCAAGAGACTGACAGAGGTAACTCTACTTTCAAACCTTCTACTGGAAAAATCTCTCTCACTTAGAAGAAAACAGGATGCTAATTTAATTGAGTTCAGCTCCATCCCTTAACATTAAGATGACTTTCTGTTCAAGATAACATTTGAATACAAGAGGCTGCATTCATAACCAGTCTGTATTTACTCACTATGATTTTATCCTGGAAAAACTGTCATTGCTGTTTCAGTTTTTGGCTGTATGCATTTTCAGATGCGAGTATCTTCTGTCTATTTTTAGAAGAGTAGTTCCCTTCTGCTAGAGATATCTGAGGCTGACTGCATTCCATTTATACACATGCTGGGCACTGGTTCTCTCCACAAGATACCACAGAGGGATGGCAAATAATTCAGATACAAAGAATTAGAACTAAAATAATTTTCAAGGACCAAGTAATATTTTAGCTGAAGTCAAAACATATTGCAGTCTAGGTAGTTAATTTTTCCAAGCATAACTTCCAGCTAGAAGCCGGAAGAGTTGGACACACGCCGTATTAAACTTACCGTGTCCTTTACAGCCATAAAACAGTGGCATATCCAGCGCCTCGTCGTGCCATCTCGACAGATGTATGAGAATGCCCGGTCAAAGTTCCTGTCTGGTGCGCAGAAAGAAACCTTCTCTATTGTCTGATCAACTATAAGATCCTAGAGGGGAAAAAAATCCCCGCCCCGCAATAAATGTAAGGAAATAGGGAGAAATACTTGAACAAGTCATTTTCAGTGTTTACTGCAAGAAGATGAGTTATGCTAAGCAGAGGATAACCTGATGTGGCTATAATTATCTGTCAATGAATTCACCATTCAGAATCTATTCCCAGTATGAAACAAAAAGAACAGATGGCATTTTCCACCAGCCACCTTTGGCAGAAGTGTACAGAAGTGTACCAAGGCACCACTTTAGAATTTAGGGGCACAAACAATTCCTAAGATCTCTCCTGTAGACTACGGAACTCACATTTTTATTTTATTTTATTTTTACAGTATCTCCGTAGTCTTACAATCGAAGTATCTTTACTGTGGCTAAAATACAATGCTGAAACTTATGGGAGAGGTCTGCAAGTGTGAGATCATCTAGCAGCTGCTACACAAAAAGCAAAAGCTGATCTGCCGATTAGCTAAGCAGGGATGCAATGGAAAAGCACCACCAGCACTGGTGGTATCAAACACCTCTGATTTATTCCCATATACTGACGGAAGAAGTGTTTCCAGAAAGGAGATAGTATAGCTGGACAACTATGCTATCTTCATTAAAAAGTATTTTTTCAGTATTTTTTTCAAAATTGTTTCTTCGGGTTGGTGGTTAGTACTTGGCAACTGTGCTAATGCGTTCAACCACCAGGAGGCAACAGTATGTTCTCTTTTTAAGTCCTATACTTCTACTTTCCACCAGGGTCCGCACAACTTATTAAAATTCAATTTCAAAAGATTAGATATATGCAGTAACATTTCTAAAAATAATACATGTATTGTTGTTTTTAAATGAGGCAATCAGCAGACTAAATTCACCTACATCAGTAAGTTTGCATTAGAAACTGAATTCTTAAGAGCCAGAAGCTTTAATGCTGATGAACCATAGCACAACAGCAGCCCTGGAGCAGCCCAGCCACAGAGCACGCAGTCGCACTGCAGAGGGATATGAATTATCTCTACCTGCTTTTCAGTGCTGGCTTGCAGAAATGATGTTTTAGGTTGACTAAGTAAGGGTTAAATGACATGAATATAAAACAAATTTATTTCAGACTAATGAGAGTAAAAATTGTTCCAACAGCCACGCCATCTTTTAAAATATAAGTACACTTAGAGAAGCAAGCCTAAAGCTCTTATTTCTAATTGCCTGCATCTAGATAAAACCAGGAATCATTTGCTATTACTTGCACACAGGCGTCTTGGTGGTACATGCTGTGCTATCTGACAGTAAAAAAAAACACCTGTAAAACAATCTAGAAAGATGCCATGAATACATTAGTCTTCCATTTCAGACCAACAGCTTAGATAATGGAATTAGAAATTATTAAATTTGATGCTCTGTTACTATTTAGCTTGAGTCTGAAGGCACAACACCCTTATTTTATTTACTCTTTCATTGCATTTCTAGGAGCTACCTCTTGTTCATTCAGACCCATTCTAGGATTTGGATGCACTGAAAAATTGTATCGATTAACCTGAGGTTGCTCATGTATTACTATGGCAGCCTTCTGCAGTGGTGCAGAACAAAGTCAAGGGAATCTCCAAGTTTAATATCAACAGAACCTATCAGGAAAAAAATGGTTGTTCCAGTAAATGTGACAAAAAATACTCTAAGCTTATGCTACCTGCCACATTTTATGAAATGTATGTGTGGAATTAACTGGGGAAAAAAAATCAGCAGGCGTACACGTTTACACAGCAAGAAATGATTAAACTAATTATACACTTTAGTCTTCCTTTCAAATACCAACATCTGCATTAAGATAAAGATTGGTGTCCATTTAAAGTTATAGCACATATGTTATTACAGAGAGATTGAAAACTTCTGTCCAGGGAAATCTAACCTTTGTTTTCTCATCTACAACTCTGAGTCCATCCGCTGAAACCCACAGGACTGCTTTAACGGCTTTCTTCCCAGACTTTCAAAAAAAGGAAACAAAAAGGAAAGAAAAAGAACAGTTTTAGGCCAACAGCATCAGACCACCACCCGCCTCCCCTTTTCAAGAACCGTAATATTAAGTGCAGATGAAGTCCATGGTCAGTAGGGTGCCCAAAGCCAGATACTCAGTCCAAGTTGCAAACATTCAGAGAACCAAGCCAAAGCCAGTATTTCAGACAGAGCACATCGTGGGGGTGGGCAGAGGGCACAGGACAGGTGGAGGTAAAAATAGGGTGTACCGTCCACTGACAGTAAAGAATTCAAGACTGACCAAGTGGGTGAAGAATTCCACTAAAGAGTCAGAAAGCACTAATTCATAAGGAGTTACACCACAGGTAGCTTCTTTAGCACAAGTTTAAACACAGGAAAATTCTTACCTGGTATTTCCACCAGCCCTACCCTCTGCCCCAATAGTCGCATGGCAGAATCATGGCATCACCTTAAACCAGTGTTAAAAGCACTCAAAAATCATCAGTTACTGTGTTATGAGCTTAATGCTAACATCAACCATTCAAACACGATTCACTAATTTATTAAGGGCTAAATGTCACATCTTGGAAGAGAGAGAGAAAAATATGATTTCTTCACCATTTGGTGTGTATCTTGAAAAAGCAATGGTGTGTGGCGGCCTGACACAGCGGAGGAGCGGTCTGGCTTTTATCCAAGACCCGACTGTGGGAACTTTCAGCTGCTGCAGGCTGAGGGTGAGTAAAAGTGGGAAACACAGGAAGGCTTCAGGAGCCATTTAAACCACGGATTCTTTCCAGACTGTTTATTTTTTAAGGGAAAGTTACAGAAAACAGTATAAACACTCGACACAATACTCTTCTTAAACTAATTCATTGAACAGAAAATAGGTACAAGATGTCAATGTAATTTTACTGGTTGTTACAGAGAACTACTGCGAGAAAATTTTTTTTTTTTAATGTGTTACTTTAATTCACAAGCCTCATACTTTAAGCCAGCTAATAAACTACTCTCTCCGTAACTTTTTTAAGCACTGTGTTTACATAGTTTGTGGCTGCTAATGGCACCCCCCACAGACCACTGCAGGGAGCGAACAGAGCAACAACAAAAAGATATGGGGGTATCAGCTAGCGCTTTCACACAAGATTTGTGATTTTTTTCAATAGTTCATTGCAGATGTATATAATTTATATTCATATGGCAACTAATGGAGCAAGGACACATTCTGGCGTAAGTTACCACATGTTCCAAGTCTGCAACACCAATTTTAACACTGTAAGGATGAAATATATTTTGTATCTTGGAGTGAAAAGTCTACTGCTGTATCACATTGATTCCATTCTCAGAGAAAGCAGCAAGCGTGAAGAAAACGAGCCTGGCAGGACTTCTGTTTGTTTTTGGGGAGGAACTATCTGTCCCAATTTCAGAAGCAGCAATGACACCCCGAGCATTTTGAAAAAGCTTGGTGAGAAAAGAGAACAGCACTGACTTATACGGAAGAGTGATTAAAAGAGCAAAGAGAGAAAATAAGCACAGCATGAAAGCAAGCTACGGAGAAGTGCTTGCAGAAGCAAGTTTCTAAATGTTCATGCAGCCTGCCAGATACCCCAGAGAAGGCTTAAAGTAAAACTGTCAGATTCTGGAATGCCTAATGGAAAGAGCATAATTCACAAAGAAAGGTGTACTTAAATTTACCATCAGATGTGTTAAAGAAAATCAGCATTTAAAAGTAATTTCTAGTTTTTGGTCTTAAAAAGCAGTAAATATTGATACTCACAAAATACAGTCTACATTTCCAATGCTCAGCTAGCTTCCATAGCCTAAAAGTCCCTATTAGTCCCAAAACCAAATGGTTTGTAGAGGTCTACCTGAACTGTTTTAGAAAGGAGCAACCGTTTCTTCTAAGCTGTTAATAAAAATCTTTATTTCCAGCAAATACAAACAATCAAGAGAAGACAATGCCTGCAGGTAACTGGTTTGGATTACCATCATTAGAGACTGAGATACATGTCTTTCCCCAGCAAATAATAAAAACCTTCTTTCTGCAGAAATAGCGAACGGTTCCTGAAGTTTGTATTAAACAAGTGAAGTTTAACTGAGCTGGGTACTTCATAAAGCAGTACTGATCTTCAGCAGAGCTACTCCTCAACTGCTGTTTTACCAAATGAGGATTTAGAAATAGCCAAGACATGGAACTTCTTGTTTCTCAGAATAAAATGAAAAGGCTAAAGGGCTGATTAAGTCCTCCTCTCCCACTGGAAAAGTAAGGTTCCTCATTCAGGATAACCACATATGGGTTTGCTACACTAAGAGAAAAAGAAAACATGCTTTTATCTCCCAGTTCCTTCTTCTAGATTTATGGTAGATGCAGTGCTTGGAAGGGGTACATCCTTACAGTCTACATACCAAATCCACAGCTACTACTGTTGGGCAACATATGATTTTCCCATCTACTGAACCCTCACCTTATATGTGCCTACAAGTGATGTATAAAAGAACACACTCCTCCAAATCAGTTTATATCAGTTATACAAAGCAAAGTACTACTCTACTATAGATGGGATATTGCCATATATACCGTGATTAGAAAGTAGATACGAGTGTTTGCACTCCTGGCACACAATGGACAAAGATCAGAGTGGATGTAAGATACTGCATGGGGAGTGAACTCCAACGCAGAATCACAGCTCGTGTAATAAACACTGAAAGGCATAGGTGACTCCAAACAAAAGTATTTAAAGCAAATGGCCAATATCCACTGGAACAGTGTGGTCTTAGATGTTGCTACCATGGGACTCATCTAGACATCTGTATCAGTAGCTTGTCTTGATATTCAAGAGTTCTTGTGTGGAAGCACTGCCGGAGGAGAGCCTCGCGTGGCACCAGCTCCCGGGAGCCTGATTTGTCAGTGCTGAGTCAGCCCCGACAGAAACCTCGGTGCTCAGCGCTTCAGAGGAGGTCAGGAATCTGCTCCAGCACCAGAGTCGTCACCCGGACTGATTTCAGAGTCCTCAGAAGGCTCCGGGAGGGTGGGCGAGGCGTCCATCCTAGCAGACAGCGAAGCCTGAAGACAAAGCAGGACCACTGCGGGCTGGGCACAAGGGAAACCTCTCTGGCAGATACGGGCATCCACCAGAAAACAAAAATAAACAAACAAACAAACAAAAACCCACACAAAAAACCCCCACCAAAAACCACACAACCCAAAAAATCCCAAAACTGAAAAGGAAGTGGACTAAATCCAAAACACACAGTTCCTAATCAGCAGTGCGGGTCAAGGCAATTTAATTGTTAGAAGTGATAGGAACGTGGAGATAAGTAGCAGCTATATAGTAAACTGGAAAATAAAGTTTTAAGGATACCAAAGCAGAATTAAAGTTGCCCAATAATGCATTTTTTTAAATACCTTAAATTGTTTCTAGTTTTTCTGCCTATTTTATTCCATCCTGGGATTTACAAACAGCTGTAAGATATATCTGGAGCCTGAGGTACATAAAAGCAAAATTTTTAATGTCAGACTCTGTATATAACTTTGCGCAATGAGAAATTCACCCACACAGTGGAAGCAAAACATGAGAAAGGTCACCGAATCTGTACTACTATTCATTACAACAGAAAAGCTTTAGTTTTAAAACACGAAGAACTGCCTAAAAAAAGGCAGTTGATTCAGTTACGTTGTATACACTACACACAATAAAACTGCAGAAGCCTAACGTGGAGCTATCAACAGACACTCATTTTTATTTAAAGCTGAAAAAAGAGTATTTTCAATACTAAATACCTCAACATTTCCGGACACAAATCCATCAGATTTACCTTTCACGGGGGGAAAATATGGACAGGGAAAGGAGCAAACCTGTCTAGACTGGCTTTCTGAAAGCTGGTAGGGCGTTTTAAGCAGCTCTGCAGTTTGGAATATTATATTAATCCCAACGCAAGGCATCTGCAGAGAAATTGTAGATGAGACAGCCAAAAGATATTAGAATTATCAGTATTTCTCAAATATTAACAAGAGAACAGCTGTCCCTTTTTTGCAGTTTTTCCCCTACATTTGGCCTATCATCGTAGGCGAAAGCTGTAATAACGGCACCGCTATCCTGATGCTGTGGGCATACGTAAACGTTATGGATTTAACTGGTTTCAGAGCTAACTAACAAAACTTCACAGGCTGAAGCAGAAATAGGTCCCTCTTTGGCAAAATATTATAATAAAAGGCAGATTAATCTACAAGGCTGTGGCAAAGTACTGGACTTCATAAAAAAGCTACTAAGATACAATAGAGAAGCTGGCATATTTAATAAATTATTTTAAAAGTCAAAGACAAACTTTTAAGTGCTATGCAAAGCTCTGTAATTTTACATCGTTACGTTCTTATGTATCCTAACGTAAATTAATACCAGCAAGCAGAAAGAAATCTAACATATCTGATCAGGTTGAGGTGGCGTTTTTTCTGTTTGCTTTAAACAAATTGTAAGTAGTAGTTAGCATTTTCGGTTGTAAAGCCTGTTTTCACTCCAATCTTTGTAGATTCCAGCTCTTGAATTTTGTTAGTGAATACGAATGATCTGGTTAATCTGACAGATCTCCCACCTACGATATTTTGGCACTACACCTCAGATGTGTGCTTTCCCAGCTCATAGGAAGAAACCTGAATTGGGGAAACAGCTGTCCCTCTGTGACATGCATCACTATCTGAGCAAAAGGTGAACAAGAAGCAGCTGAAAAGAACAGTGTTTACTTCCCAAGCAAAGCCAAAACAAATCTGTGACCAGAGAATAATCTGCTTCAAAAGATTTCTGTATGTATGTACCTGTTACTTTCTTTTTGAGCTCAGATTCATTTTATAACAAGATACTTCAGAAGCCATACCTTAGATTAACTCCATATGAAAACTAAATTAAAATATTTTACAGGAATTTTAAACACAGAGGTAGGGAAGAGATGAGAGGTAAAAGAGAGCGAGCTCTTCAGAGGTCTGCAGGCACTGCCTTGCGGAGATGTAGACAGCAGGAATAAAACCACCCAGCCGCCAGTGCACCACATTCTTAACAAGGACAAGGAGTTGCTTCCCTTCGCGTCTAAGACACTGTCCGCATGAAAACAAGAGCAATGACAGAAACAGTAAATTTTCCAGTTATACAGTTGAGTTGCAACTACAAAAACATAGTAGGTAAATGCCTGGTCTCATATTTGCACACCTTTGAATTACGACTACGCTCAAAAAAGAAAGGTTTAAGAGACAGTATGTGTAGGCATGCTACTTTCTCCCTGCGCTAACATTTGGGTCAACTCGTGGTGCCAGGCAGCCGATCACAAAGCACTCATTGGGCACAGACCCCAGCTGCTCCGTAGATACCTGCCCAGGTGATGTAGGCTGCGACAAACTTAAGGGTTTAAAACGACAATTCACATTTTTTTCAGAAAGACCAAATCACTTCAGAACACTGGATTTCCAACACAGTCCATACGGATTTAAGTTTCTATTTCAGGTTGCTTTTTTTAGCCACATTCTTTGTTTGATCAACATCTTTCCATGTCTGTTTTAGAAGCAAATATTCTGAAATGGATTGGGGGATTCTGAACACCCTGATTTTATGGCAGTGCTATACCAGGGATGTAACTCCTTATAGTGCAAGCACAAACGAGGCATTAAACTTACTTTTCCAAAGAAGCCTTTGAAGAACTTCCTTTCCTGGAGGAACAGGGGGGACAAGTCGAGCGCTATTACTGTAGGTAGCTAAAATGTCCCAGGGTTTCAAACCAACAAGCACACACAAGAATAGGGTTTGGAGGGAAAGGAAGGGGTTTTTAGAGTTATCCATGAGAAGGTGCGACAGGCAAATGTGAAAATAATCCCATGAAAATGCAGATCAAAGGGCACGCACACAATTCTAAGCAGCAATTCTACTGCTCTGAAATTGGTGGAAAGAAGAGAACCTCAGCCCCAATTTCATGCAAAGTGGTTACTTTATTTTCACTCTCCCTTGTTTAGTCCCTTTTAGTTAGGTTATAAACCAAACTTGGCAGCAGACCTGGTGGTTAAACAATTAAAATATTGTACGGGCATTTGTGAAATGCAAAGTTCTAACTCCAGAATTACAGTCAAGTTTGCTCGGTATTGATCACTCCTTCCCAAAGCAAATGCTTTGTAAGCTGGAGAAGCACGTATGGCTGGTATAAAGCAGGGTTAAACACTGCTTCATTTTATTCTGTTTATTTGTTGCCTTGGTTTACATGCTACTCTTACACTTCACATCTTATGCAGTCTTCTCTGAACAGTGAGGAATTTCATCTTACCTTGTGGTACACCTAAACCAAAAATGAGATCCCTTCCTCTTTCACCCTCTCTAAAGCCTTCCAAGGTTTTATACAACATTTATACAAATACTGGTTATTCATTCTGCAGCTCTGAACTGACAGGCTAAACAAGACCCCTTTGCAGTCAGCTCAGACAGGGACAGACAGTTAGGCAAGTGCAAAGAAAGCAAGAGCTGAACTACAACTTCCTAACTTCGTTCAGCCTGGAAGCGATTATATCGATTGCCCAATTCACATTAAGAAAAAGGCAGCATACCATTTCCAGCATACTTGCATGCAGTTTAGTTTACTGGCTTTATTTTGTTACCAGACTGTGAAAAGCACACTGCAAGATCTGAGCCGATCCCCTGAGAGCACACTTCCCCGGGGGGCGGTGCTCTGCGTGCACAGCCGCGCGCTGCTCCACGCTTGGGGGAAGCTGGCCCGAAGCATGTTGCTGTTCCTACCATCTTTCCCAATTGTTTTGCTTGTAAGAACACTGTAGTATAGCAGTAACGGGGAGGAGGTGGAGAACTGCAGATGAGGCAGAGAGCATCTTTGTGACAGCCCTTGACCTCAATTTAACACCGTGCAATTCCAACATGTTGATCACTGACAAGACTATATTAAAAATATTATTACAAATATCCTGAGGCAGTGTCTCAAGAATTGATTGATAAACAAGGTTATATTTAAAACAAAGCTCTGGTTCTGATGCAAGCCAACAAAAGCCAGGAAACACAAAGTTAAGAAGGGAGTGTCAATCTCGACTTTGCATTTCCTGACTTCTGTTGCTGTGCGCCTCTCTGCCCAATGTCCTCCCAGAGAACTTTTTACCAAGTATCTGTAACATATTTATGTCAACTCAGACACTGTGTAAAGAACATCTCCAAGTTCAGTCAGCTGAAAAGCTTCACAATTTTTAGAGGCAGGAATGGTTATGTATTTGGACAGGATATGCTGAATACTAGGAGGGGAACTAATGGATTAATCACAGTGTTGTGTACATAATGAGAAGGGGTTGGATGCTGCTGCCAAGTTGAGCAATGACTATTGCATTACATTAAATAACAGCTTTTTAAAGATAGCAAAAGCTAAAGAGATTCACCAGAAGCTACCTCATTTTTAGGTGATGGTTAATTTTGCTCTCAGCAAAACGCTTGTTAAACAAGATTATTTTTTTAATGAACTAGAAGAGGTTAATGGAAAAGGCATCATGCAAAATGGGTTTTAAACAACACTAGTTAATGTAGTTTAGAGATAACTAATGCATATTTTAAAATATTAAATTATGTCTCTTTACCTGCTAAAACAAGAACATATATTAAAACAAATGCATCATTTAAAACAAAAAGTGGCAAGTTAGAAATCAATACTACACGCTAAAGCCGATTTAAAATCAAAACATGACCTGAGAGAGTATACTTTTGTCTTTATATGATGTTGCCATAACCAAGTCAAATACACTCAGAGGGCCCTTATAAAGTTGTTTTCCAGTTTGCGCTAAAAGTTTTAAATTAAGTGAAATGGTTCTGAAAAAACATTTAGTGCTTAGTGTCCTACTCGGATCCTACCAGATATGAAATGTATATACAGTTAGTAATATATCCCTACTAAGGGAAAAATGCAAGCTCCCTTGGTAATATAAACCCATGTTAATAATAGACTGACAGTTGAATACACGGGTTTCTGATCGATTAACAAGAACCCGTGGTGCCATTTCATCAGACAGGAAATAGGGACATAACTCAAGTTTGTCTTCATTCTAAACAATATTATAACCTGCACATTACAGTATCGTTGGTGTGCAATTTCAGAACTATGTAACAACAGAATACAGTATGGATGAGGGATTCTCTATCTAAAAGTGACTTTGTTTACTCAGTTGTCAATTGAACAATGCCTGAATAAAATGCTCCCATTATCTGGTTTCAAGTTCTGCAAGATGCACTGCTCAAAAACAATTACACCACATTAAATAAGGAGGTAATAAAAAACCCTGAAAGTTTATTTCCCACAATAGAGGTAGAAAGATCTGTTTGCATCTTTTCTTTCAAAAAGCAAAGCAGAAATTAAGCTATTCCTGAAACCAAGACTAACACTGTTTATATTCTTCTTGACAAATCCCATAAAATGTTTCAAAATCCATTAGTCAACCCTAAAAAAGAACAGATTTCAGTTCCCCAAACTCATTGCCAACTGTTGGAGAACAAGAAGTAAGAGGAAAAAAAAATATGTCTATTAAAATAGAGACAGAACTTAATTTTTAAAAGAAACAAGTATTTCAATAATTCTGTCTAAGAGAACAGAATTATTATATATTGACTGGATTTATAAAACCTACACATTACCTGCAAAGAAAACAATAAAGATTAAAATGGGCCACATGCATTTCAATGTAGTTTAACGATATGAAAAGTGAAGTTGAATTTCCCTTAAGATAGTCTTTCAGCTTGAGCACTGCAGCTCAAACTTGTAATTCTTTCAAGACTAAGAGAAAGCCCATCAAAATAACCAACTGTGAAAGCAAGAGACTACCAAAAGAACGAACTGTTTTCTTATCACATTCTTTGCATGCTGAAACATCATCCAGTGGTCTGGCTTTTGCTAATTAGGAAAGCACAGTGTGCAGAAAAGAGCTTTCAGTGACAACGGTCCTGAAGAAATGCCCCCAGTTTAAAACCTGCTTGCTGGGTGTGGGGAGCCTGGGGATGGGGGGGAAGAGGTTGAATTGCAGACAGCAGCTCCAAACGAACCTTGGATCTGATGGAGCCTAGCCACTAAAGCACACAAAGTAGTTTCAGTAATCTGAATCTTCCTCTTGGGGCCCAATGAGAATTTCACCCCTGCTTCTCAACTTCCAACACTGACAAAAGGAGACAATGCAAATAGCAATCATAGGAGACGTGCGCTTGTCTCCCATTTACATACAGACATCAAGAACTTCAAACAGCAGAAGAAATGAAAGTTATCCAAAGAAAAATGTTGAAATTATGAGAATGGGTAAATTGATGCCATCCACAATTTGGAACAATGACATAGCCCTGAAAAGGGAAAACAGAATTATTTACTTCCAGAGAATACACTGCAAAAGTTAGATATCCAAGTCTGACATCTGAATCAATAATTCAGGTGATCAAGAATCACAATCATGCAAGCAGCCAGATTTCAGCAGAAACTGGGCTCTATGCTTTTACTGTGTCTCATTACTTACAAGCTTAGCTACACTTCACTGGCTTGTGAGCTTAAAGTTTATAAAAAAAAAAATAGAGAACAAATACTTCACAGCATAGCTCCCCAGAGAAGAGAGTGAGAGAAATTGCATAAAGTAGATAACTGCAAGGTTATTTGGTGTGCTAATAGAAAGTGTTCTAACAGAACAAAAACCAGAATGGGACAAAAATGGATGCAATTCATTATGTGGTCAGTACTTGCACTTTTAGCTATGTAAACTAAATCCACAGAACAAAGAAACTCATTTATATCTTGTGTGGCCCTTGTTATTAAAAATCAATCACCAATCACTGTTGGACTGAATGGGAACAGATGGGATGTGGCTTTAACAGGTTGCTATACATTAGCTGAGAGAGAAAAGAATGAAAAGATTTTAATCGGAGCACTAAACCAATTCAGAAACTTTACAGAACAACAGAAGGAAGAAAAGACAACCTATAATCCTCTGTTGTATACTAGGAAGAAGGGAAGAATGGGTTTAGTTGGAGGCCATTTGAGCTCTCACATTTGGTGAGGAAAAAAAGTAATGTCCAGTAGCAGATATCTGAAGTTAGCAAAGGCACAGTAGAAGTGTTTGATGTACTTTCAGTAATTTTGTTGAGCTGCAAGGACACAAGAGTTTCTTCCACTGAAGGCATCACTGAAGAATGTGTACAGCTAAGACACATAAGAGAAGTGATGAAAAGGATTGCAGTTCCCTATCTCCATTCAAACTTCAAATTTTAACGTACTTTCTCCTTCTGTTCTCTTCCATGCTGTTTTAGCCTCAGTTCTCTGACAGACTGATCACTGCCTTTCTGGAGTTTGCTATTTCTGCAGGATTTTGGGATATTACCACTGCAGGAAAAGAGATGACAAGACCTCTTCAAATGAGCCACAGAAATACAAAGAGCTTTGAACGAGTGCCATTTACAGGAGCAAACGTTCACAGAAGCCAAACGAAGAGCAGCCCACTTCATGACATACCAGAATTAGGCAGCCTTCAGGCCACTTTGAGCAGATGCAAGCCAGATTATTTCATGCATGACTACAATGTTGCAATGCATTAGAAAAAAGCAGCCTAAATCAAGTAATATGTCGTATAATAAGGGTGAATTAAGTCACTATTAAAGTGGCAGGCAACAGAGGGAGAGAGAGAGGGAGAGGAAAAGAGAGAGGGAGAAAGAACTGTTAAAAAACAATGGTTGAGGTCTCACGTGGGTACCAACTTAGTCTCAAAGGTCACGGAGGATTTTTACACATTTGTTTTGCAAATAGTTTCTGCAAGCAGAAAGAACAGTTCTAACTCTCTCCCTCTCATCATCAGATTAGCACGTCCCCCAAACTGCAGCAGTGCTCTCAAACCGGCCAACTGTTCTCCTAACGTGGGTCAAAAGTTCAGTCCTTAGCTGGGGCACTGCTGCCACACAGACCTCTTCCAGTAACACTCGCAGCCCCAAAGCCAACATTTTCATGAAACAAATATACATACAGATTTCAGCCTCTTCACAGCATCTTCACAGATATGCATTCCTCTGGATTCATCCACTTCGACATGTCCCAAGTACTGCAGGAAAGAGTAGGGGGAGAACAGCTTAGCAGTAGCTCCTTAAACTCCCTGGGTTTAAAAATCCAATCTCTGAATTCATCCCAGTGCAGCTGAGATGACAGAAATTAAGAGCACTTTGCCAGCCTTCTTTTGAGACCTGTATTTGGAGGTTGGACTTTGCATTTATATGGGGCACCGGCATCACTAGAAAAGCATAAAACACCTAGAAATTTTGATGGAGAGACAGACTTCCCTTACTCAGGGGGAAAAATGAAATTGAAAAGTAGAACTGTATTTTCTTGCTTATTCAGCATGAGCTCTAGTCACTTTTTTCTTTACTAGCATAGCTTGAAAACCTTAAATCAATATAGAGACAACTGTGAATAAATTATTTTTGAATAATGATAAATACATTTAGTATCAAAAACTGAATTATACAACATAGTAAGAGAACCAAATGTATTTGAATGTTCATGTCCAAATACAAGACACTTCAATGCTGCAAACAGAAAACAAGCCTCTCCCCCCGGCCCCACTTTTTCATTGTAAACTAAAATTGTTTGTCTTCATTATGCCACCAGGCTCTTGTGTGGACATCAAAATATTCACCATTCTCACAAAAAGTTTTGAAAAATATCAGTTTTCTATACATTCATCTTACCAAGCACTACTTAAAAAAAAAAACCTAGCAAAACAACAGTGACTAGAACTTGCAAGTTTCATAGCTTTTAAATTAATAACCCCTATATAGAAAGCAATTTCAAGAAATACATCAGAGCATGGTGCTCAGGGTACTGTGCATGGTTTCATTTTACATTCGGGGGATGGGGGTGACGGGGGATGTGTGTGTGAAGCTCTAAGTTTTCCAGTTTCTCCCTACCTTTTCCATACATAGTTCTTTTCAATACGGGAAGGAAATGTTTTCTCAGAAACATTCATATCTCTGTTCAAAGTACTTAACTCTTGAAGAAAACCATAGAAACTATTAAATAAAAGCTACGTGAAGTTTTGTGATAGAAGGTACAGGTGAAGGAGACTTACCCCAATTTAAATGGTATTGTAAGAACTGTATGCAATTCAGTATTTATATTCTAGACTAGCCAGAGTGAAGAAATGGTTTTAAAACATCAGAATCTATACTTGTGTCACTTAATGCAGTGGTAAACCTAGGTTTAATAATCTATTGCGAAATCCCACTCCACCACAGAACATTCTGTCATGAGTTATCAGAAATTTCCCAGGTTTTGTTTCATTATTTAGGATACTGTACATAACTAGATGGACTAAAAAATATTTCAATCTTTAGCACCATACTGAAGCATTCTATCAGAATAACTTAATAGATTCAAGTAAATGGACAAACTCAGACTGTTTAAAGATTTAATAGGAATGTGAAAGTTGAAGGTTTTTTCATGCAAGGCAAGATACTCCAAAAGAGGAGAATCTACGTATCACCCTACAGATCATTAATCTGCTGAAAGACTAAGAAGATCCTAAGTGGCAGGAGCATTAACATTAAATCTCATTATGTGGCATTTTTAAAACAGTAGATCTGGATGGAACAATTCTGCAACAATTTCATTTAAACCAGCCTCACAGAAGAACAGCTTGAAAAATAAATTGCATAGAAACTACAAGGTAAATAAAAAAGAATCTGACACTTTGCAGCTTTTTCAAAACGAGGTCTGTGAGGCTGAAGCCTTGTAATTGAATGCCGGAGCTGTCAAAATAGCAACTGTACTCCCACAGTTGAGCTTGCTAAACACTTGCACAAGATCATAATTTCTCCAGAACACACAATAACTAGAAAATTTTAATCCTAAAAATACACAAATAGTAATAACTAAAGATACTAAAGATGCATTTACTATGTGTCTGGAAGTACATATTTATACCAACAGCTATCATAGATGAATCCTCAGTTCCACCATGACTCCTCTGGAAGCCCCAGAGATGCAGAAATCCTGTGGTTGTGCAGATTTGTCATCAGAAAGTTTTGGGTTCAGTAACTTACGAAACTTTGTCAACGTCTCTTTAAAAACGGAGGCATTTATACAGGAACAAAGCTGAGGTTTATAGAGGACAGAAGAAAAAAAAAAATATATGTATGGAATGAGCTATCTAGTTTGCACGATCATTAAGTAAAGTGTCATTATTTTAGAGGACAACTTTCAGATTTCCTAAGCTATCTGCACATCTCATTTACCCCAGCGGAGGCAAAATGTTTCCAACTGAAGATCCAAACCATCCAGCTCCCTGTACTTGGCAACCTGCCTTTTGCTTAGAAAAGTGAGAAACAGAGCAGGGTAAATATTGCCTCATGTCACACTCCAAAACAGACAACCATTTTCCCCTGCATTGCCAAATCTCTATTCAAGTCCCATGCTCCAACTCTCAGCAATCAGTCATGCCCGTGCTACTAGAGACAGTAAATTTAGCTGCAGTTTTCAATACCGCTTCCACCACAGTGAATAGGGACATTATTGCACATATCAAGTGCATCTACCCACACCAACAGGGTACAATCCACAGACCTCATTGAGCATCAATCAATTCTGAATTATAAAAGAAATTACACTGCCACACAATACTTCTTTATGATATAGAGCACAAAAGGTGCTTTGTTTGCACTTACACTTTACGCCCTTCATCAAAAAAACCTTGTGCTTCCCATTTGCAGAAGCCAGCAGCTCATCGCTATCAGTACCAGAAGCCTTGCACATTTTACAGGCAGTTTCAAGATTCTTCCTGGGTTTTCTTCTGGGGTGGGGTAGTGGAATGTTAATTCCTTACAG
>Ga0065711_1007343_pt1 | contig 25734 bp, 28 predicted proteins | sample Hoacrofraction12_FD_59098 | JGI IMG/M metagenome (GOLD analysis project Ga0065711, IMG submission 59098) | Hoatzin crop microbial communities from Cojedes, Venezuela - Epithelial fraction 12 v2 (version 2) | ecosystem: Host-associated > Birds > Digestive system > Esophagus > Crop | place...
GGGGGAAAAAAAAAAAAAAAAAAAAAGGGAAGTCACAGCCAGGACAAAGATGAGAGCACACGCACAATCTGTGTTGTCATGAATCAGCAGCCTCTTCTTAAGAGCAACCCTCTCAAATTTCATATATAACAAAATGTTTAGATGAGATTAGACACTTATTTCTACACTGCTAATGAATGCTCATAACACCCTTGGCTAGCCAGAGAATTCACTTCCCCCTTTTATATAAAGATATATAAAGCTCTGTGTGACTATTGCAGACAAAAAACACCTGGTGAAGCTTAACAGAAACCACAAGAAGGGAAGATAGAAAAGAGACGAGAACTTGTAGTTGGAAGGTGAACTAAAATCTCTTTTACTTGGTGAGCTGCAAGCTCACATGGCCTTTTTGTCCTTTCAGTCACTGGTGGGGTCACGAAAGGAGCAGGGAAATTCATCCCTTACCTGACATAAGGCAGTGATGGAGCAGCGGGGTTGAAAAACACGATTTAGTAAGTAAAGCAGGAAATAAGCTGTGAAGTATTACGAGGTAAATTTGTACACACTAGCTCCGCACATCTTCCTTTAAATAGGCTGGTAAGCGTAAGCAGCGCTCCTATTTTTACCGTCGTTAACGCATGTCGGCATTAACTGGGGAAATACACAGGCCTGACCCCACGCACAGCGAGGCGGCAGAGCTAAATGCTGCAACTCAACGTGTGGAAACAGAAAATAAACCCGCGGCTCCAGCGATGCACAGAGCCGGCTCCACAGGCTGCGGAGGGCTCCTGCCCCAGCACCAGCCCCATGCCAGGAGACACTGATGGCTGATGGCTGTCCGCTTGTCCATCCGTCCATCCCCCTGCGGTGAAGTGGCATGGCCACGCTACCCCACAGGCTGCCAGGACAGGTACAGCCTGGACTGTGCAGCACAGCGTGGCGAGGGAGGCCTGCAGCCATGTTAGCTTACCTGACCAGTCCACATCTACAGCTATTCATGCATGAGAAATTTCTTTTAAACACACTTTGAGGGGTTTTTATTAGAGTTTAACTGTGAAGCCACAAGGCAGGAACAGGGGGCAAGCCTGAGAAATGCTTCTGGGGTGGGCAGCTGGGTCCCAGAGACTGGTGAAGATGAAGAGACTGATGAAGATTCATATTCATAAGAATATGAATTCTTTCTTTGTTAAACGAAACTAGCCAGAGAGCTATGCTTGAACTCCGAACTCCTCCTTGATCAAAGAAATTGCTTCAGAGACAACCTGCAGGTGATCCCCCTTTCAGCACAATCCATCCAGCTTCCACGGGGCTAGACTTCTGCTCTCCGACAACACCCAGCCCTGCGTGGCACCCCACAGCCGCCAACGAGCTGCACAACAGGAGGTTTAATGAGAGGACACTGTGAGGGGAAAAGAGTGAAGGAGACACATTACCACACTGTTTTTCCAGTTTCCAGTACAAAGAGACCATAAAAAGTGATTGTTCTGAGTCAGATTAGAAGTGTATCTCAGCCATTAGCCTGTCTCCAAACACAGCTGATGTCAGATCCTTAACTAGAGATGCTATCTCTGTGGCAGGGCCACTTAAAAGTAATCCACAGATTACAAAAAGCACGTTGCAGAAACGTGCTGAGATCAGGAACTGCTACAGAAGGGCTCTGGGCCTAATTATGGACAAGGTACACGTGGTTTCTCCAGCCTGTAGTACCTCCGAGGAAGGAACTTGCAAGAGTCAGGGCCAGGATTTCTGGAGCTCCCGGGATGCCCCCATGGGCACTGACAGATCTCCAGTGACAGAGTGCCACGGGAACGCTCTGTTTCCTTCAGGGCACCTGTGGATATTTGCAGCTTTCTCTTTCCAAGAGATGGAAGGAACGTCCAAGATCCTGCAAAAATGGATAAGGACTTTCTTGTGTAGGGGGCTTAGCAACAGGGCTGATAAAAAGAAAACCTCTGTATGGATACCCGCTCTGATGCACAGACAAAGAGGAACCTGGGAGACCTCCCAGCAGCAGGTCTGCCACGCCTCAGACACCTCTCTGGTGAGACACACACCACTGGTCCTTGTCTCACGCTTCCTGCCACAGCCTTTGCTTTTGCTATGTGATGCTGAGGCTATCTGGGACCCACTGAACCAGATGCTTCTGTTCTGTCTGAAATGTACGGGCAAGTAACACTGCGTGGCAGGGAGGATTGTGAAGTGGCAGAGACAATGAGGGTCTGCATAGTACTCCATCTGCAGAAGCCTTCTGCTCAAAGTAACCCAAATAGAAAAACCCACAGTAGCACCTTGATTTCATGCATGTGGTGCCCACCTGTCTCATGGTCTGCAAGAGCCCATCTCTTTGCTGCCCTGTAATGCACAGCAGAGCAGTCCCATGCCTTCAGAATATGTAAGCGACAAGCTGGAGAGAGGTCTTCTTCAGCTCCCAGTTCTGACAAGTTAAAATCCATGTACTTGTCTCCGATCGTATACTTCATACACAAGCTCCCCTGGCCCAGCTTTCTCTCAGATGCTAAACAAGACCAACCAGGATTACAGAAGCTTATTCAGACAAGTTGCTGTCACCCTTAGGCCTTCTCTTCTTCCTCTTGTCACATCTGTGGGTGCTTCTCTCTCTACCCCAGCCACCAGACAGCTCAGGATGAACGTCATGAATTCACCCTCAACTCCACTACCGCTGAGCAGCTATGGGGGTAGAGACCCAGGCAGGTCCACAAAAAATGAAAGACATGGAGGAAGTACTGTGCCACGCTGCCTTCTCATCTTGACACTCACCTGTCACCTCACTGCCAGGTCGAGCATACCAATTCACATACGGTTTCTCTGACATAGCTCTTGCAGTTTGGCACATGATGACAAGAGAAAAAGAGTCCATATATGGAGTAACTGCTAGAAACTACACAATTTATATTTAGCACCACTGCGTGCAGTGTGAAATGCTTTGCATTTGCTTTGAAAAAACCAAACCAAACCCTTATTGTTACAGAGCTATTCAGACATACAGGTTGGATCGTGCTGCTACACGAACAGAGCTTAACTGAAGGACCACAACAAGGACAGCAAGCACAGTGCCTACAGTCTATAGGCTTTGGCCAATTTCACTAGAGTCAGTGGAAAATCTGTTTCCGTGAGTGGACAATGACAGCAGAAGTCAAGTTAGGAACCAACCTGCCACTGCTTGGGGCATGTCAACAGTGATTTTTTGCTTTCATCTCTAATGAAAGACTGACCAATTTCAGCTCCCAACCAGTTTCACCTGGGTCTTGCTCAGAGGCTGCTACCGTGTAACTCTGCCACACCAGTGCCCCCAGCTCACTGTCGTCGGCCTAGCCAGCCAAAATTGAGGCAGAGACAGCCAAAATTTGTCTCTGGCAGAAAATCTCAGCTCCTGTCAAACAGGATTTTTCTACAGCCACCCACCCACTCCTCAAGTACTAGGCCATCTTGTTCATCTTTTCCTGTTTCTCCCTGCTTTGCCTTATTTTGGTGAGAAAAAAAGGACTTGGCAAAATTCCAACTTAGAAGATGAACTTGGGAAATTTCACTAATATTGACATCTTCAAATTGTGAATAATGTTTATATGGTTAAAGGCAAAGAAATTTCAAAGGTTAAAATTTCCTGCAGGATTCACTTAACAATGTCTTAGTCTTATGTCTGCTATGGTTATGAAAAGGCTAATGCCAGGCTCATTTAAGAAAATCTTTTAACACAGTACAGAATGGGGACAAAAGCCACCAAAACAGCTTGACAACCACAAGATCGCAGGTGGTTATGAGAGGGATTCCCCACCCTGTCACACTGCAGTACCACGGATAACCTAATGTGACAGTCAGAAGACTTGGAAAAGCAGCAAAAACACTTTGTGCCTTTTGCTGAAGCTTTGCCACCTGACATAAGAAACTGGTACCTGCAGCAAATTAGAGCATTCAAGAGCTTTCAGAAGCTTCTTTTGAGGAGCACAGACATACTCTTTGATCAAAAAAATGAAAATCCAGCTCACCTAAATTTGTATTGCTTACTGGAAGTGCTTAGCAAACACAGACTAAGGTATTTCAAAAAACAGTCATCTTGTCAGCAGACTGAAATTCATTGTAAAAGGACCAGAACTCCACTGAAAAAAAATTTACGGGTCCACAAATTGAAAGAGGCTGAAAAGCATTGTTTTATAGGATCAAAGGTGGAAAAATGGCTTCAGAATGCCAACTAGAACTTAAAAGGCAGGTTGAAAAGTCCTTGGTCACAACACTCTTCAACAAGATAGCCCTGGCTGAGGCCAAGAGAGCAAATAAATATGGCCTTTTCAGACTGGGTTCAATTCTCGCATACCCTGAAAGTCTGAAATGAGTAAGATTTTCAGGAAGTGCAAGCATTTATTCTGTATCTGGCAATGCCAGAAGGCTGATACATGTTTCTCCCACATTCAGTGGGAGCAGAGGTGGCCTCCCAGACTGATGGCTCCGTTTGTGGCAGAATGACTGGGTCAGATCTGCATGGTGTGGGGGGTGGAACAGCATAATGCCCAGCTCTCTGCTGATGGAGCGGTCCCTGCACAGGTCCAAACCACTCTCCAACAAAGCAATTCAGCTCCATGGAAACAAAACTGAAGTACTATCAGACCTAAGCGTTCTGAAACTGAGGAAGACCAGCGTGAGACCGACTTCCACCTTCTGAAAGTTTAAGAATATGTAGGGATTTCTACACTACATTTTCCAGTCCTCTCCAGCAGCACTTGTGAGCACTTGCAAGCACGGACAGTTATTGCAGTGGAGGCACATACCCCAAACAGTGAATTTCTGACAATGCTGACAGTACTTAAAGTACTCCCTGGACACTAAGAGGTGTACAGGTCAAGATGATACTTACCCTTAGTTCTTCTCTCTAGAGCCCTTCTTCATAAACATTTCTTCTTAGCTCCTTGGAGACTAAATGTGGGTGTATTCACAAGAGGTTTGGAGCTGGGGGTCTCTCCAAGAGTAGAAGTCATGAAAAAAAAGCAATAGAATGGAATGACTAGTTTTCGAAGGCATGTGTGTGTTCAGAATTTGAATATTCCTGTCAAATAACACTTCTGCTGGGTCAATCTCAATTTATTTGGCATTCACCTTATGTGCATTAAAGCAACATGTCTAGCATGTGGCCATTTTAGTCTCTGCACAAATCTCTGATATATCTTTAAGTTTTATTCATTCTTTCTACTTTTCCCAATGATTGAGGGTGGTACAGAGTATGCAACTGTTGCTCTATTCCTGTTTCTTAGTTGTAGGCCTAGGCATACCTTGGGTATTTTTTGTTCAGTTATCTGAACAAAACAATATCTTCCTGCCCTCTCCTGACAAAAAATATCCTAAATACCCTACCTCTTCTGTAAAGAATTGCAATTTGGTTGGGGAGACTCAATGGCTTTATCAGCCAAAGCAACCAGCATTACTTGTGTCTTCAACACAATTTTCCGTATTTGTACTTGCACATCATCCACATACCGTATTAATGCAGAGTTATTGGTTAACTCTATTCCCTGTAAATCTGTTACTAGAATTTTAAAACAAAGTCGATGATCCTGCAAACCCTTGAGGAAATCTAGTCCACGTTTACTGTCTTCCTTTCCAGGTGAAGGCAAAAATTTACCGAGATTCTAGATGCACCATTATACTGAAGCAAGCTGGGCACAAATCAAATACTGTAAAACATTTTGTGTTAGCCTGTATCATGGTTATAATTGCTGAAGGATCAGAAACTAGTGGATGCAGTACAGTTACCCTTTATTTACTGCTCGTAAGTCTTGGACAAATCTAGAAACTAGTTATCCATCTGAGCCTAGTTTCGTTTTTTTAACCAGCAAGATAAGAGTATTACAGCGAGACTCACTAGGAATTTAAATCCCTCTTGGCAGAAAATCTTCTATTATTGGTCTTTGACCTTCCCTTGCTTCCTGAGATAATAGGTATTGTTTTAAGGGGGGAGGTTTGCCTCCCCTCATTTCTATCTGTACTGGATTAGCTGACCTTAATAATCCTATATCCACAGAACCTTGGGCCCATAAAATCCTAGGTACACCTTCAAGTTCCTGGGGTGTTTCTATCCCTTCTTTAGCTGCTAGAGCCATTGTGATTTTTTGGTACATTATGCATCATGAGTCACAGTGTAATTCCTTGTGGCGTACACTGCAACTCTGTCCATAATTTGTATGACGAGTATCTCCCCACCAAATTTTCTGGTGCCAATCCTCACAGCAGAAAAGAACATTTAACAGACCATGGACCTAACTGTACCATCATTTCCTCCGTCCTGGGCATAAATGTAGATTTACCTTCTATACCTACAAAATTCACTTCACCCTTAGTTCTTCATTCTTCGTGGGGATTTGTTAATGTTGAATAAGTTGCACCAATATCTATTAGACACGGGTAAGTTTCATCTCCGATTTTCAAATCTATAATTGGTTCCTTTAAGAGTCCCCTGATAGGATTACTTTTTTATCTCCTTTCACTGCTAGGGCTTGGGGATCCAGTAACAATCATTCGCCGCTTTCATTCAGCTCCTGATTGATTTGTTTTTCCCTTTGTTGCTGTTGTAGTCACCTTCTCAGGATCACAGGACATTTTCTTTTCCAGTATCTTTGGTTTGCAGTAATCCTTTGGTCTTGTCCGATTTATATTTCTATTATTTCCCTTATATCCATTATCATTACCTATTTACCCCTTAAAATTTCTACCTTGCAAAGGAGCTGCTAACAAACTAGCCTTCTCTTCCTGCTGTTTTCTCATCTGCCTAGCCTTAGACTCATCCCTTCCATTGTACACAAACTTTGCAATACTTACTATCTCCCCCTGTCAGCTTCTCTTGCCAATCTGGTGAACACTGGTTAGAATACTTCTTAATATCTGGGGCTGCTTGATCTACAAATAAGGAGACAAGCAAAGACTCATTTTGCAGGGCTTCAGGGTCAATTCACCCAAACATTTGGAATGGCTTCCTCTGCCTATTTAATGCCTTGTCAGTATTCTTTTTCCTTTGTCCAAATAACCATTCTTCTAATCCTTTTCCACATAATCTTCATGCATTTAATCCTGCCTTGGTCTGATAATTCCTGTCTGGTGCTGCATCCGGCCACACCGTCCTACCATCCGGAGCCGCAGCCCGTTCTCTATTTTTCTGCAAAATCAACACTTGCTCTTCAGGGCTAAATACAGTTTCCAATAACAAACAAACATCAGACCAAGCAGGGTCATATGCTCTAAAAAATCCCCTAATCATTTGCTGAATCTTTTCCAGGTCTTCCCGGAGCCAGGGCATTTGTTGCTGCCACACCACCGAACCTGCCAGACCAAATGGCACATGTACTCTGGTTACGGTTGCAGCTGCTGCTGCCATGGAGGAGAAATAATTACCTCCTTCAGCAGAGCCTGCACAGCTGTTGAAGGGAAAACAGGAGGTGCAGAAGAGGGAACAGAAGGAGTGATAGAGTCGATAGGAGGCAAAGGAGACAGAGACACCTCTACAGCAGCTGCCTGAGCTTGCATGAATACCAGTGACAAAGGAGATGCCTTGGTTTTGTTATTATTATTATTGTATAATCACCATTAGATCTATCATGTCATCAATTATCCCAAACATACCAATAATCGATCTGAGCTTGGAAACGGTCTTCCAATATCAGCTGTAAAAACTTTAGGTGGTAAAAGTTAAACCTACCTGCTGATGACGATTTTTGGTGTCCAGTCCCAAAAGCAGTCATAGACAGCCAGGCATCTTGACACAGTTCCACAGCCCTTCTTCTTGACAACCTATAGGTACTCGGCAATCTTGCTCCAATCATCCCAGATTTCTGATAACAAAGTACCTTTCACTACACCTTGTCCCATTTCTAAATTAAAGGAATTATGTAGAATTACAGAAATTCAACTCACCACCACCTCACATCTTTCTGGTTGGTCCCAGCGCACTCCCTGCAACAGACAGAAATACGTGAACTCACCCAGTCCACAGATCAGATGCTCTGCAAGAGGCATCGAAGTCAACCAGTGGACAAGGGGGTCCTATCTGAGCTACAAATTCTGTTGAAAAAGTGATTTGGGATGTTTGTCAACCAAAGAAGAAAGGTACACAAGGGTAGAACTACAAAAGGCTTATTTCATGATCATAAGATCCCTTCTTCATAAGAGAATGAAAGTATTCAAAGGGATTTTCAGGGACTTTATATACAACTTGAAATCAAAGGCTAAGCATAACTTCCAGCAGCACACAGACTTGTCCTCTCCCATCACGTTCAGGACTTTTCAACTATTCTCAGACATCCGGTATTGTGCTGCCCCTGCCGCCTGGCAGTTAACACAGGACCTTCTGAGGTCCACATGTTCCCTTAGATTGCCATGCACAAGTTATTATTCTTCTTCTTACAGCAACCTGCTAACGTTCCTGATCAGAACTGTTCATCTGGGGCACTAAGATCAGCAGCTACTCCTTTAACCACAAAAGCCAGCAAAGGCATCTCCACCCAGACAGACAGCCAGAGCATTTCTACCCAGGCCAGCAAGCCAGACCTGGACATCAAGCTAGTGAGAGCCATGCTCCCCACAACCAGCCAGCAAGACAGTCTCTCCCCGGCCAGCCAACAAGCCAAAATCACACTCTCATAAGCACCCAGCCAGAGCCATGCTCTCCTCTGACAGCCAGCAACAGCATGTCCCATCAACTGGCCTGCCAGACATACAATCAGCAGCCACCAGCCAGAGGTGCTCCATAAGACTGGCCACCCGTAATCTCTTGTTCTGGATGGCTAGACTTGTGCTAACCCATGGGCTAGCCAGCCAGAACCACACTGACCCACTCACCAGCTAGCCGGAGCACTAACTCTTACCTGAGCCAGCCATCCAGAACCCCAGAGGTTTCCCTGCCAGCCTGCCAGATCCCTCTGCAAATTGCCACGGCAGGCTAGCCAGACATCTACACAGCTCGCCCAGGCCACCTGGACAGAATCCCACACCTTGCCAGGGCTGGTCAGCCACAGCTGTAAACCAGGTGCATCAGCCAGCAAACCAGGGCCCTACACCACTTACCCAGCCGGCCAGAAATATCCCTACAGTGCTTACCCTGGCCAGCAAGCAACAGAGCCCTGCAGTGCTTGCCACTTACCTGGGCCAGCCAGCAAAAGCCCAAAATTACTTCCCTGGCCAACCAGCAAGAGCCCTACTCCACTTGACCTGGACAGCCAGCATGAGGCCTACATAGCTAGCCCTGGCTGGCCAGCCACAGCCCTATGACACTTCCCATGCTGGCCGGCCAGCATGAGCCCTGCAGCGCTTGCCCACCCCGGCAAGCCAGAGCCTGGCAGCGATTACTGCAGCTGGCCACCCAGAGCCCTGAACCGCTTGCCCCCCCCAGCCAGTAAGAGCCCTACGCTGCTTGCCCCGGCTGGCCACCGGGAACCCTGCACCAGCACCCCAGACACCCACCCTGAGCCCTACACCGCTTGCCCCGGCCAGCACACCAGAGTCCTGCAAGGCTTACCACCGCCAGTCAGCCAGAGCCCTACGCTGCTTGCCCCAGCCGCCCAGCCAGAGCCCTGCAACACTTCCCCTGGCCAACCAGCCTGAGTCCTAAAGAGCTTTCCCTGGCCGGCCAGCAAGAGACTTTAAAACAATTGCCCTGGTCAGCCAGCCACAGCCTAAACTGGCTTGCCCCAGCCAGCCACCCAGAGCCCTAATACTGCTTATCCTGGCAAGCAGGCCAGAACACTGGACTTCTTGCCCCATCCAGCAAGCCAGAGGCCTGCACTGCTTGTTCCAGCCGGCCAGCTAGATACCTGCAGTGCTTACCCTGGCCAGCCAGAACCCTAGACAGCTTGCCTTGGCCGGCCAGCCAGAGCCCTACACCGCTTCCTCTGGCCAGCCAGCCAGAGCCCTGCAGCACCTGCCCAGCCGGCCAGCCAGAGCCCTACATCATTCGCCCCAGCTGGCCACTTGGAATCCTACTGTTCTTCCCCATACAGCCTGGCAGAGACATAGACCGCTGGCTGACTCCAGCCAGCACCAATAGCATCATGAGCAACCAAGAGGGAGAGTCGATGGGAAGGAGACAGTGCCCAAAGGATACAGCACAGCCACATCATCCTGCCGGACACCCCCCAGCTCCCTGAGATCTGAGCCATGCTGCAGGTCACCATGGCCTTGCGCTGCCTCAGGAGTCCCGCACAGGGGCAGGCAGAGCTGGGAAGCTGAGCTGGGACGGTGGCTCCTCGGCGGTCCCCGCTCCCCCAGCTGCACTGACCCTTGCAAAGAAGCCCTTCCGTGGGGGTTTGCAGGAAAGGGAGGGCTGCCAGAATGGCCAGAGAAAGCAATGGGGTGCAATAAAATGAAAATAAAACCCCCACGGAGGAGCTACTGGCCGGAGACATCAAACAGCCACAGCCACCAGCCACTGGCACACAGTAGGTAGCTAGGCTGGGCCGTGAGCCCCAGCAGCCCCTCGCCCAGGCCTGCTGCACAGCACCAGGCTTCCCCAGGCAGCTCTGGCAGTGTTCAAGAGAAACCTCCCACCGAACCAGAGACGGCTCTGCTGTCCCTCATGGCAGAGCCTTGCGTGCAGCTCCGGTCACAGAGCTAGTGGTCAGATGCAAGAGGAAGGGCAGGCCTGGCACCCTGAAGAAGCTTCACAGTGTCAAGAAGTCCATTGCGAACCCAGAACGCAGAAGATCTTACCGATGTAAGACTAGTATTTAAAGAATAATGGCACACATTCAAAGTTGAGTAATTTCAGCCATTAAAATCTAGAGTCACTTCCTCTTCAGAGATGTGGCATACCTGGACCTCCTGGACCCTCTTAACTGAAGGACAGCACCTGTAAGCTTTCCTTTCCAACGTACAGTCACCTAGTTAGTGCAGCACACCTGCAAAGTTCCACCATTAAACACTTACAAACTCAAACTAAGCTGAAGCAGGAGCCCAGCAATTTGCAGTATTTACTTAGTTTTCCCCTTGCAAGCAGGAAGACACTCTATGCTCACAACCCATTTTGGAAACTCCTTTTCCACAACATCCTCCAATTTGCAAATTTTAGTAGCCATTCTCAAATCCATCAAAGCTTTCTCACTCAGTTTTCAGACACTTTGTACTCATCAGCTCTTAATTTCTCATCACGCTGCAAGATTTGCTATCTCCAGAAGCATCATTCCTTGTAACCAGATCACGAACTTTCACAGTCAGTCTAAATCTAGACTCGCTGAATTCTCATAGGAGGAGCAAGAGCTATGATGACAGGGAGTTATTACCCTGATTACTTCAAAATTCAACAACTGTGGTCAGTTTTGAGAATCAAAAGTTAAGCAGGATGTGGACAGACTGTAGACTCCACAGCAAAGCAAGAATGACCCTGGGAGAACAAGATGAGAAAGGGGTTGGGTTTGGGGTTTTTCCCCTGAAGAAGGGCAGTCAGGAAGTGGGACTGTAATCACAATCATCTGCTCTAAAGAGACACCAGCAATGTCTCTTTGGCTACAACAAGGTCAGAATTCTGTCATGGTCTAGCCCCAGCCAGCAACTAAGCACCACATGGCTGCTTGCGCACTCACCCCTGGTGGGATGGGGGAATCAGAAAAGCGAGAAAACTTGTGGGTTGAGATAAAGACAGTTTAATCGGAAAAGCAAAAGCCACGCAAACAAAGCACAACAAGGAATTCATTCACTCCTTCCCATCGGATGGCAGGCGTTCCCTCATCCCCAGGACAGCAGGGCTCCACCATGCATAAACATTACTTAGGAAGACAGATGCCATCACCCCAAACGTTCCCCTATTCCTTCTTCTTCCCCCAGCTTTATATGCCGAGCATGATGCCATATGGCACAGAATATCCCTTCGGTCAGTTGGGGTCAGCTGTCCCGACTGTGTCCCTTTCCCAATCTCTTGTGCACTCCCAGCCCGCTTGCTGGTGGAGCGGGGTGAGAAGCAGAAAAGACCCTGACTCTCTGTAAGCACTGCTCAGCGGTAACTAAAACATCCCTGCATCATCAGCATGGTTTCCAGCACAAATCCAAAACACAGCCTCATCCTGTCTAATGTGAAGAAAATGAACTCCAGCCCAGCCAAAACCAGCACACATACAAAGCCATAGATTTTATCCAACGAAAGAACATGTATTAAGATCTACTTCAACAGCAAAACAGATCACATAAACAGTCCCAGTTTATAACGACATTCAGGAACACCTCTTTAGTAACAACAAAAAATCCTTTTATTCAACATTCTGTAGAAAAGATATTCCATGAAGCATACAAGCAACACCTTGTAACTAAGATACGGCCATCTTAAAATTACTACTCACCATTTAAGATCAAATTTAATGCAGACATTACAGAAAATACAACCTCTGATTACCAAGGCTGTTCATTAATGGCAATTCCATAGATGGCTATACCCATTTGCTAGTGACGTTCTGTTTTCTTTCCTTTTCTATTTTCCTGCTAAACCAACAGTTCCTACATGAAAGCTGCTGCAACATTCTTCTGTGCAGTTCCCATCTCCTAATACAGTTTGAACTAACTTCCACCTAGGCGGCACATTCCTCCAGGCAAACAAAATTCGTGCTTAAATTTACCAAGTTAAACTGCGGATTTATTAATATTGTATGTGTTAGGTGAAGGGTTAAGCAAACCACCCATGTCCACTGAGCTGTTAAGGTGCTGGCCCTGTTCCCCTGTCCATTCAGTCAGGTGGATGAACCACCCAGGAAGAGATGGGGACTGAGGCCAGAGCCCTGATCTGGCCTCCAGAAACCCCCAAGGTCTTCCTCATTTCACAGTGACACCTCTTAGTGGAAGCAAGGAATAGAATCAGGGACTGAATCTAGAGGTTAAATGTCATTTTTGCTTTCCAAGGGGTTCTTCATGGGCTCTACTGGAAGGGCTTCAGTGGAGGGAAGAGAAGGGCATCAGCTCTGGAAAACAAACTGATCCACAGAGAGATTTCTCTTCAGGCTTCCCGTCAATTCTTCAAAGTATCAGATGTATATGAAGAACAGCAGAATTGCAAGGTTAGCTGAAAGCCAGTTGAGCGAGAAGGGAAGAGTCCAAACCTCAAGTCCAATACTGTGGACATCTTTCCTGGCAAATCTAATGGGAAGAACTGCAGACTGAATCTCCACACTTGTCTTCTGGGAGTCCCCTTGTGCTCGTCTTGATCAAAGCATACTGACAGGCCATATCTCCTCCACTGCATTTCCAGGACTGTATGGATCCTGAAGGCACACAAAATAACATAGTCAGTCCTCAAGTCCTCAAACCCTGGAGGACTGCAGTAATTAAATTCTGCAGACACACAGCCATCGAACAGTGGGGGAACAGAGTGATTAAAACCCAGTGGAAGGCAGTCCTCAAATCCTGAAGGACTGCAGTGCTCAAATTCTGGAAGGGTGGTGTTCTCAATGTTTGGGGCAACACACTTTCCATTGACTGAAGCAGGCAGCTTCACAGCTTTCACACCTTTGAGCCCTGGCACCTTGGGTCTTTGTCCATCTGGAAGGAAGAGTTAGTTGAACAGAAATCTCTTTAATGCCACTGACTAGAAAAGATTAGGATACAAACACAGGAGAACCACACAGCCAGAAGCTGGCATAGGCTGGCCAAAGAATATGTGCCAAGCAGTCAAAGAACATGTGCAAAAGGACCCCCCCTCACACTCCCTCACTGCTTGCACACAGGGCTGCCTTACCCACAGCCAGGCCTTCAAGAGGTATATGGAAACGGGGGAGATGACAGACCCCTGGGTGAGCACTTGCCTGCAGAACAGACCCAGCGGGCGCGAGCGCTCGCAGCAGCTCCTCTTTTTATATTGGCCGCTCCTTCCTGCCTCTCGCTAGCACAAGGCAGGAGCAGACGCGTGTGGTTACAGCGGGGCTCAGGCGCTGCATGCACCCTACCCGCAGGGCACCCCGCAGCCCCCACCACCGAGGCCAGCAGAGGGGCAGAGTCCCCGCGGGCAGCTGGCTCTGCCCTGAGCTGGCTCTCCCCAGCTCCAGCCCTTGCCACAGCCCCCGGGGAAAGGTGCGGGTGTGAGTGCCAAGGACACGGGGTGACCCGCAAGCACAGCCTGGCCACCCCCTTGCAGGAAGGGTCAAAACAGGGGACCCTCCCACCTGGACAGCCAAGCACTTTGGGGCACCAGGGCCTCGCTGCCCACTCTTTCTGCTCCGTGCTCAGCCGCTGGAAGTGGGGCTTCTGGCCAACAGCTCGCTCCTGCCTGCGCTGGCACCTGCCAGTTGTGCTGGGCAGAGCCACCCGAGCGTCACGGATAGGGCTGGCTCCAGCTCTGCGTGCCAAGAGGTAGCAAAGGGCTGGGGCTTCAGCCCCGCTGGCAGTGCAGTCCCTGGCCCGAGAGCGGGGAGCACTGGCCAAACACGCTGCCCTGAGCACAGGCCAGGTGCTGAGCACAGCGGCCCTGCATGGGCAGCAGCACTTCCCCTTCCCCCAGCCTGAACCTTGCTGCCAATCCATTGCACAACTCCACGGGAAATTCTGTTAAAGCTCTCCTTTTTTGTTTGATAATTTACCCTAGTTCAGGTTTTGCTTTGTTTACTTGCTTTTGCTTCTAATTACAATTACCTTGAAATTCAGAGACAGAAAAATATGTCACCTGGTCAGCTGCTGCTGGGTTAGCCTTTATGTTGCTTCTCAGCAAATCTTTATTCCTTTGCTCAGTGGAGTTTGTACCATCCAGTCCCTGCACACTAGTATTTTCATCATTTTCTGAAAGGAGAAAAAAAAAAAAAAATCATTTAATTGAAAACAAACTCAGAGTGTCGACAACAAATAGGGAGTTCAGATGTCAGTTCCTGGGCTGACTTCTGACTGCCTTCCTTCAGACACTCTTCTGAAGCTACTTCTGGGACAGGAATTGAAGTTTTTGTAGTATTTTAAAAAAAAAATAATAAAACCCTAGCTCAAGGTTCAGAGTTCAGACAGACAAAATGGCTATGGCAAACACACCAGCACGGACAGTTTGCGATGACCAGTGCCTACAGTTACAGTATTTTTGCCTGAACATCATTACAATTCCCTCTGCAAAATGTTCCCGTAATAGTTCAACATGTTTTTCTCAGGCACTGGTTGATGAGTCCAGTGCTGACTGGAAAGTAACCAGTCAGGGGACTCTCGTGAGGGTAGGGACTAGACACAGGATGCTCCATAAGCAATGCCGGGGATCTGGGCTGAGTAACATCCTCCGTGAGGAAACACCTTGTTTAAAGCAGAAAGCAAACCAAAATGTCTATGATTCACAGCTGAAGGCAATTTTCTGAAATTATTAGATTTGTGTATTTACTGAAAGATCATAAAAAGTGTAAATTGAAACCTAAGTCTCTGCCATGCCTCTCAAGTAGAACATCTGAGTTTCACTTCACTCACTACCTCCATCACTTCCTGTAACTACAAGACACAGCAGAAAAGGAGCCCAGGAAGATACATCTGTCCCCTGAGCCACGCAGTTCATGCGTGATGCCTCCAGTGTTGCAGCGCTCAGCACTCAAATGCAGGAATCACTTCTGCCCACAAGAGAAGCCACTGGACTCCTCAGGCACCCGCCTTAGAGGTGACAGCAGGGTCTGCTCCCCTTGCTCCCTGCAGATCACATCTTGCTGTTGAGGGGACAGGGTCTCCAGGCCGACGAACTACATGTGCCAAATACTATGCGACAGCCTGGCTCTGAGCTAGGGTGGAAACTCCTCCTACCAAGCAGGAGGAAGTGTGCAAGGGTCACAAAGAGGAAAAGAGCATGGGGGAGGCCAGAAGGACAGACAGATGGAAGGAAGAATCACTGCAGTTAATACAGGAGAGATACTGTCTGCCCTGCACAGTCTGAACCACCCCCTCTGCCCAGAAAGTGTGATGCCTAACAAATGTGCAGGGCAATTGGAAGAAGGGAAAGAACCAGCCACCCCCAGGCAGTGAGTGGCTAACAGGAACCATAAGTCTCTGCACACAGCTGAGGAGGACACAGCCCACTAGGTTAGGGTAGGAAGGACCTGAGACTGCAGAAAACTTGTTATCTAGATAGTCCCAGCCCAGTGCATATGTGATTATCCTGGTATTAATGCTATCAGCAGCTCTGAGTACTTTGTCAAAATTCAGCTATTTCTATGCTAAAAAAAGATCCTTGATTACAATATTCAGTTTACATAACACAATCAGGCCTCACTAAACCACACTCAGACAAATCACACTCTTGGCTCCCTCTCTGTGACCACCAGGAAGCCACACAGTGATGGATACTCACGTGAACAAGGACTGTTTTCATCCCTTTCTTCACCTTCCTCAGGATTGTCTCTCTCATCTGTAAGTATCAAACTTCCACGTTGAATGCTTGGTACGTTGGTCCAAACTTGATCCAAGTCTAGTAGAAAGCAGACAAATACACTTGAAACATTTGCAGGAAGAGGTGGAAGAATTCATACCCAGCACATCACCCAATTCCCTATAGCTCAAACCTTAGTAGAGGAAAGTAAGGCTCAAGAGCACACCACTAAAGATAACGGCTCTGACTTAAGTGCGTCTCACTGCTCTGAACCATGGTGAATATTCTACCCACTGATCATCTTGTATTTTTGTCTCTTGCCTTCCTCCAAGGATGCACCCTCCCCACAATTCTCTTTGCTCTCTGACCTGTCCTCTCCTCTGTTTAGCTCAAAGCCTTTCATATCACTACCCGCTCCTTCCTGCCATATGGGACAAACTACTTTTTGTCTCCATCAGCTAGGTGCTGGACCAACTTGGCATTTGAACTGCAAAGCACCTCCAGGCAGTAACAGTTTCTTGTCAGAGAAGGCCACCATCTTTCCACTCTCTGGGCCACACAGACCCATTCTCTCCTCACTTTACAGAATTGCTGCAGGGACCCTCAATTCTCATTCCCATCTTGGCCCTATTTAGGTGTAAGCTACTTAAAACTGACAAATCAGAAGATCTACAACCTGGATTAAAATCTGACACACGCCTTGGAGCTAACTGGGAGCTCCTGAGCAGCGGCACAGCTTCATGCACACTGCGCAACACTGCCATGGTTGAGCCCAGTTAACAAACGCTCACCCGCACAGCTACAGCAGTGACACGGTGGTGTCTGGGCTTAGGGAGGTCACATCACATTCAGGCTAGGGTCACTGACTCAGGAGTAAACATGAAGGTCCCACCACTGCCTGCACTCACCAACACTGTGCGCCCAAGAGCAACCGAATCCAGACGAGCCCCACCAAGCAGAGGTACGAGGCCCCATTTTACCAGCCAGTGTCCCACCTCCAAGTGACAAAACCATCCTCTCAGCAGACCAAGTAAACAGGAAAATGGCAGCTTTTGGGACCTCCTAAGGCCTTGCCACAAGTCCACCCTGCAGACACACAGGACGAGCCTGGACACTCTCAGCACAGGACCCTGGCAGCAGGCAGAGCTCAAAGTCCTCCCATCAATGCCGAAAAGCCTCAGGCAGTCAGTCCCTGCAGAGCCATATGCCATTACCAGCACTGACAGCAATGTAAAGCTGGAGCCTGCTAGTCTTAACCTAACTCATACCAGAAACTGCACTGTCAGATATTCCCTGAAATGCAGAGAAATAGATCTACACATGAATGGCTGTTTAAGTAGGGTTTCTGTATTCTCAGAGTGTTGGATATCTTACCTGACTTTTCTCTGTGCTTCTGAAAATGCCGTATCAGCGCAACCAAGACAGTGATAATTACAATTCCCAGTGATACTAGGAGAATACAGAACAGTACGTGAACAGGATTTCTTCCAAACCTCTCCTCCTGCTCTACAAAGAAAATGCAGTTGTGAAAAAACATTTCCTGTACCTTCATCCTGCTGTACTACGTTGGCTTTATTGATCTTTATTTTTGTAACATCTTGTGAGTACATCATTGTCAGAAAGCTGACTTCTAAAATTAAAGGTTACCGTCTTTATTTTCTCTAAGGATTTTACAACCAAAGGGCCTCTTTTCACAATGCATATATGGGAGCCTGTAACCCACGACATTGGGACAGACCTCAGCCAACAGCCTGGCTCACTGGCTGTTCTTTCTGCCTCACTCCACCAACTGAGAAATCTGTAAAGTGTGGTAAGAATAGCTAGTGAGAGAGATTCACACACGAGGCATTTTAGTTTCACTGCGTGATACTCAGCTATACTTGTAAGTGTCTCTGTACCACTCTGGTGGGGTTTCTGTGTCACAGAAAAATCCAAACAGCACATCAGCCTTGTGTTCCAAGGAAGCACACGCAGCACTGAAGCAGTGCCATGCCATTTCATTGGGAAGCTAAGATGTCGCTGCCCAGAGCTGTGCTGGTCCATGAACACGAGAGTCTGTGGGCATTAGAAGAAAAGCCAAGCAGGAAATCTGAATTATTTTTACAGCAATTGTTTTTCTCTCTGAAACGTGTCCCTTGGCCAGTAAAATGGTTAATTTTAGCCCAAACCAAAAAGTTGTATCTATGATGTAACTACACTAGTTAAGCCTGTGAACCACTGTGAAATTTAGAACAAAACTAGAATAGTAGGCAGCATTTAATGAAAAGATTCCCAGCTTCCCCACCACAGTAACCTTTGCACATGTGAAAATGGATCTTTTCACAATTTGGGAGAGATAAACCCAAATTCACCAGAAAATTCTTCTGATACATCTAAACCAGCAATCATCTGAACCAAGGATATGGCATTTACTGGCCCATCATTCTTCTGTCACAGCTCATGGTATTTTCAAAATATATTGGAGTAACAAACTAGAAACAAAATGACACTTTCTACCAGCCTAGGTCTTCGGCTGGAGCAGTCATACTGGCAAAAGAACACCCAGCTTTACCCAACAAGGCTTATCCTAGCTAGTCTCTGTTTCATCCACCTGTTAATTAGCTAATTGTTAGTGGATTTGGGGCAGTCTCTTACACAATCCATATGGGTTTATGTATTGAATCTGGATGCAAGGGAAAAAAAAAAAAATCTTCGATTAATTGAAAGCCAGAGTTATTAAGTGATACTCACCAACTTTTAGATTAGCGACGCATTCATATACAGTTCTCCCATCTCTGTCATTCACTTCTATAAAGTACCTGCCTCTGTCATTTTCCTGAATCCTGTCTAGTCTGAGACTGTAATTAGACACAATCTCAGACCTGTTAACATATTCCTCATGGCACCAAAACCAAGAACCATTTGTCCAAGCAATTTCCATGTTTTCTTTTTTCCAGACTACGTGGAAGAAGTGTTTCAGCTTTGTCTCTGTTAGATTTAAGAATACGGATCCACCAGTAAGTTCTGTGATTTCTTTAAATGCCTCCATTCCTGAGGGGAGAAAAACATATCCGCTCATTATTAGGATATTTTACATTCCACAGAGAGTGAACACAAACAGGAACACTCCTTGTATCCCTTGTAAGTGTTCTTCCTTTGCTACAGTTATTTGCAATATTGGCCTGAAATCAATACAGGAGATTTACTATAAGAGTGCTTTAATATCTTAAGTTGTAATAAGATAGCTTGTTCCCATTTTAATAATGTTTCTTCCATTCCTTGTGCATACACAGATTTTCCTCACCATAACAAGGTGGGCCCAGGGGTGGGTAACCTATAGCTTAATGGGACTGTACTCAGCCTTAAAACATTCTTTGGTACCATCCGCACAAGACTAGTGTAAATTGAGGGCAGCCCCTTTCACACATTGTGTCTCCATTATGGTCTCTGCTCTTACGGAGACTCACACATGTACCTCAGGTAGAGGTAAAATACCACCCCCAGAATGTTGCAGCAGGAGCACAGAGCTTAAGGTGAGCTGCAAAACCTCTCGGGTAGGTGGGCACCACTTAGCTCACACCTCAGACCTCTGGGTCTGCATGGGTAAAGGGTCACCGGTGTCACAGGAGCAAACCCTGGACCTGCAAGTAAATTGCTCTATGCCAGCTTGAAACTGTAGCCCACATGCACCCTCAAACCACCCCCACTCCCACCCTCCTCCCAACAAGACATAAGGAGGGAAAATGAAGGGCATTTGGTGTGCTAAAGAGGGCAAAGGCAACTTGAGGAAGGACACACACAGATTTGGAGCTAGAGCACTCCCGCAAAAAACTGGCTCATACCTTTCTGTTCAGGTTTTGGTTTTACATCACACCCAAAACCAGGCCTTCTTGCAGACCATTGCACTTTGGAAAAGGCTTGAAATGCAGCAGGACTTCCCAAAATTAACTTCTGAAAGACTGCTTTAGCAACACGAGAACCACCCTCAGGTACACAATTGCCCCAGGCAGTCACTCCAGACACTAACCTGCACATAGAGACCCTCTCCCACCTATGCAAAACATTACATGACACAGGAGCGACAAGGGTGGATTGAAGCCTGGGGTTTTATTACAAAGGGCAATTTGAGTTGGATTCAAACACTAGGCAAACCACAGGAGTATGAACCGCGGTGGGACCCTCTCCCAATTCTGAGTTTTACTGGATTTTCCTATACTTCTATTTTTCTCCACGCTGGCAAGTAAACCATAAGCACTGGCTGGTCCAGGTGGAAATGGACCATCTTGTAGGAATTCATAAACCAGAAACCTTCTGAACACAGTCCGTGGACAAGGAAACCTGCCACAGTATCACACTCCATCTAAGCATCGTTGTCAGGATTTGCCATACAAATGAGTGCATCTCCTTGCTCTGCCACCCCCAGCCAAACTACACTTCTGGACTTCTGTCCCACAACACAGCTACACTCAGAGAACAGAAGGGAAAAAATGTGGGAAAGTTTCTCTGGATATTCCACTCCTTTACAAAATACACCATTCGGTAAAAGACCCCAAAGACAAATCAAGGCATGCAAACAGCGCAAGGCCACCTACTGAAAATACACCATCACACAACGCATAGCACACTCAGACTCACTGTTCAGTTCCAGGTTAAAAGTTTCCTGATGCAAATGCACGCCATACTGATCAAATACTTCTGCCACATACTCTCCCTCATCCCCCCACTGCGTGGGGCAACGGCTCAAGCTGCCGTTGGGGAACACATGGGCTCTGCTGCAGTAGACCGTAGAGGCATTTGCTGCCTGTCTTATCTTGGCCACTCGCTGGTTGTCTTTATTCCAGATGACATGGATGAACCCCACCGACTGCAGGCAGTTCAGGTCAAAAGTAACACAGTCACCTACAAGCCTTCTGAGAAGGTGCCCTGTTGAAAGAAAGCTCATACATATTTACTTAAGGGATGTACAGAATATCACATATATTTACTTTTTGAAATCTCTTACTACCCTGGAAGCATTTCCATAGAGGCTTACAAGTGATCTACTGGGAACCTGCATGCAGCCAGAGCTTGCTTTTAAGAAGGCGGCAGGTAACAGATGAAGTCCCTAAACAGTTCCCTGGAAACCATAAGAAGGCTCATTTCCTTGTCATGCTGAAGAAGCATTTTACTTGGATTTGCTTTAGGAAAGGAGAATCCTACTGGGAGGTCACAAGATATAGCAAGTCTATTATGAATCAGCATCCGTCATACTTATTAATCCCTTCTTAATTAATATTAAATGTTATAAATATTATCTAATATTATAAATATTGTTACTACTAAATTAAATATTGTTGATTAATATTAATCTAACTGTTGATATTAAATTTTTATTGCTATTATTAATATTGTCTTTGACACTGTCTAGAACCCAGATAGTAAGTTTTAACAGTTTCCTTACAAAACTGGATCTCGACATTTACAACAGCTGTGATGTCAGGAGTAGAAACAAACCCTATGCCATAAGTTGAATTTGGCACATCTGAGGTATAACATTACTGTAACCTCCAGGTCTGAATGAAAAATAACCCCTATACAAATGAGAATTGTTTGCTTCTAAAAAGCTAACTGCTTCTGGGCAAAGATTGTTATGCCCTGACAAGCAAAGGTTCTGCCTACATTGAAACCACTGCCGTAACATAGTTCAGATGCCCAGCTATTTCAAAATGAAATAGGACGCCTCTCAAACAGCCTAAAACACCTCCTGTTTGTCCATTCTGCCTACCCATCCAATGGACAAGAAGGAAAAAAATTTCTCTGGTCCCTACTCCCAGGAAACAGAGGAAGGGCATTAACTACAAGGCACAAAAAAAAAAAAGTCACCTCAAACAGCGGTGTCAGCAGAATCCATTTTCTATTCCATGTTCTTGTATTGCTCTGACTTGAGTCAGAGATGGCAAGTTCAAGTCACTGAAGCACAAAAGATGAAACTGCCTTCACCATCCAGGGCTATCGTGAGGGCAAGGCAGGCAGAGCGCTTTGCTGGGCACTGACAATAGAAAGGGAGCACCAAGAGGAGGAAACTCATTCTCCTGGAGCTCTTTACTCCTGGCTGGGAAATGCAGGAACTACAGTTAAAGGCAACAGGGCATACAGGGGGTTACTGGGAAGAGAGAGCAAGTATTTACTTTGTGGGCCCTCTGGCAGCCCTGAAACCACAAGCAGAGGGTGGTGTTGAGAGCGAGGAAAGCAGAAGGGGAGAACAATGCATAACTGACTTGTCTTCTGTGCCATGGTACCCCTGAAGAGCTGTAACATCTTATGGGTCAGGATGCTCACAATAGGAATGAGAGTCCTAAGCAGTACTTTGAAGGCCCCTAAACCTCCACGTTATTCCACGGTGAGTCAGATTTCACGAAGGCTAAGGCAGCTTTCAGTAAACCTCGCTGGACTGGGTTGACCTCAATAGCTATGGTAACACATCTTTCAGAACAAAGATCTGCTTTTTCTAGCTGGTAAATTCGAGCACTGGATAAAGAGACAGAAAACCAAGATTTGAAACAGCATCTAAAATTAGCATCCAGTAACTAAACAAGGAAGCTCAATAAGAACGCAGCACATTTAGAGCTCTAAATGGTTGGGTTTAAAATTCTAACTGTAACACCTTGTTTTTAGACTTGCAGCACAAGTGTAGATGCTAATTGCAAATGTAGCAAACCTTTAATCAAAAATATAACACGCAAGTGTTGTCATCCAGACTGTCATATGAACTCAAAAACAAAGGCAGAAGCTGCCAACCATGAATACACAACCTATACATCGTAACATAAACAAGTATCTGCGCCAGGCAGCCCAACACAGAAAGACAAGGACTTTCAAGTCAGAATTTACACCCACCATGCACACGCAGCTGAAATTTTCTTTGGTAGAGACAGTGCTGAGAGCTGTTGCACACCATGGCCGTGTACTGTCCTGCATCCTCTTTCCCGACGACGTGAAGCCCCAGCGTCCCATTAGGAAAGACACGAATGTGCTGGCCGTGCCCACTGCTGCCGTGTGTCCAGCGCTGCGAGGATGCATTTCCCTTGTGCCAGCTGATCTGAAAAGATCGCTCCCACTGGGCATAGTCAAGGTCAAAAATAACATAGTCGCACACTCTCCCATCTATCGTCGTCACGCCACTGTGAGCTGAAAACACAGCACACACAGAAAAAAATCATTATCAAACAGTTCAACATAATTACAGCCAGCAGGCTGAAACTCTGGCAATGACATGGGTTTGAGAACATCACCTGGGAGCTGGGATTTAAGAGTGAAAATTGGTATTCCCTTCCAAATCCAGCTACTGAAATGCATGATCTTAAACTAAGCCCTAAGCCCTGGCTTGTCCGAGTGCCATAGCTTATGCACAGATGGTTTTGTACTGGTCTTCCTCCTTAGCAGTTTCATAAAGCTTAAGTAACAAATTTCTTTAAACTCCTGTAAGAGATTTTTGATGAAATAAAGCCACAATTGGCATAATATGATACACGTTCAAAAGTATTCCTGACAGCTAACGAATCAGCCATTTTTATTCTTTGTAAATATAAAGACACTACTCTCAATTCATACTCAATAATATCTAATACCCCAACTCTGTCAAATTGTATTTGTTTTATTAGTATTATCTTGCTAGATTTTATTACATGTTTTATTAGATGTTATTCCTTCAAACATTAAATCTTTAAGAGGAAGCCGTAAGCTTAATTAATTAATATTCCATTTTTAATTGCTTGGCTTCTTCATATTCCAAATACACTGACGTCATTCCGTTAGTCTTTTATTTCCCAGTGGAATTCATTTCAAGCAGAAGCTACTTACAAAAGCAAGTGCAGCAAGTTCAAACACTTTGGAAACATAATTTTGTTCAACCCAACACTCAAATGTTATCCTGATCCTGCAGCTAACAAACCGGGCAGCATAAGCCTCTAAGAACACATTAACACCAAACCAGCTTTTCCATCCCAGTTTAGCATAAAAGCATGCTGCTACTAGCGAATTATTAGGAATTAATTTTTCTTACCTTCAAGAATAACAAGTGCATACAATGCAGCCTGGAAGGTGAAAATAGGTAACATTTCAGAAGTGACCTTTTCTTATTTCTTATTACGTATATGCTTCTTTATGGTCTCATTCGCCAGGAAACCTTTAAATCCTGCGAGCTTAGATCCCTAGTGAATGATATGGCTTGAAGAAAGAAGGTAAGGAGAAATATTTAAAGCATTCTTNCATGCTAATCATTTCCTTACCGAACCTGAACAGAGAATTCTCAGACACAATAGCTATTTTGCTACAAAAAAAAAAAAAAGCTGTGGTTTCAACCACCGTCAGAGCAGTATCAGCTATGAACTTGTGGGTGAGTTTCCCTTTTTTCCACACCACAAGTGCAACAGTGGAGGTCAGCATTATCAGAAGATTTTTCACAGCAATAAGAAATCCAGGGAAAAGCTGTAGCTGCAGGTCAACGTAGGAAGATTGGTTGCTGGAGATGGACTTGCATGTCTGTACAACTGCCCCTCTGGCCCTCTGCAAAAATACTCCAACACTGCAAAAGCTCTTCTTTGTGTTTGGTAAGGTGCATGGCTTTACTATCAAAAGTGTGAGGATGTCTACAACAAACAACTACAGTACAGTTACCTGCAGTGTCAGAGCTTTCCCTAAGGAAATAAAATTTATGTAAAACAGCTTAACACCATACAGCAACCCAAAGCAGTGGCATGCATCCTGCTCAGCTTCCAGTTTTGACTAACCAGATGAAGCCACGGGAGACAGCACAAAGCACTTCTTCATAAGCCAGAGGAGCATATGTGAAGAAGCCAAACTCCCATGAGTCTCTAGAAAAGTCCGCAGTTCCGACACATCTCTGCCAGTTGAGTAGTCACCTCAGAAAGTGATTTATTTTTGGAGTTCACAGAATCTGATTTCCCAGCCTGACAGACAGCCCATAAATTAAGGTGAAGTTTCCCTTCGCAGTACATGCACCACACCAGAGCTGCACCTTGAGCAGCATATTATTGATTGAACCTGTCCTTGCTTCCTCCTGTTTTTCCCCAAATCACTGCCTTTACTTCAACAAGGAACAAGGAAAACTGCATGTAGGGCAGAGCTGACACCCAAGACGAGCAACAAAATGGACAGAACTTCTGAGGAGAAGAAAAGGCTCTCTGCTTGTCATGCAACACCCTGGACCCAAACACAGGTCATAGAAGAGAACACATCCAAGAGCCCTAAAATGAAACAAGTGTCAGCTGACTCACACTGACTATCCAAAATAACTGCTTGCTGTGGTTTGCACACATGTAGAAATTAGAGAGACAGACATCTCAAACGTGACTGTCTGAAAGACCTCAGCCTGACTAAAAATACATGCTGTCATACAATCAACGAGTGAAGTACTTCTCATGTGCTAACTTTACCAGAGAGCCTCCATAACCTTCGTTGCTACCTTCTGGATATGTTTGACCATGAAACACAGC
>Ga0065711_1033308_pt1 | contig 25734 bp, 14 predicted proteins | sample Hoacrofraction12_FD_59098 | JGI IMG/M metagenome (GOLD analysis project Ga0065711, IMG submission 59098) | Hoatzin crop microbial communities from Cojedes, Venezuela - Epithelial fraction 12 v2 (version 2) | ecosystem: Host-associated > Birds > Digestive system > Esophagus > Crop | place...
AGTGACAGGACGAGGGGTAGTGGTTTTAAACTAAAACAGGGTAGGTTTAGGCTAGATATAAGGAAGAAATTCTTTACAATGAGGGTGGTGAAACAGTGGAACGGGTTGCCCAGAGAGGTAGTGGAGGCCCCATCCCTGGAAACATTCAAGACCAGGCTGGACAGGGCTCTCAACAACCTGATCTAGTTAGTGGTGTCCCTGCTCACTACGGGGGGGTTGGACAAGATGACCTCTAGGGGTCCCTTCCAACTCAAAACTTTCTATGATTCTATAATTCTAAGTACATGTCTGCTAGTTTCTCGAAAAAGAAACATTAAACATTTCTTATTTTGTGCAAAAGGTCATGTATTACCAAGCAAACTGAGCTATTCTCCATGAAGAATACTGGAGCAAATGTAGAGACTCTGTCTTACCAAAATCATTAATTCTTCACTCTCATTTAAGATAAATTTCTAACTACATGTTACCAAGTGATAATTTTGCCTGCCTGCAACATTAAATAAGATATCAAACTACATTAAAGATCCGTCAAACTACTGTCATATCCATAAGTGCACTTGCTTGTTACATCATCATGTCCAGTAAGCTCAGCCAGTTCCTTGGTTCTTTTGTGTTCTTGAAACTATATTCAGCCAAGATACATTCAGCATGAGACAAACTAAAAATTTTATTTTATGACACTGTGGTGGGTTGACCTTGGCTGGACGCCAGGTGCCCAACCAAGCTGCTCTATCACTCCCCTCCTCAGTAGGGGAGTAGGAAGTTGGGCTTCAGTGCACATAGCAGTTGCTCTGGAAGACAAATGTTGTAATAACAAAATGCCCATCCTCCTTCTCCTTTGTCTTCGTTTTTTTACCTGATCATATGGTATGGAATATCCCCTTGGACAGATTGGGTCAGCTGTCCTGTCTTCTCCCAAGACCTTGCCCACCCTCAGTCTACTGAGGCAGGTGGAATGTTGGAGAGACAGCACAGATGCTGTGGGAGTACTGCTCAGCAGTAGCGAAAACACTGGTGTGTTATCAACACCTTTCTAGCTAACAATACAAAGCACAGCACTATGAGGGCTGCTATGGGGAAAATTAACTCCATCTCAGCCAGATCCAATACAGGAATTATTCATTGACAGTTCTGAAATTGTTTCTCTTTTCCCTGGAAAGGAAATCTCTGGATTTATTTGTACCCTCTTTCACGTAATTACTAGAATTTCATTTTGCAGTTCATCAGCAACCACAGTCAATCCTAATATTCTAAATGAACAAAAGCTTTTCACATTTCCTTTGATCACAAGCACTCATTATAATTTTTCTGGGTGACGGGGTATATCTGAAAATCAACATATTTCCAATATATCTAGTTTCCATGCAGCAGTTCTAAATCCTCTCTGTTTTTCTGCAAATGTAAGAACAGCAAAAGAAATTAATCTAAGAATTTCCAATTCATTTCAAAACAAACTTTCCTGCTGAAAATCGTCATCACTGAATTCTACTCTGTTTTCCTTTCACAATGTGCAAGCATAGAGCCATGTTTTTAGAAGACAGAGGTCTTTTTCCCATGCATCAATTTCTCAAAATACTCTTCATCAAAACACCTCTTTCCAGCTTTTACTTCACAGATCCAGTAAGTACATTTCTGTCCTACGACCTTTCATTGTTCAAATTCTCTCTCCTTGAACTCTTATTTTCTCTACTTCTGTTTGGTTGGGGGTTTTTCTGCCCTCATTGCTCAGAAGAGAATACATTGACAAGCTCAATTATATCTCTGTATGCAACTGATGTTGTAATTTCTACCAATGGAAATAACTATTTCTACCAATGGAAAACCCTCTGGACTCCACTGGTCGGAAGAATTATCAAAGGAGAAAGGGAGAAAATGTCTCCACTGCAGAAGAGCCATGCAGGTCAATTAGGTAGATCACCTGGATTGCATGGGTCTGGCTTCTGTAATATAGACAAGATGAACTTTCAAACTCAGAAATATTTGTCTTAAATGAATCATAACTGTGGAACATTCATTCTGATCTATATTTAGACACCGCAAGACAAACTAGCTTACGTCTGCAATGCAAAAAAAGAAAAAAAAAATGGAAAAAGATCTAAAGATTAATATAAAGTTAGTCAACATGTAAGATGGAAAGACCAGCAACTGAAAAAGCCTTAAAAATAAAAATACTTAGCACCGTCTAGCAAAGCACAAAAGAAAAGACAATATGATATCTTTGACGACATAGGTCCAGTAAAATGATCTCACATTAAGTGTACTTCCTGAAAAAATTACTTTCCAAGAGCAGAAGGTGCACTATTATTTACATATTAAAGACACAAAGAAATAAAAAAATCTGAGTTTTATATTTATTTTTAAATTATGTACTATTGTACCATCATGTAATGATTCATCAGTCGACCTCTGTAAAGGATGAATTGGATCATTCAATCACTATATTTTTATTCAGATGTCTTACAGAAAATGAGTGTTATTTGTAAAACTACAGTTGATCATCCAAGTCAGTGCTTCACTTCATGGTGGGGTAAATATACAGTCTTTTCTTTGATAGTACAGACAAATTTAATGAAGACTGACAACAGTAAACAAACAAAGTTAATGGAATTAATTTGATTTAACTGTTTTGTCACAGAAATGGGAGTTACTTGATGTTTCTTGTATATACTTTCTACATAGGAATACACCGTAAGAGTTTTCTAAAATTTCACTTCACATTTAACAATCAATTTCAAATTTCATACATGGAGAGTTCATTTCTCTCACATGCTTTTGTTTTCAACTAGTTTGCTGATGTAAAATGCTAGTTCGCAAAAATCTTGGTGTTTTATGTATCCATATTTTATGTTTTTCTAACATAAAGGCCACTTAAGTATCATGAAAAATTAATCGTATTTCATCTGTTGTTGTCTTTGGGTATTAGAAAAGTAATTTTAAAAATCTGAGATATAGTGTTTCTAGTAAGCAGCTAGCATATGTGCACAAAAGTGAAAATTCTCAGAATTTTCTGCATTTTTTCTGCTTGGTATTTATTGCACTACATGTTGGGTGTACAAATGCTCAAGCACATAAAAATGCCTTTGTTTTACATTTTCACCTCATGTATTACTAACACAAAGAAGGCTACAATTTTTTATTGCTTCGTAAGAAAGATTGTTTACTTTCTTTAAAGCCTTTGTTGTCCTTTGTATAATACACAGATCATCCAAGCTATTTCTGACCTTAACACAGATCTTGCCTTGACTTGTCTAGCTGAATTATCAGGCTTTGCACTTTTAGCATGAAATGTTCAAGTATGGTGGAGTCAGAAGTTGCTTACCTGTTGTGTTAAGTCTTAGTAACTACAGATGATTAGGGCAATTTAAAGCTCAGAGGGGTACAAATATTTTGGGGCTATAGCAAATATTTTATGGAGGAACTACGAACCAAAAAGGAGACTGTGGAAGTTTTGCAATGTTATGAACTGAGGATTACACTGTATAATCACTGACTCTACTTATACAAAACTTTCCCTCTTCAGATCTACATTTGTTTTTAAACCTCTTTTCAAATTTGAAGGGCTGTAAAGCTTCACAACTTCACCATTGTAAACTGGATTGAGGCGTTTTTAAAAGTTCTGGACCTAATTAAATATCTATTAGAAAACTCTGCTGAAGCCACCAGAACAATTTGAAGACATACTAAGTTGAAATGCTGCTGTTGAAAACCAGCTAAATTCATCTATAATGCTAGGAGCCAGAACTGCGAACGGATAGCTCACAAACAAAGCAAAATATTTTGCAACAGGAAATCTCTCCTGCTATCCTGAAGCTAGACCAAATGACGTGGAAGACTGAGGATGAGCGATGTGGAGCTGCGCACTTCCAGCTTCTCATGAATAAGGACACACCTTGCATTTGGCTGCAATCCTGCAGAGGTCACCTGCAGATATGTTGCAGCCCACACTGCCCTCAGCCACTCAAGGGTACACAGCAGTCTGCGCAGTCTCCTACATCATCAATCCATGTACGTTATTTCATTTAATGCTGTTTAATTACTCCTAGATTTTTCTCAAACTCTTGCCATATGACAGAACTTGAAGTGAAATCTGTGACATTTACTCTTTCTTTTCAGAGTTAATTTTCCCTTTATTTTCCTTTCTTTTTAAAAGCGGTTCACACCAATCCTCTGTCCAGGTGTGTAACACCTGGACATGTGTTCCTGAATAAAGTGCCAACAATTCTCCTCTTTTCCCTAGCATGTTCTGACACTTTTCTTCAAACTCTGGATTTGACCTGGGGACACCAAACATCACTTTCAATCCTGTTCATTGCATGCTCTGATTGCCAAGCCCACACAGAAGAGTGGCAGTCGCCCTAGGAATGACATGCAGCAATTCGTCAAATGAATTTGCCCATTAGACACACCCAGGAACTCCAGTGACAAAACCATATAATCTTCTCTTCCAGTCCCCTACTATATTAAGTGTAACAATTACTGCACAGGAATGGTGGGTATCACTATTTAAGAAGGAAAATAAGGAAGTATTTTCTATCCTTGCCATTTTTCCATGAGTCTTATCTAATTTCATTTTAAATTATTACATTTTGACCCTTCTTCTCCCATGCATCACCATTTAAACCAGAGCTCCCTCTCTGTGTAAGCAGACTCCTGTGTGAGATAACACATATCTTCTGCACTGGGCTGGTAATGTGCTCTCATCTGTAAAACTTCAGAAGAAACAAGAGGAAAGTTATTGTTCAATAGTTCAGTACTTGTAAAATTTATAAGTTCAAATAGCAATCCTTTTGACTAGACATCTTATATAAATTAAGACCTATCCCAACATTATGTTAGACTTGTGCCCTAAAGTCATATGTGTTCTCAAAAGGTACATTACGCAGAAAGAAAGACACATAAATCACCAAAGTAGTTGATATAATTATTCTAGAAATTGAAGATTAAGTACATCTTCCCTGCTGTTCTACTGTATGAAATTTCACAATGTGGTTTTCAAATTTATTTTGATTTTACATTTTTTTTACAGGTAGTATCTTCCTAGTCTGAACTTGCATTACTGAGAGATTAATGTTTCAAGATTAAAAAATAAAAAAATATTTGCAGGAACACAGTACTTTTCACAAAACTTCCCTCTGCTGCATAGTGATCATATTAAAAAAGATATCTCACCTCTGTAGCATTCACCTCTGTATAGGAAACAGAGTTACACGTTTTTAAGGGATTTAGTGACTTACTTGCTTCTAGAAGTGAACTAGCTTGCTTAGTTGCTATTGAAGACAGAAGGTGTCAGAGGCTACATATTGTTTTTATGAAAATAATCTTAAAATCTCTTAAGGGATACTTTTAATTAAAAAAATAGGTCAGCTCCAGATCTGTTTACTACAGAAGAAGCACAAGAATGCAAAGAGGCACAGTAGACATTTTCCAGCAAGTACGTTGTCTGATATGTAAAGCTACTCGCTTAGTGAGATTGTCACATAGCGCCAATTTTCTGCCATAATCTATTTTCTGTGTTAAACACTTAAAGGAGAATTTTGTTTATATGTTCCCTATTCCCACATTTCTTTATGTCTTTTCAGCACCTAATCATGACATATTTTGTCCTGTTTAATAACATTCAAATACCTTTTCCAAAGTTCTTACGGTAAATACAGGTATGGGTTCATTCACCTGCTCATTCTCTAGGCCAGGCCATGAGAAATAGATAAAAACTCCATGTATTTTGTTTAAGTTCAAAGGATGTAAATATCATTTACCAGCTTTTCATATCAACTATACCTTTAGCAGCATAAGTGGCTAAATATCAAATGTAAGAATCTGTTATCTTTTATGGCATGGACACAAGAAATTTCAAACAGTTTCTCAGCCTGTATTTCATTGATTAAAACACATCTATTTCAGTTTGTACTTGAAGTGACATCAAAACTTGTCTTGTCTCCAAGCTTAAATTTATTCTGAAACAGGAACAGATTCAAAACCTTCTGTTGAAACCGTTACATTTTTCACAGAGGTATGAGAGCTTGCTTTGCCTTTACTAACAGAAAGAAAATACAAGCATCATCCTGCAGTTTTGTGATTAAAAATGAATGTGAAAGGGGAAAATCTTACCCCCAGCTCCTGGTTGAAAGGATGGATGAAGTATTTTATCAGTTTCTTCCACCTCAAGAATGTCTTTAAAGAAAAGAAAGACATATTTCAAAAAATAACAAGTCACTCGTGTCCATTGTGCAAAGGAAAAACCTTAAGAACCTGTGAAAGTCCTTGGTTACGAATCTTGAACAAAAGTTCATACCATTTTCAGGCTAGAAGCAAGGACTTGAATGCCAAAGAAAACATCAATTTTTGCAATGCCCCACTGCCTCCAGAGCTTCCCTTTGGGTAGTGGTCTCTTTTTAACCTGCTGTCTGTGGGTCATGGTTTGGCTCTGGCTCGATGCTGTATGTATACTATTCTAAAGCACTGTATGAAAAGCTTTGTGGGCAGTAAACTAATACCTACAGTATACAAATTTCCGGAGACAATGATATCATATATTGCAATGTTTGCTTGTACTCTAAAGTTTTCACATTTCCTATAACTTTTGAATTTTCTTGTGAATTTGCTGTGACAAAGAAATCCTGAATCTTCTGAAAGTTACAATATTTTTTAATCCTTCAATAAAGACAGAATTTCCCTTCAGACATTTAGGTCATGGTCATAGCACCAAAACTAAATTAGAGAAAATTCCGATACCTGCTTATTGTAAGTTATGCCTCCTCTGGAAGATCTTAGAGATATGGAAAGAGTTAGAAATTCAAAGTTCTGCCTTGCCTTTCTTACAAGTATACAAGTATCACTTCTGGTTATCCACCTAAAAAGAAAAAAACATCTATCGATACGCTTCATCTAGACTATGCGAAATCATTAGTCCCAGTTTAACTGCAGGACTAACAATGTCATATGTGACATGGATTCTTCTCTGTGAGACAGGGCTGAAAGCTGAATTGAGCTCCAGTTGAATGTACATTTTGATGCTGGTTTCATGAGGAAGCAGAGCAGTATCAAAGTCATATAGGTAGTTTTACATTTGTACATTTGAGATCAAGGCAATAGAAACCCATGCCACAGTAAGGCTGATAAACTCAGACAGCAGACAGTATATTACTTTGAGTGGGTGAACTTGCATGTATTGCTTTACAGTCAGAGCTTGTATACAAGTGCAGGAGGATTAAAAGACAATGATTTTGACAAATGTATTGACAAACTGGTTTTGCACTGGCTCAAATCATCTCTAGTTTGGGATCTTGGGACATAAAAGGCTGGGCATTAGAAAAAAAATAATCTTCATTTCACTAGGGAGGTATGACAGTCCTGGAAGAGATTACAAGAGAACTTGCAAATATTCCACCCTTGGAGGTTTTCGAGACTTAGCAAGAAAAATTCTCACCAGACTGATCCAGTGCCAACAAAATACCTACTGTGAGTGGTGTGTTGGACTAGGTGACCTCCACAGGTTCCTTCTAAGCAATATTTTTATAATTCCATTATCTTTGTGCTGTGCTTCAGAGTATCATGTGTTCGTAGCAGTGACCCATTTCGCTTTACCAATGCTCACCTCACAGTGTGCAACAAGATCAGTATTCTTCAACTTTCTGAAAAATATTTCTTTTTGTATAACCATAGGATGTCTCTTAAACATTAGTCACATTCACCTATGAATATTTATGCCTTTTGATCATGTTTTGCTAATGAGAGTGACCACATAATCTGTGAAAAAAATGTTCGCATTACCATAACTCTAATTACACGGTGTGGAAAAAAAAATAGGGCAACTATAATAAATAACTTCATAGAACCCAGAAGACTCAAAGTCCAAAACTACTAGTAAACAACAAAAAAAATCATATCAGAAGCTTATAAAATATTTATTAAACTGAAAATTTAGAATATATGAAAATTATTCTGAAAGTGAGCTGTAGTAACAGAAATATTTCATTTACTTCAAAGATCAACCCAACTCGTAAGAGCAGAAAACTAAAATATCTTCTTCCAAAAGTACATGTTGGAAGCTATCGTAAAAAGAGTTCATTATGTATTAACAATAACAACCAGGTAGTGCAGATGCATCATTTTTATGACTTTAGAAGTGAATAGAACAGGTTTAGCAACAGTCATGCTATGATGAACATTTAAGAACAATTTGCTACATTTTAATTAACCTTTGTATAACACAGACATTTAGTATATTGAACTTTTACTGAAATCAACAGAAGCCTTAAAACATGCTTCAAAGGGAAGAATAGTGGCCCAGGAGTTATATACATGTCCTCGTAAGTATCTGCTTGGCTGGCAGTCTGGAAAATGTCATCTTCAAAGGATTAGAGCTTTATTTGAGAATCCTAATTTAAAGTGTTACTATGAGATGTAATAGCATCACTGATCATGCTATGAAATAAAGTAGAAAGATGTCACTATCCTTTATTGACAGCTTCATGAAATTTAAGATTAAGGCAACCATTGTGATTTTGCTGCAGAGCACTTTATCTCCTCAGCTCCCATTGATTTGGCTTAAAGGAACAGCACATTTCTAGCACAGTAAAACATTTTGGGTCACTCTGGAGCATTACAGTTTAAGAGTAGATTATACTACCTGGCACAAAAATTCTCAAAACTTCATTCAATATTTGCAGAGTAGGTGCTTTATGGCAGCATTAACAGTTATTTTTACTTGAATACCATCCAAGAGAGAAGACAAGGTGCAGCATTCGGATCTAAAAAGAGTCTGAGGCAAAATGTGGGCACCTGAGTCCAGACCAGTGGTCCTGAAATGACTGCAGTCACCTTCAATATTTAAAAGATCCAAGCTCTTATTATGAACAGCCTGACAATTAGTTCATAAGTAAATTCTCATACCAGAAATAGACATTAATCTTCATGAAAGCAAATAATTGGACTAAAAGTCTGAGGTTCATATATTTCTCTTACTTAAGAAGGCTGAAACCCTCCACCTCTCATTATTAATAGATAATGATAGTAGAGGTATAGCTGCAAATAAGTAAGCTCTCATCCCCAGTTTTGACTAGATTACATTTTTCCTTCTCTGTTCTGTAGGCCATAATAGAGAATATAAGAGGTTTAATTCTGACTTCTTCGGTCTCCAATAGATGCACTGGGGAATACAAAGATTACTATTCGGTATCAAGGGTAACAACTTCAGAAAGTGAAAATATGCTATAATAAATGTGAGTTTGCACACAAAATTCACAGATGAAACCTGTGAAACGCATAGACAATGTGAAAAGAGAACACCACAAGTCAATAACAAATCATTATAAAGTGTGATATCATTGCATCTGGAATCCCTCACTATGAACCTGAACTCCCATGTACAAAACACATAAGAGAATTAACATGCAAGTATTGGGCCAAATACTCAGCTCATATAAAATGTTATGCTCCATTGACTTTGGTGTTATGTTGATTTATACCTGTCAAGAACTTCTTATTGTCTAGTAAAACTGTTTTCTTATTGTCTAGTAAAACTGTTTTCAGGTAATTGAGTCACCTCATTATTTCTTATTCTTTCTTTTAAAAAACTTTTCCTTAAGAATCTGAAAGATTCAAAGTCATTGAATCAGGCCAATTAGGAATTAAATTACAAATGCGTCACGTAACTCTTAACAGTAAAGCACATAACGATAACAAAAGCTTAATGTATTGCAATACTAAGGGGCAAGAGTAGCCATTTCATTCTACACTACTCCTGGTTCACACTGAGCAGTGCATTTCAGTGTGTATTATATTTTCATTACCCTCATTAAAATGAATGAAAAGGACCTGAGATACATTTTGTATCTACATTATTTGAGATATGCCACTGACCACGATTTATAAGACCTACTTAAGAGTTTGCCTTCATTTTTAGAGTTTCAAAAGACCTTATCAGAACTAAAATTTGATGAAAATACTGTCAAAGTAGATCTCTGATTTTCTGTAGAATACAGGATAGAGAAGTAGCCAGGAATTGCTGTAGTGGGAATGCAGTGAAGATTTAAAGTCTTCGGGGTTCAAAGTTAATAAAATAATTCCATAACATCCTTGCTTTTGTGAAATGCTGGCCCCTTGTCAATTCCACTAGTTATTTTTTCTCTATAGTCTCAAACTTCTAAGCTGTGTCTTCAGATAAAAGAATCTTTATCTTTTACAGTTCTATTCATCCCTACAGAAAATTTCAAATAGTCTCAAGCATATAAGTTCACAGGGGATGTGCTTCACAAGGCTGAGAAAGTGAAGGGCCAAGCAAGGACTTTTTCTGAAACACTCAAATACAAAAGGATTAAGTAAATCCAGATGGAGGTAACACCAATATTTATCCTTCTGGCAAAACAAAGTTGGCTTCATCCAGATGATGGACATCCATAATGGGTTTCCTTTGAAACACAGTAACACAAAGATGTAGCTGATTTGTGGTGTCACAGCATGAAAAACGCTTCCTGAAAAATGCTGAGAAAAATGCTCAACAGCTCCATAAGTATCCACTGGTTTTGTCAGACTCTTATTCTGGAAAAGAGATTCACACCACACTGTGCAGTTCCAATGACGTGCTGTCATTGGTAACTGCCAGAGTTTGGCCATTACCGCAAAGGCACCTACTCCAGGTTAACCCTGAAGCTGATCTTACTTTCTCAATGAATGATCACAGCTGATTTTGATGGCAAAGGTTTAGTTGAGCTTATTATCAGCAAGGAATGACTCCTGCACTATTTTTGGCAAGCATGACAAATACTTCAAGTGATCAGTACAAAACTCTGTTCTCTGGGCACACGAAGTGGCGTACTATTTGTCTTTCTTTTGGATGGTGAATTACAGAAGAGGTTATGCTGATCAGGTTAAATAAAATTCAGGCTATTTCTCCATCTGTTTTGTGTCTTATACTTTGTACTGTATTTTGTGTGTGAAAAAAAAAGATAATTTTAAATGTTAAACCAAACATCATTTCTTGTGATTATTGGTGACACAGAACATATACTGGTGTCCATACACTGATGCAAATTCATCTCTATGTCAGCTTTCCTTCATAAGTGAATTGGCTTTAAATAAAAACAGTGATTCTTAGATTTTAATAATAGCTTCTTATGGCTGGCGTGATCTTAATCCAATGCTCCTTATTAGTTCATATAAATGTTCCATTTATTCAATGCTCTAAGAGCCCAAATCTAGCTTATCAGCTGTCACAGCTTTGATAAAGGCAAAACCATGATCAGACACAGTCTGGCAATTACGAACTGCTCAGACATTGCTGAATAGGGTCACTAGTTCTTGCAGGGCAGTTTGTCTTTCTCTGTACAATACAAGTTTGATATCTTTTGAAAATGTAGTACAGCATCATGAACTGTTAAAATAGAATTATGCTAGGTCTGCAACTTTCACATCAGTTTCTTTTCTTCTGTTAACACCTTTATTTCAATTTTGGACCTGTATATCCGAGACATCAAAAGTGCAAGATCCATGTAGATGAATAACAAAACTGGACCACTTGTCATGTTCTTACTGGTAGCACCTTTTATGCTTTCAAAATGCACAATTATAGCTGACACTAGTACGATTCCAACTATTCTTGTATGAAAAGATAAGGTTTTTTAGGTTATGTGATTTGTTTTTTTCACTAAGCTTCAGTGAAAACTTCTGTTAAGTGAGAATTATGGGTACTTCTGAATGCAGAGAAAAAAAAAAAGGACCTGAACTTCACAGTGGAAATTTCAAGTATAACATTGCCTCTAGTTTCAGAGTAAAGTATTAAATTTGTATTGGATTTCATACCTATTATTGATTGTGCTTGCCTATTAACAAGTCTGATTTAAATGCCTGATAAAGTCTTTGGTCAAAATTTGATCTGCTTTTGATTTCACTTTTACACCAGTCATTGATTGCATATCACTCACTATATTGATCATTCTGTATGCATTTACATACTTTGCTTAAGAATTAGTTTACTTAATGAAAATATAGACTCTTGCTGCTGAACTAATTTCATTCATTGTCTGTTCTCTTTTTTTTCTACCTTTGAGAACTTCATACCATAAATTTACGATGTCAGTCCAGGTCTGCCATTTTCAAAACTGAGGTTCTGGATCATTTTCTGGGACTTCTTCGCCTACAACTGTATGTAACGTCCAGGACTATTGTGGACATAAAGTTTTGAGGTTTTTTCCTAAGGATGGATCATTGGTGGATGCCATTGTACTCACCTGAAAAAGGAGAATCACAGAAACACAGAATCACAGAATAGTAGGGGTTGGAAGGGACCTCTGTAGGTCAGCTAGTCAAACCCCCCAGCCAAAGCAGGGTCACCTACAGAAGGCTGCACAGGAACACGTCCAGGCGGGTCTTGAATATCTCCAGAGAGAGAGACTCCACAACCTCCCTGGGCAACCTGTTCCAGTGCTCCGTCACCCTCAGAGGGAACAAGTTCTTCCTCATATTCAGACGGAACTTCCTCTGATTCAGTTTGTGCCTGTTGCCCCTTGTCCTGTCGCTGGGCACCACTGAAAAGAGTTTGACCCCGTCCTCCTGACACCCACCCTTCAGATATTTGTAAGCATTTATGAGGTCCCTTCTCAGCCTTCTCTTCTTCAGGCTGAACAAGCCCAGCTCCCTCAGCCTTTCGTCATAGAAGAGATGCTCCAGTTCCCTCATCATCCTCGTAGCCCTCCGCTGGACTCTCTCCAATAGCTCCTCATCTTTCTTGAACTGAGGAGCCCAGAACTGGACAGAGTACTCCAGATGGGGCCTCACTAAGGCTGAGTAGAGGGGGAGGAGAGCCTCCCTCGACCTACTGGACACCCTCCTCTTGATGCATCCCAGGATCCCATTGGCCTTCTTGGCAGCCAGGGCACACTTCTGGCTCATGGTTAACCGGTTGTCCACTAGGACACCCAGGTCCCTCTCCGCAGAGCTGCTCTGCAGCAGGTCCGCCCCAAGCCTGTACCGATGCATGGGGTTGTTCCTTCCCAGGTGCAGAACCCTGCACTTGCCCTTGTTGAATTTCATCAGGTTCCTCTCTGCCAAACTCTCCAACCTGTTCAGGTCTCGCTGAATGGCAGCAAGGCTTTTGACACTGTGTCCCACAACATCCTCCTAGGGGAGCTCAGGAAGTGTGGGCTGGATGAGTGGTTCATGAGGTGGATTGAGAACTGGTTGAATGGCAGAGCTCAGAGGGTTGTCATTAGTGGCGCTGAGTCTAGTTGGAGGCTGGTAACTAGTGATGTCCCCCAGGGGTCAATACTGGGCCCAGTCTTGTTTAACTTCTTCATCAATGACCTGCATGAAGAGTTAGAATGTACCCTCAGCAAGTTTCCTGATGATACAAAACTAGGAGGAGTGGTGGATACACCGGCAAGCTGTAAAAACATAACTACTATTCCACTGCCATTACGGTTTTAGAACAATATTACAATAATATGTCTTTTTTAGAGGAAATGAAAATTATCTTTAATGGTCCAATATACTCTGTTTACATATATTTTTCTTAAAGCCCAGAGAAAGGGCCATCTTGAACCAAAACATCAGCCAAAACCTCCCAGCCATTTCCTGAATGAGCTGTAGGTAGGACTGTAACGTTATCTATATATTCTGTACAGCAAAAAATTAAGCAACTCATAAAATCTATACATGGATAAAATTCTTCTAAATAAATAACAAGATAAAGATATTGTTGTTAATAGGTTTCGTAAGATATTATTGTTCATAATGTTACAATAATGATCATTGCCCTCAGCATTACAGTAACGTCCTGGGTCTTTTTGTCTTCTTCCCTGAGAGTTTCCTTGACCCTCTGCCAGTTTGTAGAGGAAGTTGTGAAAGATTATTCGTGTATGTTAAAGCAGTGTTGGGATGTTACGTCAGCATTAGCTCTCCCAGCAAGACAGTCACATGTAATTAACTCATGTCTACCGTGGCTAAAGTCTTAAAATCCAAATAGAAAGAATAGCAGCATTCTATCATAGCATCCAGGAAAAAAGTAAAAGATGACTGGGTTTTGAAACTCTGAGACACAAATTATTCAACATCAGATCTTGCAGAAGGTGACATCTCTACCAAGAATCATGAAAAAGAAGTGTACAGAATTCTAGATTAAAAAGAAGTTAATCTAAAAATACATGATCTTAAGAAAACCTGTTTAACCATAGGATCATGGAATCATAGAATCATAAGTTGGAAAAAACCTCTAAGGTCATTGAGTCCAGCCATCCAACCAACACCATCGTTCCTACTAAAACATATCCTGAAGTGTCACATCTACATGTTTTTTAACTGTCTCCAGAGATGGGGACTCAACTACCTCCCTGGGCAGCGTGTTCCAATGTCTGACCACTCGCAGTAAAGATTTTTTTCCTAATATCTAATCTAAACCTCCCCTGATGCAACTTCAGGCCATTGCCTCTCATCCTATCACTAGTTACTTGGGAGAAGAGACCAACACCTGCCTCTCTACAACCTCCTTCCAGGCAGTTGTAGAGAGCAAGAAGGTTTCTCCTCAGCCTCCTCTTCTCCACACTAAACAACCCCAGTCCCTTCAGTAGCTCCACTTAAGACTTGTTCTCTAGACCCCTCACCAGCCTCCTTGCCCTTCTCTGGACACACTCCAGCACCTCAATGTCCTTCTTGTGGTGAGGGGCCCAAACCTGAACACAGTACTCCAGGTGTGGCCTCACCAGTGCTGAGTGCAGGGGCATGATCACCTCCCTACTCCTGCTGGCCACACTATTGCTGATACAAGCCAGGATGCCGCTGGCCTTCTTGGCCACCTGGGCACACTGCTGGCTCAGGTTCAGCTGGCTGTTGACCAACAACCCCTGGTCCTTTTCTGCCGGGCAGCTTTCCAGCCACTTCTCCCCAAGCCTGTAGCATTGCATGGGGTTGTTGTGACACAAGTGCAGGACCAGTCATTTGGCCTTGTTGAACCTCATACAGTTGACCTCAGCTCATCGATCCGGCCTGTGCAGATCCATCTGCAGAGCCTTCCTAACCTTCAGTTGATAAACATTTCCACCCAGCTTCGTGACATCTGCAAACTTACTGAGGCAGCAAATCAATCCCCTCATCCAGATGATTGATAAAGATGTTAAACAAGACTGGACCCAGAACGGAGCCCTGGGGAACACCACTTGTGACTGGCCACCAGCTGGATTTAACTCCATTCACCACCACTCTCAGCGCTCAGCCATTCAGACAGTTCTTTATCCAGTGAAGAGTGCACCCATCCAAACCGTGGTCAGCTAGTTTCTCCAGGAGGTTACTGTGGGGAACAGTGTCAAAGGCCTAACTAAAGTCCAGTTTTGGTGGATATTTGGGTGGATATAGTTAAAGTTATACCCTTGTCACGTAAAAAAAGAAAGGAACCACAGAAAAAGACATGTCTACAAGCCTCAATATGATTGAAGATCTTCTGCCCACACTTACAAGGTACCAGCCAAATCCTATCTGGAAGCCATATGGCATGCTGTTGTGTCTCAAAGACTAATACTGTCACTTGGCATCTTTCAAACACTTTTCCTTTTTTACACAAGCTAGCATTTACCTAAACCTGTCTGGATAAACATACTCTTCCATCATCTGGTCATAAACTGAGTCTAATTTAATGTCTGGGAATTCACACTGGGCACTTACACATAGTTATATGTATTTAATGTGCACCCATACCTATTAGCCCTCAAGATCTGTAACAGTCCAAAGCTGTGGAGTTTTCCCCAAGAGCTTCAAAGTATAATTTTAATAAGTTAAATTAAGAAACTGACTAAAATAATAGATGAAAAATAAGCAAATGCACATTAAACTTCTAGCATTAAAAAATCTATAATGTTATAGACTTGGTCCTGCATCTACAAGAATTTTTTGAAGAGAACTTACCTAATGAAACCACTATGCATATGTCTTCATTTTTCAATAAATTATATACTTAATAATTCAGAAATGACAAAGTACAGTTAGAGAAAAATAGAGTCTGTTTAGGCCATTCGCTTAGCTTTGGGACAGCCTGAATTCAATGTGTTGCTTTGAAAAAGACTTCCTAGGAAAAGTTAAATGAGTTCTAAGGCACCAAAAAAAAAATCATTTAGGAACCTGGCAAAATCTTTAACTGAATCTACTTTTCTGATTCCTGCTGCAATTAAATATTTTTTCAAATCCTGTTAGGTACTTGCCTATAATACAGATATCTAAATACATTTTATGTTCAGCATTTATTTCTGTTCAGAGGGAGTAACTCACACAGATGTCCATGGTGTATAGATGCAGACTTTATTTGGATCAGCTTATCTGAGCTTCTGCTCTTTATCATGATATAAAACTAAAAATTATTCTTTGTTTTGCTAAGGAGTGCAGAATTAGGTGCATTTAAAAATGAAAGTTTGTTAGGCACCCATGAAAAGTAAAGACCTTCAACCAAACTTGATAGAGTAACAGAAAGTAGTTTAAATATTGAGGGTAAGGACCTAAATACATGACATATTTGGCCATCATGACAGGACTCCATAACCTAAGGTATGGTCAGACTATGGAAACATTTATAACACTCATTCCTTTCATGCACAATATGAGAGAAAGTCTCTTTCTTCTTTGGGTGTTTCATTTGACACAGAATTGTTGCTGTTGAGATGAACTGTTTCAATCAGTTATTCTTCCTGTACAGCTGTTTCCTACTGTGCTTGTACACACATGCACTGGGGATAGACCTTTAATATCTATCCGGAATGCAGTCATGTATTGTCTGAACACACATCCTTTTCCTATTCCCCAATTCACTTAACACTTCAGAGAAGATATTACTAAAATGTGTATGAATAACAAGAACAGCATGTCTGAAAGCAATTGTCTCATCCTTGTCAGCAAGAGAGCTTATTTGCTCACATCAGCTTTAAAGTATATGCCATCTAAATCCCGACACAATTCAAAACATTCTGTGCTCTGGGTTAAAAAAATTTAGTGCAACAGCTGGTCAGGAATTTTCAGAGTTCACAGTTTTTCCACAGAAAAATTTCAGCTCGTGTCTGGAACAGAACAAAATATTTTGAAAAGATTGGACCTCTCTTCAGAAAAACAGAGCTCCTAACTGAAAATAATGGAGTGCTTAGTGCTTAGACATTTAACTATGGTGGAATTTTCCATTCTTGCTTTGGTTGGGAAGTCTTAGACCTGTGCGTCCTTGCTGAATAATATAACACTCTGTGTTATCAGACATACCAAACCAGCCTTCTCCTTATCACTACCTGTGATCTTGTCTCAATTAAAGAGTCACAGGTTACGGATATGGATCTGTTTTCTTCCATACGGGCTACTCATCTGTGTGGCGTCATAATCATCCCTATGAACATACAACCTGCCATGGTCCTAAAGCAGAGTTTGAAATCTTTATCATTTTCGAGGAAACCCTTTGAGCAGCTAAATGTGCCACATTTTTATGCAAATACAAATTAAAACAAAACCAAGTATTTAATGGCATAGATACTCAACACATATGCAAGCATACATTTGGGAACTTTGAAAGTAGAAGGAATTAGGCAAACTTTTAATTAATCACTTTGATCATGGAAGCAACCGTTCTTGAACCTCCTGATTTTTATAAATTATTAAATTTTCAAAAAAATAATTACAAATCTGTCAAATATTCATCTTCCTAAGCTCCACTGTAAAAGAGCTTATCTAGGCAACAATGCAAAAAAAATCAATAAAAAGTGCATTGTAATACTTACTATTATAAAATCAGTATGAATTTAAAATTAGATTTAAGAAGGGAATCAAAAACTACAGCTACTCTTGAAATTAATAATTTTGAGGGGTAGACAATGTTTATTTTCCCCTGCCATATGAAGTAGTAAGAAAATAAATTTAGAGTAATATTTTTTGTTTTGAAGGAAGATGTGAAAAAATAATTGGTACAGCACATAGCAATACAGTAACAAAAATTAGACTGTAAGGAAACTATGCATTTCACACCAGCAAGATGGAGGAAATACATTTATTCTTTGTAAAACTGCAATGAACAGGAACTGTACTGTGGTTGTCAGTTCTTCAAATCTCAAGCAAAAAACCATTTCTTTACAAATCTTGTATGGTAGTTAAATGTTTAATATAAGCAGCAGCTTCAACCAGTCATCCAAGAGTGGAGTTTTGTTTGAGAAGCGTACTATTTTTCATTAATTTATGCAGAAGACCACTCTGTGCTAAAGAAGATAAAAGATCTGAAGTGCTTGCAGGTTAATTTGTCACCCTTTCAGGCTGATTCAGTTATCAACATGCATTATATGTAACAGTAGACAAAATTCTCCGAAATTAGGAAAAATTCCAATCAGCTACTCATTTGGAATATTTCTCTGGTTCACTACAGGCAACTGACAGAGATAGTCTTTGGAACATATAACTTGTGTAAACACCAGTTCATGCTATTAAGGGAAACAGTAACTTCTCAATATCTAAAATGTCATCCAGATCTAAAAGCAAAGTTCTGTTCTAGTTGCCATAACGTCTTATTGTAATAATTGATGATCCTGAATAATACAGTATTCACACTCGTAGCATTAGTTTCTGCAAAATTTGAAGAAGAGTGTATTTTGAGTGAGGCATTATAAAATAGCTTCATTCTTAAAAGTTTGCTTCAGCTAGCTAAAAAAGTCCCATTAATTTGTTATATGCACAGAGTCCATTCATTTGCATAGTCCTAGTATCCTTTTTTCCTTACTCCATTGTAGATTCAAATTCCCAGAAGACATAGTCTGTGAGTGATATACTCCTGAAACAGTATATTTCAGTGAACAGAAGAATAGGCTGCCAGAAGAAGTTGGCAATAAAGTAATTGACAACAAGCCTACAGTTCCCTAGGAAAGTCCATCCCAGGACAGTCATAGAAGGAACAAATTGGCAGATAAGCTAGGAGAGGATTCACTCACTTCTATCTGTGGAAATAACTTGGCTAAATAGAGAGGTGAATTAACAATGATATCAAGCTACTTTCCTACACTATAACTGAATTTCAACTCTTTTGTAAAAGATGCAGTCACCTCAAGGACAACTGAGCAAATCAAGAACGAAAATTACCAGAAATTTTGTTCTAGGGAAGGTAGGGACAAGTAATGGCCATTGGACCATTCACTGGGAGAATGATATTTGTGCGTGCAGTTCGTGATGGCTCTGACTGTACACCCAGGAGATGGCATAGCGACTGGGATGGTCATGGGCTAATCTGATGTCTATGTTACCAAAACACTTCACATTAGTGTTTCTGATGTCTATGTTGCCAACACACTTAACATTAGTGTTTTCCACACTTTTATGGCAGGTCTGACATCTGTTGGGACCTATTGCCCATAAAATGTGGTGGTTTGTGGACAACAAGCTCTGTTCCATCTATTAAAAATACCTGTTACACCAAAGCCTGTAGTTCCAGATAAATGAACCTCAGGACAAGGTCCCTTTCAGTCCCATTTGCAGCGCAGAAAAAATAGTTTTATATTAGGAGTCAGCATTAAAGAAAAACAATCTTAAAAGTAGTCTATAACTCATTAGTAAAGTTGTTTGGGTGTGCTATGAAATTTACATTTTCACTTGGTATCAAAAATGTGCTAGGTGATATGACCTATGTAAGATTTATGATACCCTTAGTTACTCCTTATCTTCTTAGAGTTTTCAAATAATGTGATACTAGCTTATAAGAAAAAAAAACCTCTCATATTAAAATTATATATCAATTTTTATTCTCATAGGATCTTGATTAAAGTATATTCATAATGAAACAATTTCAAGGAAAGTGAAGTTAAACATCCAGAACAGTGCTTGCAGCCCAGAAAGTCAGTTGTACCCTGGGCTGCATAACCAGCAGCGTGGGCATGAGGTGAAGGAGAGGATTCTGCCCTTCTGCTCCACTCTGGTGAGACCCCCCTGGGAGTCCTGCGTCCAGCTCTGGAGCCCTCAGCACAGGACAGACATGGAGCTGTTCGAGCGGAGCCAGAGGAGGCCCCAGCAATGATCCGAGGGCTGGAACCCCTCTGCTACGAGAAAAAGCTGGAAGAGTTGGAGCTGCTCAGCCTGGAGAAGAGAAGGCTCCAGGGGGACATTACTGTGGCATTTCAGTACCTGAAGGGGCCCACAAATGAGCTGCAGAGGGACTTCTTACAAGAGCATGGAGTGACAGGACAAGGAGTAATGGCTTTGAACTGAAAGAGGCAAGATTTAGATTAGATACAAGGAAGAAATTCTTCCCTGTGAGGGTACTGAGGTCCTGGCACAGGTTTCCTAGAGAGGCTGTGGCTGCCCCCTCCTTGGCAGTGCTCAAGGCCAGGCTGGACGGAGCTTTGAGCACCCTGGTCTGGTGGAAGGGGTCCCTGCCTGTTGCAGGGGGATTGGAACTGGATGCTATTTAAGCTCTCTTCCATCCCAGAACATTCTATGTTTCTAAGATAATTTATGATACATCAAGAGTGAGAAGAGTTGAGCTTGATTGTTCTGGTATATATGTTCTGATGTAATTATAAATTATACGGGTACATTTTTTTCAGCAGTGTCCCTTTTTCATGAAGCGCACAGAATAAATGCTGTTATTTAATAAATATATTCTTTAACATTTCATATTCTCATCTTCTTAACTAAAATATGATCTCAACTTGCTGTGTGAAGTCAGAGTTGTGTTCTGAAGGCATGCAGAACTTGGTATTATCAAAGGTGTAATTTTTTGCTTAAAGTTGAATGAAAAATCCTGCTACTACTATTACAAACCAGACCTGGGACCATCGATAGAGAACAAAAAAAACATGGAGAGTGAGGTTCGTGGTAATGGTTGACAAATGTAACTCAGATGTGGCAGAACAGAACCCACTTTTAAGGTGTTTGGAAGTGAGAGTTTTCCCTCTTGGAACTGTGAAAAAATATCTTTGTCCTGTGTGACAGAGTCCAATTAAAATATTTTGTTTCTAAAACCGTATTTTCTATCCCCAATAGCTCTCTTAAAGTGCACTGCATTCCTGTATTTCTGAGAGGCTTTCCAGAATGTTTAGAGTTATAGTTTCTGGTTTACTTATACTTTGGAAGTCGATTACTATGCCATTCAGAACAAATTGCAGAAACATACTAATGAAGGTTTTCCCAATAAATAATCTACTGTTGTTACAGCATTGTTTTCAAAGTGTTTTTTTAAGACTTCGTGTTATAAAAAGTTCATAGAAATTGTTTAAAAAGAAGGCATTATGAGACTTGAAATATAAAGTTGTAACCATTATAAACTTGCTTTGTACTTTGTATGAAGTCCCTACAGTACCACTCTGCAACATGTATTTTGTAAGATCTTAGAAAGTTTATAGTTAGAACATGCATCTCAGTTATTTTGAAAATGTTCTCCCTAAATTTTTCAAGTGAAAGGTGCTAACACTGTCAGCAGTTTTGTTATAATAAAGGGAAAGAGAACATGCCAGAAGACACTCTGAACTAATTTCACAAGTATGTTTTTCAAGTAGATTTTCAGAATTAAACAGAAGTTTGTAAGTAGTGTAAGAAACTCTGTGGAAATGAAAATCCTCATTTGAGGTCAAGAAATGTGATAACAAAATAAGAACTTTGAGAAGTGAAGCAAAGCTAAAACCTTTTCAAGGTGTGTTTAAGAGTCACAGTAAGCTCTTCACTTAGACAAGAAGAAAAAAATAGTTTGCAACTGCTATATAGTAAGAAAAAATACATAATTTAAGTACAGATAAAAAGTACATAAGCATTTGGTTTCAGTTTAGAAAAAAGTATGATGGCATTAAGTCTGGAGGAAAGGTGGTAAGGACAATGAAAGTAGAATATATATATATGTACATGTAAAAATAAATATATCCTATTACTGCAGAATAGAAAAAGTAGTAGTATTTAGCATTTATTCAAGAATAACCAACTCTCTCCCTCTTTCCTGCAACAAGGTGGTTGACCTGATTTTCTAGACAAAAGGAGTTGGGTAGATTTAATCACTCCATGCTTAGAGCAATTGACGTGGGACCACGTGAAACCCTATTAATGAAGCTAGCAGTAGGTGAATGTAGGAATCATTGAACAGTGAGAAACTAGTAGAGATTGAGGAGGACCAGGAAGACAAGTAAAAAGGAGAAAATTAGAAAGGTGGATTGCTACCAAGTAGTGAGCTTTGGATATACTAGTGATTTATGTCACATCAGAAAGTGATGTTGCCATAAAGAAATAGAGGTACTTCTAGGGAAATAACTGTGACACTGAACAAGACCCATGTCAGACTTGTCTGAAAATAACTCTGGACACCAATGTTCATGAAAAAACATGAAACCAGAAAAGGCTTCAGATAGTGTCTGTAGTCTTTTTAGGGGAAAGGATGCAGCCTTGGGCAAAGGTGTATCAACTTTACTGATACAGGATTAAATGGATGTATACTAGCCATGAATATATATAGACTTGGAATACAATCAAAATTTCTGAAGATCTTTCCAACAGAAGAATGAGGAAATGTATGTGTTCGAAGCGCTGATAATTTTAACTTTTTCAAAACGAACAGGAGTGATAGTCCTTACCAAACAGAGCAGTAAACTTAATGCTCTCAAATAAAAAAATCAGGGTTGTGAGCTGTTTTCTGAAACAGCAAAAACATATTAGTCAGTGACTGCATCTAAAGTTATAGTCTCTGCTAAGAACTGCTTTTATTGCTTAAAGGTTTTTGCCACAATTGTTTAGAAATGTGGATTTTGCATCAGACTTGAATTCAGCTATTCAGCTCAGACAAAACACGAAAAGCAAGCCTGAGATATCTATACAAATCATATAGCTACGAATTTTGCTAGTTCAGAATCAATTTTGATTAAGCACTGCCAGAGCCAAGTAATATATAAAAAATGAGTCCCTATGATGCTCATTCTGGCCACACCTTTACTCATATTTCTTCTCCTGTGCTTTAAAATTATAGCTGCTTTATTAAATACTCCTTACATCTATGTCTAAACCTATGACTCCCTGTGAGTACTTCCTCTCTTTTGCTTTCTTCCTTGGATCAAAAACCTTTCTACAATGCACCAGAAGGACTTGCTTCTTCATGATGTGTTGCGTGACACGATATATCTATATTCAGTTTAGTTTCCTGCAACATGGCCAAAAGCTCCTCTGCACCTCAGTGAGTGAAGGGTCAACACCTCCTGCGTGCATTGCATCTGCTCTGCACTCTTATACGATGTTCCCCTTTCTCAATTCCGCCTTCACAATACTGTAGATTTTATGGTCATAGCCAAGTGGATCTGCATAAAGCATAAGCTTTTTATGGTATGTATGCAGTGCTCTTAAAATTACAGGACCTTCAGTATACTATCACATTATAAGCTACAGTTAAAATCCATTTATACAAGAAACACAACATAATATCACCTCAGTAAAAGGGCCATGGTTTTGGCATTAAAAGCTGCTAATTATCTGAGAACTTATCTTGGAGATGTATCACATCAATTTAAATTCAGGAAAACAGAAATTATATTTAAGATTAATAATTTTTAAAGTCAATGAATTAGCTAGAGTGTAAGACCCTTGAACTTAAATAGGAAGTGTCTGCTTCTCAGAAGCTCCTCCACAAATTTTACAATATTTTATTTTGTAAATTACTCTATCTTCCAGGGAAATCATCACTCAACTGATTGAAGATATCTTCAATGTCAGAAGGTTTTAAGGATGAAACAATAGCGACAACATGCACTGAAAAGGTATTAATAATATCTTTGGTAATTCTGTCATGATTTTTAGGAAGTAAGCTGCACCTTCTTCAAGAAGATCTATATGTTAAGCTTTATAATAGCTAATAATTTATTGTAACTTTCCAGGTTGTTTATTATTATTCTTTTAATAATTTCTGATTAATAATAATAATAAAGGCTTTTACAACAGACTGATAAATTACTACGTATCCCAGATACATCTACTCAAATCTTGTCAAATGTGAAAGTAATAAATTAAGTCGTAATTTAAGAGGAAAATACTATATATAAGTCTGAAATTCAATTTTTTTTTCAAAGCAATAAGGAATAACCAACTCAATATTTCCTGAAATGGACCCTTTTCACCTTCCTTGCAAAAGCAGAGATTTTGACTGTCTGCACTGCAAAGACAGAGCTATTCTAAGCATTGCCATGGTTCAGAAAAGGCCCAGGAAACACATTGCTTATTACTCTTGGTTTATAAATAACACTAGGATTAAAAAGAGTTTGTACAAAACTGAAGATAAAAGTAGTCTAAAATCAGATACTAAACTATCTTGGAAATTCTTGGTTTTCTTACAAATAGCCTAGTGAATCTTTCTCTGATACATTAATTAACATTTGATAAACACTTCAAGCTCCTCATGAATACCAACAAATGGCAAAATTATTTTTAAAGTCAAAGACACAAATGATGTTTTTTCGTAGCTGTAGAATTGCCTTGTACAAGTGAAAGCATACAGGGATAATGTGCTTGAAACTTTTGTCATTGCTATTATTATTGTTATAGGGCAAGATGGAAAAACGTACTACTCTTAGAAACACATCATCTAAGCTGGTCAGCAGTATTTGTGTCAAACCGGCAAAGTGAGTCTCCGCCATCACTATATACTTCCAGAGGTTTCTGATAGGGGACAAAATATATTTTGCTGCTACTTAGAACTGTCAGTCAATATTATTTCCAAAGCTGATTTTACATTACTGGTAAAAGGATGATAGAGAGAGTTTCAGTGTGATCTGAAGTCTGAGAGTTTGTGCTGACTGCAATCTTCTGACAATATTGTATCGTTACCTGATTTAGATGCCTAAACATCTTGATCTGTCTATTTTTCAGTCTGTTATTACTGTTCCCATCAAACTGGAAGCATTTCTTCAGCTGTCAGACCTTCTAATCAAAAGCTGCATAAGAATCACTAAAAGTATCCCCGGCATTTTAAAAAGAACAAAAGACATCTCTACCTTCCTTATGGCAAACACTGAACAATGCAAAGGAAGGTATAAAACATTGCACAAGACTTTACTGTCACGCAAGACATGGGGGAAAAAATCTTCTTAATCTGGCAATCAGTTTATGTTCGGAAGCAGGATAACTAGTAACATTTCTTCAGCTGATAGCCAATAATGGCTCTTGATTTTCTAAAAGAAAAATAAAAACTAAATATAGCTGATGGTCTTGCATAGCAGACCACCTCACTTCATTGTCCAGGTTTGCTAGAGTTGTTAATGTAGATGCTTTCTTTTGTGTGAGGAAGGTCATGATTTGTAAGTTCTCTGATGCAATAATTACTTAAGTCAAATAGGACTTCTGATGGGATAAAGCAAGAAGAGAAAGGGGGAAAATAATTTTCCCAAAAGGTGCATGTGTATTAGCTTTTCTGGAGTGCCCACTGACCATATTGTACCTCATGGTACAGAGCAGTCTTGAAGGGTGTGAATTCGTTTGAATGAAACTTCTTGAAAATTCTGCCCAGAAGGCAATCAGTCCACGGAATAAGACTAGAACTTGTTAAAATAAACCTCCTGTATGTGTGCAAGGAGGACATTTCTTCCTCTGTACCAACTGCTCTGGTCTGCAGGACTGTTTCCATTAAGTCATGGTCTTGCTAATACGAACGTGGACTGCATGAGCAGCTAGAAGATCCAGACGCTAGTCTATCACATCTGAGAAAAATCTTTCAGTAAAGCTGGTTTTCTTTTTTGAAATTACACCCCAAAATCTATGCTGGACAATATACAAGAAACATAAACACCCACA
>Ga0065711_1004015_pt1 | contig 25733 bp, 14 predicted proteins | sample Hoacrofraction12_FD_59098 | JGI IMG/M metagenome (GOLD analysis project Ga0065711, IMG submission 59098) | Hoatzin crop microbial communities from Cojedes, Venezuela - Epithelial fraction 12 v2 (version 2) | ecosystem: Host-associated > Birds > Digestive system > Esophagus > Crop | place...
CCTCGTTGCCCTTCTCTGGACACGCTCCAGCCCCTCAATGTCCTTCTTGTAGTGAGGGGCCCAAAACTGAACACAGTACTCGAGGTGCGGCCTCACCAGTGCCGAGTACAGGGGCACCATCACCTCCCTGCTCCTGCTGGCCACACTATTACTGATAGAAGCCAGGATGCCGTTGGCCTTCTTGGCCACCTGGGCACACTGCTGGCTCATGTTCAGCTGGCTGTTGATCAACACCCCAAGGTCCTTTTCCGCCAGGCAGCTTTCCAGCCACTCCTCCCCAAGCCTGTAGCGTTGCATGGGGTTGTTGTGACCAAAGTGCAGGACCCGGCACTTGGCCTTGTTGAATCTCGTACAATTGGCCTTAGCCCATTGATCCAGCCTGTCCAGATCCCTCTGCAGAGTCTTCCTACCCTCCAGCAGATCGACACTCCTGCCCAGCTTGGTGTCATCTGCAGTCTTACCAAGGGAGCACTCAATCCCCTCATCCAGATCATTGATAAAGATATTAAACAAGACCACACCCAAAACTGAGCCCTGGGGAACACCACTCGTGACCGACCGCCAGCTCCAGTGGATTTAACTCCATTCACCACCACTCTCTGCACTCGGTCATTCAGCCAGTTCTTTACCCAGCGAAGAGTACACCCATCCAAACCATGGGCAGCCAGTTTCTCCAGGAGGATGCCGTGGGGAACAGTGTCAGAGACCTTACTAAAGCCCAGGTAGACAACACCCACAGCCTTTCCCTCATCCACTAGGCGGGTCACCTGGCCATAGAAGGAGGTCAGGTTGGTCAAGCAGGACCTGCCTTTCATGAATACCCATGCTGGCTGGGCCTGATCCCCTGGTTGTCCTTCATGTGCCCGGTGAGTGCACTCAAGATGAACCTGTCCATAATCATGCTCGGCACTGAGGTCAGGCTGACAGGCCTGTAGTTCCCAGGATCCTCCTTCCGGCCCTTCTTGTAGATGGGTGTTACACTGGCGATCCTTCAGTCACCTGGGACCTCCCCTGTTAGCCGTGTTTCAGTGTTTCAAAGCTAAGCAGCATTCTAAAAAAGAAATAAACTGCATACTTACCGTTTTTATTGTGGATTTATAGGTGAAATTTTTCTCAAATAAAAATTTAATCTGAGAGACTGTTCCCTAACAATTTGTATTAAAATTGTTCCATTTATGACAGAGTATCTCCTGAAAGGTACGCCTTTGTCATAGCGGGGCCTTTCCCCAGCAGCATTTAGAAATGACACTTTCTGTTTAAGGAAGTTGCTGTTGAACTGCCCAAATAAGTGACACTTTTCTTCTAAGACTGCAGTCAGACTTGAGCCCCTGAAAGCACTTGGCCACTGAAACCTTTACAGCACTTCTCGTGGGAGCAGACACCCGAGCGTCTCGGCTGGGACTCAGCCGGGGTAGTCGCGTTCCGCCTGGTCTATATTTCTCCTGTGGTTTCAGCTCGCGTATGTGTCGCTCCGTATTTCCGGCTGAGAGCAATGAAGCAGTCGCTGTGTTTGACTTCCAGTACAGCTGAGTTTCGTTGGTGGGCAAGGTGTGAAGCAGCACGCTGTGGCTTTTGAGGGAGCGAGCGGTGGCCGACAGGCAGGGAGGGACAGCAGGCTGAGCTCCTTGGCCCTGGCACTTGCCGTCTGGCTGCCACAGTCGCAGACCATAGAATCATAGAGTCATAGGTTGGAAAAGACCTCTAAGATCATCAAGTCCAACAGTCAATCCATCACCACCATGCCTGCTAAACCATGTCCTGAAGTGCCATATCTACACGTTTTTTGAGCATCTCCAGGGATGGTGACTCCACCACTTCCCCGGGCAGCCTGGGCAACTGCTGCCTCAGTTGCACGGCAAGGTGTTGTGTGGGGTGCCGAGATGTGTGAAACAACCTGCTTAGGAGGCTGAGGCACCGTATATTTACAAACCAAAGCTTTCAGCCATCCAAGCCTGTTGTTGCTTGTGGCCTACAGCATGTAACATGTTGGCAGATGGCTGCCCTTGCCAGCACTTGCCCATTGCAGCCACTGTGGGGACTAAATTCAGTACTGCCAGTTCCACATACACAGGAATAAGGCATCGAGATGCCAAAATGATGAACGTGGAAGGTTTTCTGATTTCTGTGCTGCTTTTTGTGTTTAGTAGGATGTGCACTTCTGAGCTTTGCACCACAGCTGTCAGAGCTTGACTAGGAGTATTTATTTCCACTGCATTAAAAGAAAAAAAAAAGCTGGCACCAAGAAGCGGGCTTTAAGAGCAATACCAAATATTGTGGAAGTCTCATTAAAATCTCAAGCGGCAGCAACCCTGCAAATTGGAAGCATCAGCCATGGAAAATTTTAGCCAAGTGTTGGCATAGTGCTTAAGCTTTACGTGATTCTCCAGGCCTTTGAGCCTCAGCACCGTTGCTGCAGTGATATAAGTCTTCCTTTTATTTTGTTAGTTCTAGCCATAAGTAGGAGTTATTTAATGGGCATTAGTCAGAATGTCATGGATATGACGCTGCTGGGGCAACTTGGGCGCTCGTGTGACCTCCATCTGTGCTGGTGGCCACGTGGATTTGACCCCCTTTTCCTGCTGCTTGTTGGATTTCCCTTTCTAATTCCTTCGTGTCAAGTGAAGCCCACGCATTAGCGTCCCTAGAAAACGGTAGTGGTTGGGCAGTGTTCAGGTGCTGCAGAAGGGAATGAGCACATTGTCCTCAGAGCTCCTTGCAGAGCTAAATAAAGATTTACAGGGCAAAAATAAATGATGTAATGAACCTGACAGAGGTGGGACGGTATATGGAAGGTATTAAAAGGCAGGAATGTGCGGCGTTATTGAACTGATTGCCTGCATTTAACAACCAGCAGACAAACCTGCTAAAGTAGACATTGGCTTTGGCAGCTTAAGACATTAGAAATACCCTGAGCACATGTACTGTGTGACTGCTCATTAAGGCGTAAGTGTAAGATTGCTGTCTACTGGGTAGGAGTGTTTATACTGCAGGAAACAGATTAAGTGGTGTTTTAATATACAGGAAAAGAAGAAGTGGTAGCTTAAAAGCAAAAACCAAAACCCCCAAACAAACATTATTTGCCTTGGCTTGGGATGAGAAACAGCTGTAGGATGTGTTTCACACAGCTTATAATGGGAAATTAATTGCAGTGAAAAAACACAGACTGCCCCAAACAAATTATGACACACAGCACTTTTTTTCTCTTTTTTTTTTTTTTTTTTTTTGATAAATAGCTTAAGGGTTTTAAGATTTTTTTCACACATTAATAGAGAGAACAGAAAGCTGATAGTCCAAGCTGATAAAGACTGGGCAAGGCTCTGAAAACCTAACCTCTTACAGAAAAAACACTTCTTCAGATAGATTTTTGTATTGCTAAACAACTCCTGCAGGCACATCTTTTTAAAAGGTAAACCCTATGTTTTCAGAAGAGAGGCATGTCTTCCGGAAGCTCAGCTACGAACTACCTTTTATGTCCTTTCAGTACCATTTGATGTCCAATTTAGCTCCATCCCAGTGTACAGAATATGTTCTGAATTTACTTCCGGATTTCTGAATTCCAATTCTTCCAAATTATTTCTGGACTCAGCAAAGTGGAAATCTTGTACAGTCGTGCAAATTGGTGTTGGTAATAGTGGCCGAAAGCGTGCAAGAACAGCAGCTGAAAGTTGAGTACTGAGGAACCCAGACCTGGATCTCTGCCCTCAGTCTTGGTGTAGAGAACCTTACCTAGGACATGTTTGCAAACCAACTTTGTGTGTTAACATAAAACTCCTTGAAAGAAGAGCAGTGCCTTTTTACTTGCAGCAAAGGGGCAGGAGAATTTAATTTTCTTATTAATTTGGGAAACATATTTCTTAAAGTCTGTAATTTCTATATCATGAAACATATTTCAGTCCAGTATAAATACAAACAAATCTGCTAGATGTGTGTAATCACTTCCCCCCTCCCCCCAGTCTCTTGATTTTGAAAGCAGCCTGTCATTTTATATGAATTAAAAAGACCATCCATGCTGTTATAGCCTTTTTGGCCATACTGAAATATATTAGAATGACAGGTGACAGATGTGTGTTATCATCACTGTGGCCTTTTTACTCACAGCATGGCTTTCTAGCCAAATGCTTCTTATAGACAAATATAGGTGACTTACCTAAATTGAAATGTCTAATTGAAAAATAGCAAGTAACTTGAGAATCAGCATGGGACTAACATAGAAATGGTGCTGCATCTGAAGTGCTAAATCACTGTTAATGTTTGTAAAATGTCCGTGTTTCAATCGAGCAGTGAATAGGAGGGTATGGCTGCTAGACCACTGGGTGCTGACAACATGATAGTGTGCTGTTGGGCTGCTTCTATTTGTAGGGTTAGCAAATGAAAATACCCACTGGTCTGAAAAATTTTCTGTTCCGTTTTCCGCCAAAACATTTAAACGCTACGTGCTAACAACACAGCCAAAACCACTTCTAATATAGGCTGTGGAGTCCTGGGTTTTATAAAGCAGAGATTTTCTGTGTTGCTGCATCCACTGGCCTTTGATTATGTTTTTCTGCATTACCTGAAGAATAAACATGACAGAATAAAGGGTGCAGTCCCTGGTGGGACTTTCACTGTCCTGTTCGTGTGGCAGGATGCCGTCAGGGAGGCATACTCAGAAACCGCCCTTCCCCGTCCAGCCCCAGGAGCGGCACTGCGAAAAAGCCGCTTCCTTGTGGGGCTGAGGGGAGGAGAGGGGAAAGGTAAAGGGAATTAGCGTCTGGAGTCAGTTGCTCTAAAGCATCTCTTTGTGCCGGCTTGAAGCTCAGTTGAGGCACGCAGAAGTTTCCTGGCAGATTTCATTTAATCGCTAGTCATTATAATTTGCCATAGCTGGAAGCTGAATGTAGATTAAATCTGTTTTTCTGTGAAGAGTGGCTAATACTGCTTCTTACAGCTATTTGAGTAAGAGAATGAGATCCCAGAAAAACTTATTTGTGCACAGAGGTCTCAGACTGGGATTAGTTCTGCTCTTTCCTTTGTCGCTTGCAGGTAATTCATCATTTACTTACAAGAAGTGGCAAAGGAGTTATTAGCTGTATCAACAACACAGTCTCCAGAAGAGTGCTTGGGCATAGCGGTGCACAGTTGTTGCCACGTACTGATGGAAATGAAATTTAGTTTTCAGTTAATGTAATAGACTCCTAAAACCTGCAAAAACTGGGTTTGTTTCCTTAAAAATCAACATCAAAACTCAGTAGTGGGTGTGTTAGGCCAAAACCGCAAGCAATTTAATATCCTCACATTCGAGTTAACTCAGAGGAAGGGCTGACAAGGCTTGCTTCTTGCACGGCCTGCCCATTCACGTGCTGCAGTTTCCATCTGAACCCACTGAAGTATAAAGGTAGGCAATTGCTCGCCAGCCAAGATATTAATATTAAACCTAAGAATTTCGCTGTGGCATTTTAGCCTTATCTCTGAATCGGCTTTTGTAGTTTCCAGCTAAATACTGTGTCTGGCCATAACCTGTTTATTTTTACACCTGTAGTTAAACCTCACCACTGCTGTAAACCGAGGTAGTTCTTCGAGGTCATTGAGTGCCTCTGGCATAACGTCTTGTTGGCATGTACTTGTGTGCAGGACGGGGCCTGGCCCGCTGTGGGAACTCCATCTCTGTTGCACCCAACCTTTTGAATTTTTGGAAATTATGGTTGGGTTTTCACACACGTCTCAATTTTAGCAGGGCACTCGTTTTGTGGCGACCCGGACAGCTCTGTTGAGACAGCTCCAGAGGAGGCAGAGGCGCAAGACTTGGAGTCATCTGATGAGGCCGAGAAGATGAGCAAGGTGAGAAAGTTTCATTTTCACATGACAAGGAGCGAAAGCACAGTACGCTCACAGCTGAGGTGCTGACTTCACAGCTGCACATGATTAGAGCATCTTTTCTGGGAAAATGTTAATCTTACTTTTAAGCTGTTCATGGATGATGCTGAATGGAACAAATTACAGCTCTGATTACGGCACATCGCTACCTCTTAAGCAAGACTTGCGCCCTTTTTCCAGGGCTGTTTTACATCTTCAGCATCTTGTGGTAATATTCCCATATAGTTTTTAAATGGGATGGTTTATCACCTCGTGGTTTGTCCTTCACCGTAGCAGGTCAGCTAAATCGAAAGATCAGGTGGATTATTAAGATCTCTTATTCTTTCTCGATTTCTGATCATAGGAGGAAAACAAGTTAAACAGTATTTCCTTAAATCAATAGCATAGCGTGAATGCTAGTTTTCAGATGCAAACTAATTATAGCCAATCTATCTTAAACTGAAGCAAAATTCTCAAATTATAGCTAAGAGGTTGTGCAAATGGATTGCTAATTGCCATCTATTAAGGGATGGGTTTCACAGTGGTTGGTAGTTTGCACTTGCTCTGGTGTTGGGGAGCTTTACACAACATGAGGTGTGATGCTTAGTGGCTTTTGAGGCAGAATCGAGTGAGATTATTTTAAAGATGCTGATTGCTTTTATGTATTTGTTGCATGGGTAGTGGTGAGAGCTTATAGCTATTTTTCTACAGAATTAATGATTTAATGAGAATCAGATTTCACCCAGTTTGTGCTTATGCACAGGTATGTTTTTTCTCAGCTCTTCTTCTAACTAAAATGTGTTACAGTGAGCTCTGAGCTGGTCCCTGTGCTATTCTACTTGCCATTGTAGTGAAAGGAAGGAAAAGACCCTGGCCTCCTGTTTCCTGATCTCTTATGTCATGCTAGCCTGTAGTTTTGTCTTTGATAGCCAGACAGTGGAAGTCAGATAAGAGAAAACATTCCCGTGCATGAAATATATGCGGAGAAGGTGATTACTCTTATAGTTTGTTTCCAGGTTTTATTACGGAACTTTTTCTTGTAAGTACAAAGAATTTCTTCTTCACTAAGTGGAAGTGTTTGTTGATAATTTGGGATTTTAAACTGTAAATGTGTGGGTTTTTTCTTACGCTCTGAAAGTGTCTCCTATGTTGAACACTGAAGCTGTGGAAGAGCACTGAGCATAACACGTAGTTGCTTCGGGAATAAATGTTCTCTCCGTGTTTTCCGTAGCTTTCTATTTCTGAACTGTGCGACAGGCTGTGGGGTTCCATTTTGCATCTTGCCTCCTGGATCTTCAGAGCTGTAATTGCCTGAAGCAAGGCGTAAGGATTACACGATTAGCTCTGTGGCTCAGGCGATTTGGTTAAACTGAGAAATGTGCATTAGCAGCTCTAATACTTAATATTTGTATGTTGGGAGAGTAACTCGTAACTCTGACAAGCTCGGTTTCCAGTGAGGAAAATTGGTCCTTCTGTGAACGAAATATTAACATCAGTACATGTTTTCTTTTAAAATTCAGAAATATGTCTTGTTTTGTTTGTGTGATATAGAGGGGAGTGAGGCATTTTACTCCATGTTCTGTTTGTTACGGGATGAACTGCTTAAAATGGGCTTCCATAGAAAAGCAGCACACAGGTACACACAGTATATACAGTGTGCTCCATTTGGCAAACTCGTGAATGCCACTGTCCCTGTTCACATAGAAGAGCTCTTTAATAAGTGGGATTTTTTTGTGATTCTTCTCTAACGAAAGCTACAGAAACCCTCAAATTATTTTGCAGTGCCTATAGAGAATTCCAGTATGTGGTAGAGGGGAGGATGTCATTTCTTGCTAATCACATGCTAATTTTTAAATACAACAGTGGAAAAGAATCTGTAACCTAAAAAAGCTCAATTAACCGGAGGGTGTTCCTAATCCCTTTGCTTTTTGAGTGCTTGGGAAAGCCAATCTGCATGGGCAGCAAGGAGCCAGCATCACATGTTTTTCCATGAAAAGCCCCCCCTGGGCTGGTACATTGAGAAAAAAGCAAAGGTGTTTTCCCATCCAGGCACAGCCACACCTTTCCATGCTGCGAGGATTATGGAGCAGAAGATTAAGCTGATGTCCTCAGCACAGTTTTACACGGGTTATTTTTGTATGTGGGAAGTGAAACGCTCTGCCCTTGTCCCACCAGGAGGGGCACGTTCCCCCTGTATCGCCATTACTGCCACAGCTTCCCGTCCACCTCGGGTGGTGGACGTCAGGGGAGACTGTCGTTACCTTATGCCCTTCTTGGCGAAAGCAGGGCAGGAGCGCTCTTACCCGTTCACCGCTGGGCAGCAGAGGAAATCCATTTTAAACGCGCTGGAGCTTCCCAGCTAAATGCAGAGTTCCCCTTCTTTCAGCGCAGACACGGCGTTAGCAGCCGAAGATCCGAAAATAGCGTTTGGGTTGCCTTTCGCCTTGCAGTAGCACGATCCTGAGACAGGGCTTAACCCTGCAAACCCCACCGACCCCGTGCCTTGGTGCTGGCCGTCTGCTGATGTCTGCAGAGCGCGGCACGGGAGGAGAGCTCCAGGCTTCTCCAAGGAAACCTCCCAGCTCTCCAGCCAGCAAAGCGATCCTAGGGGAGAGTTAATAATTCATGGGAAAAGGAGTGGAACGCGGTGCCGCAGCTCTCCTTCATTGCTCTTGGTTGTAGCACAAGCTGAGCAGGCTTTTTATGAAGGTAAGCTGTGTGAAATCCTACCAAAAACGAGCCTTGGGTGCCTTCTGACTTACCTGTCGTTTTATCACGTAGGTGATAGGTGGATGTGTAACACAGGAGGTACTGGAATGTGTCTTCCTTTCTCCTCCCCTCCCTCCCAGCTGTCTCCTTCCCTTCCCCCAGCCCAGCATGTGTGCACGTGGGTGTGTGTTTCCTTAGTGGTGGTGCATTTGTTTCTTAATCTGCAAAAGCCTCCAAGCTGTTGATGGTGGTGAAGGATTTGAAGGGTACACCAGTAGCTCTGAGGATTCCTCCCTTTTCTGAAACTCTTATCTGCTGTATATCCTAAAGACCTGATAACAGGGAGTTTCCTTTGACAATAGCGATGGAGAAGTAATCATTATAATAATAAGGAAAAATGGGATGTCTGTAGAACTGTTCCGATAAAATACTAGGAACCCATTTCCAAGGTGGCTTGAGGCATCTGCAGTGCCGTGGTGTGGGATAGCTGTTGTCGTTTGGACTCACTCCCTATCTGATGTCATGATGCCTTCCCACTATCAACCAGCCCTCTTAGGTACAGTATCTCTTGGGTTGAAGTCTGTGTAAACAGTAGCAGGTACGCTTTCTGGGTGCAATGCTTTTCCTTTAAGCCGTGCAACCAGTGGTAGCCTGAGTTGTGCTCCCAGTTGCTTCTGCTCTGGGGTGGGTTCCTGACTTTCCCTTCTCTCCCCGTTTCATGTGGGAGCCAAGAGGAGGAGAGTGGGGAAAAGGAATAGAATCATAGGTTGGAAAAGAGCTCTAAGATCATCAAGTCCAACCATCACCCCAACACCACCATGCCTACTAAACCATATCCCAAAGTACCACATCTGCAAGTTTTTGAATACCTCCAGGGATGGTGATTCCACCACCTTCCTGGGCAGCCTGTTCCAATGCCTGACTGCTCTTTCAGTAAAGAAATTTTTCCTAATATCTAAATCTGCCCTGATGCAACTTGAGACCGTTGCCTCTCATCAGTGCAGGAAAGCCTGCTCTCTGCCACCTCTTCAGGCTTGTTGTCATACAGCTTGTGAATTTAAATTTCAGGCTGTTTATGAAATCTAGATGATGTCCCTCTGTCGGTCTCCAGTTCAATAGACTACTGGGAACATTTCATACCAGAGTAATTTCTTAAATGGTTACTTGCCTCTGTGGTGACCTGACTGCTTTCGCCTTTTAAATATTGTAGAATAAATTGAGGTTCGAAGGAGGTACCCTGAAAACTGATTATATATGTGAGTGCTTAGTGTTGCAGGTTACCAAAGGCTAAGAGAGGTGTTGTGTTGCATCTCAGGATCAGCCTTTTGCATGTTTTTTCCTGTCATGATCCTTTGAATTTGACTGGGGATGTGTTTTAAAAGCTGTCATCAGTTAAAATACTGCAGGACACTAATTTCTCCCTGTTTCTAATTAAAAACATCTGCCTCTTGAAATGAAAGCTAATTACCTTGCAGCACTTGTGCTTAGGGGAGCATGCTGTAATGGGCTGTGTGTGTACATGCTTGTACCAGATAGAGGTATTTTTTCAGAGAAAATAGGTCGTCTTCTCTCTGCATCGTTATTCAAGACCAGAATTAAGTCTCAAAACCTTCAATGTGTTGCGATAGATGCGCAAGGATTAAAACAGGGATTTGAAGGGTACGTTTTCCAGTAGCGTAACTGGCTTTTTAAAGTTCTTTCAATTCTGTGCCTCTGTCCCTTCAGATATTTAGTATTCTTCGGCAGTGCTGTTCGTAGCCAATCGGCTCATGCTCAGCCACAGGCAAGAGACATTTATATTCCCGTCTGCCTTCACCTCTGCTTTGCTGCATTTCAGCCTCTCTGCTGAAGTTTTCCTCTTAACGAGTCTGCGAAAAGCAGCGTCGAGTTCTCAGCTTTGCCTGGCAGCCAGCTCTTAATTCCAGCTGATGTGGCGAGCGAACAACGCCAGTGGCAAATGACACATGTGGAAAGGCTTTGCTGAGAGAAATACGGTCACTGCCCTTCCTTATTAAAACGCAGCCGTCTTCTGTGTTGCGTGCCAAGGAAGCAGCACAGAGTACCTGTCTGGAGTGAGAAAGCCTTTCGGATCAGCTGAATATGTGGAGAACTGGGATTTTGCTCCTAGCTGAGTGACAGCTCTGGCACGACTGTCTTTCCAGCGATGTCGGCTCTTCGGAGAGTTAACCGTAAACTCAAGGACGAAAGCGCAGGGAGAGCTGGTGACTCTCTGTACCGTATGCTGTATTTGGTGAGCTGATCTACTGTGCAACGCGACTAGTCTAAGTAATTAGCAGTTAAACGAATTTTCATGCTGTTTTAATTTTCAGGTTATAAATTCGAGGCTGAGCTGTAACGTATATACCCTGTAGAGGCTTTTTGTTATTGTGCAATGTCATTAGCAGTCCTGGCAATGCGTGAAGGGATGCCGTTTGCCTGAGTTTTGTTTGGGAGATCGATGCTGCTTAGAGTTTGCCGTCCGTGGTGGAACAGGGGTGCTGTGTGCCATTCAAGGGGGCAGTCTGCCTGATGCCCAGGCACCCTGTATGGCTTTGTACGGTGAGCGCGAGGCGATGTGGCACTCCGCTCTCGCAGCTGTGGGGCAGGCAGCCACAACTCCCCACTGTGGGCAGCATCAGTATGCTTGATGAACTTAAGGACTTGCTCCTCCTGCATGGGAAGGAGGTGAGCTTAGCTCCTCTGCTGAGCCCCCTGCAGAGAAAGGGTTTGTGTACTTGCAAAGTAAACTTCGCTTTACAGCCCAGTTGTGCCAGCCCTCCGTCTCATTTGAAGGTTGCTAGATGGGATTGCTTGCAGAATTGTGCCTGAAGTGTGGTGCCATAATTCTCCTAGAGAAAGCCCGGGTCAGTGCTATCGTTGTTGCAGCTGACAAACAGAGTTGGCACTGGGAGATAAATGGATCTGTTTCTTTTCCAGACCTTCTCTACTCTATCCACTTTCTCTAGGAAAATGGAGACAGAGAGGCTTTGTTAATACTGTTCAAGAGTTTTCAACAAAATGGCTGTGTTTGGAACCTCCCTGGGTGCAGTATGCATCAGCTTTGTGCCGAGAAATTGATTTTTTTAAGTAAATATGAGGTAGAAAGGATTACTATGAGGAACAAAACAAGACAGTTAGTTCAACGAACAAGCAAGAAAACAGGTTTGTGAACATTATCGGTGCCTGAGACTTTTCGTCTGTCCAAAGAGTATCAGGTGAAAGATACTTGGGGAATACGTAAAAGGTGTGGGGCAGGGCAGGGGCAAGGCAGAGCTGGGTTGCTGCAGGCGGGAGCTGGGCATGGCTGAAGCCAGCGAGCGGTTTGTTAACTGCGCCCAAGCGGAGATAAAGCTTTTAAGAGTCTTCTGTGCTTCCTTTTTGGCATATGGGTGTAACTGTTCCTTCTGGGGCAGACTGTGTGCCTCTATGACAGTTATCCAGTTTTCAACTACCTGTTAGTGCTTAGCTGGTGTTTCATGGTGTAAGTGGATTTTTGCTCTCTCTTTCTGGGTGACCCATCTTTTCCCTTGCTACTTATTGCAAGTTAATGCACAGGATGGTGAGCTGTCTGCGGGGTATCAGGCATGAACTGCTTGAAACACTTGGTTTATTTTTGGAGTTTGACCCATATCATGTTTTATACATTATAACTATTTTTAATTGTATAGCTGGCTCTTACAACAAAATGTCACTGGATATTCCTTCCTCAAATATTCTTTCAATAAATTGTCTTAACAAAGCTAAACGTTTCTGAGGAAAAGCCTGCCTATTCTGGGTCTCTGCAGGCTCAGATTAACACTTCTTAATTGTCAGTTCTTTGTCACGTGCTAGGAAAGCAGGTAACTGGGACAGGTTTTTTGCCTGTGCTGGAGCCAGGCTTTCACCTACTGGGCTTTGTGGATTTGGGACTGCTGGGATCAAGATTGCACCTGTTGAAATCTAATGCAAACTTAACCTAAAATTTGACTGTGTTTGGGTATGCTTAGGAGTACAGCAAGTATAGGTGGAAGCTCACTGAGAAGTGAAAGGAATTGCTTTGACTAATAAATAAATCCAGCTCTGTGACATGCGCCATTACCAAGAAGCTGTTAGCTGGAAATGGACTGGGTCAACTCACTGCTTCCCTGTGCCCTCACCTTACAATGTTTTTCCTTTCTTCCTCATCTGAGTTAAACCTCAGATACTGAAGATTAATATTTTTCTTGTAATAAACTGTCCAAGAGGCATTTTTGTATAGGCATCAGTTACAATTAGTTCATTGCTTACTTTTGTGTCCTGAAGAAAATTATCCTTTGCATAACAAGCATCTTTACTAACATGCCTTGCAGTGGTACGATCAGGTGAGCATTTACAGCCATAAGATACCTTTAGGGAAAGCAACTTTATTGTGGAAGGAAATCCCTTGCTTATCACGAGCATGGTTAATGTTCCTCTTGGGCTTCGTGGCTGTGTAGTGCCATAGGTGTACCGTGAGAGGAAAACAGTTGTGTGTGAGCAGACTGTGTAGCTTGAAAAAGGCGGAGGTTTTTCAGTGCTGGGTCCTCACGAAGGTGTGGGGTAGTACAGGCTCTGGGTGATGTTGCTACCAGCTGGTGGGAGTGAAGTGACCTCCCAGGGAGATGGGTGCTGCCTCCAGAATGCAGGGTGGTGGTGTGCTTTTTTCTTCCCTTTTTTTTTCCTTTTCTCACATCCCCCCTTCCCCCCTCTCTCCTCTCCCTGCACATTCTCTGTTTGAACAGGCTAATTTTGGGTAAGTTGTTTCCATATGGGCCGGAGGGATATAGAGGCAGTGCTGGGAAGTCTCTAAATCTGGATTAAGATAACATGGCAGGATTAGGTACAGAAGGTTGGAGAGGTGTGATCAAGTGCAGCAGCTCTTTTTCCTCCCGTGCCCCCTCCAGGTCTCTGGGAGGGATGGAGACAGGGCACGCCGCTGCTTTGGCAACCCTAGAATTCTAGCCTGGGGCTGTCGTCACTGACACTGGAGACTATACCTGCTCCAAGCTTTTCAGCGTACCGAAAGATGTGAGAAGATGATCTAACATGAGGAGGTGAAGAGAGGATAACTGTCTTTATATGTAGACAGCTGATTAAACATTAAAGAAACCAATTAGATGTAGCAGCTCTGAAACACCTGACTTAGGAGAAGAAATTCACCCTGCAAGGCCTGTAACCGGGCAGAGAACGGATATACAGTTGCTTTCCCAAAGAGCTTGCATTTGAAGCCTGAGAGGCTTTGGCTCCCCAGATGGCTCTGCTTCCCCAAAAACAGCTTAAACGGTTTCTGTCTCAGCGTCGTCTCCTTGGCTGTGCTGACACAGCTATTCACAGGACTGTTGCAAACTAGATTAGGGAACTGGCAGAGGGCTGGGTTGTGTGTTTTGTTGGTGCAGTCATTTTTGGTTCCTATTCTTGGGCTTTCTTGTTTGTTTTTCAATCTTAAGTGCTGGAGGAGCCTATTTTAATTAATGTTCATGCTTATCTGAAACAAGGAATATTATTGAACAGCACTTCAATTAACTTGAATTGTGTAACTCTTCCCCCACCCCTTATCCTCAGTCATGGAGAGGTAGGACAGACAGATATAGGAAATGATGTGTACACTTTGGACTTTGGTACCTGTTAAAAAGCCCCCAAGCTGCAGCTGCTTAACTGCAAAGGTTCCATTGTTTCCATAGCTCTTACATAAAATATTACCGCTGGTCTTTCCTCTTCCTTCTTTTTAAAGAGTACAGAGCAGGTCGCTGCTTTCTGTCGCAGTCTGCATGAAATGAACCCTTCTGATTCAAGTGCTCATCCTCAGGAATTTACAGGACCCCAGCTGGCCACCATGAGACAACTCACAGATGCAGATAAACTGCGAAAGGTTATCTGTGAACTGCTCGAGACAGAACGCACCTACGTCAAAGTAAGGGGCCATGATGTGTTGCTTCAGTCTACTAATATTTTTCCTTCTTCTGGAAAAGTTTGTTAGCTGCTTCTCTGATACTCCAAATGATGTTTTATGTATATATCTCTTTGTTAACTTACATTCAGTTTTGCTATCTGTACTTAGAATAGTAACTTAAACTTCTGAAATGAGTAGGCTTCCCAAATTCTTATGCTGTCATTTTGAAATTACTTAGCTGGTGTGCAGAGGAACACTGCTCAATGAGATCTGGTATTGATTTTGTAAGTAAAGATGTGTAAATATTTCCTTTTACTGTCTTAAATTCTCTGAAATCTGACTGTTTTGTCTTATGAGTGAAAGAGAAAAATTCATAGAGTAGGTAAACGGTGATCTTTGTTACCTCAATAAATATTCAGAGGCATTTTGACGAAGCAACATGGGAATCTTTTTCTGAATTTTTAGGACTTAAATTGTCTAATGGAGAGATACCTGAAGCCTCTACAAAAAGAAACGTTCCTCACACCAGATGAGGTATGTTCACTGTTGCTTATCTTCCTGCTAGACAGCTTATGCACACCTCTGCGCTCTGCCCACCCCCCCAGCTTGACTTGCTTGTCTGAGCAAATTTGAATTCCATTTCTTTTAAAATAACGGGTTGAGTGGAGTATAAAGGTACTACTCAATAATGTATAGTCTGTAGGTTTTTTTTCCTGACATTGCACTGATTATACAATTGGGCTTGGAATTACTGAAGCTCTAGAAAATGTGATTTAGCTGTGAAATGCTATTTTCAGCATCTTGGTTTTTTTTCTCTTACTAGCTGGATGTTCTCTTTGGGAATCTGACTGAAATGGTAGCATTCCAGGTAGAGTTCTTGAAAACTCTTGAAGATGGAGTAAGGCTGGTTCCAGACCTGGAAAAGCTTGAAAAAGTTGAGCAATTTAAGGTAATCTCATTGCTTACATTCTGAGTAGTCCTTTAACACTCTTTATCATATTTGTCTGACTGCTGACACTGTTCATGTAAAAACCTACATCTTCTTACACTCGAGATTAATTTTTAGCTAATACTGGAGCTGTTTGTAAAACATCCTGCTGCAATTGTAGTTTATGCTGCATATAGAGCACTAGAAATCTGTAACGCCATGTGCTTTCAGATGCTATTCTTGCCTTTCTGCCAGATTTGTTGTCTCAGGCTGTCAGGAAAAGCTAGAAATGGAAAGTTACATAAAATCTTTGTTCTGACAAGTCTAGTGTAGTAGTTCAGAAGCATTCTAGGGCTACAGGTCAGGACTGTAAATGAATTCTGTATTTGGGCTTTGGACGCATAGTGGAACTATATGGCAAATACTTCCAACTGTCAGGAGCTGTACATCAAAGGTAGAAATGTAAACTCAAGATATATAAACTTCATTTAAAAAAACAGGGAAATGTGGAAACAGAAATCTTGTTTAATTTCTAATGCAGTCATGTACTGGATATATGGCTCGTAGCTAATACAATGTTTTGTCTTTGGGGAGTTTTACTCTTGCTTTGAGCACTCACCTTGGTAGAGGACAGAATGTCTTGATGAATAATAATAATTCCACTGGGACTGCTCTTCAGCTAACATACAGCCTTCAAAGAACTACTGAAAGGATTTGTCTTTCTGTGCACGTGTGGCTTTGCTATCAGGTGCTTGTTTAAAATAAGCATCAATCACAAAATCAATTATTTTTTTTTTTTAAATCCTAGAAAGTGTTGTTTTCCTTGGGTGGATCCTTTCTTTACTACGCTGACCGGTTCAAGCTGTACAGTGCCTTCTGTGCCAGCCACACAAAAGTCCCCAAAGTACTGGTGAAAGGTGAGAGCCATGTCCTGGACAAACAGACCTGGGCATGCAGATGGAGAGATGTCACAGCGACACGTTGGTTTGGGCTGGCGCAGGTTGTCCTTGTGGATGATGAGGGGAGGCCACTACACCCCAAACGGTGCAGGGCAAGTTGTGGCGGAGGAATGGGGGTCACACGCATGCCTGGTTGCTCTCCTGGAGCCTTCACAGCAGGGAATTAAGTCTGTCTGGCATGAGAGGCTCGCAGAGAGTTCTGTGCCATGGGTGTTCTTGAACCACCATCAACATAATAATACCCAAGTAGCTCATTACAAGAGGTCGTTAACTTCACATGTAGTTTTTCCTCCCACACACTTAATTTATTCTCCCCTGACATGTTTCTTTTCAGTCATGTGGGAAGTGGAAAGATTTCCCAAATGGGTGATGTAGCATGTGCTAATGGATCACTGTGTACTTTGGAACCAGGGGTGGTGATGCTTGTAATGACCTCTAGATCCTCCTAGAGTTTGTGTCATGAATCCTTGCTGGTGACAATCCCAACTGAAGCTCTGGCCAATGTGGTTGAATGCTGACAGTCACTAAGAAAGCATCAGCCTGGGAGAATGTTTTATGGAAACTGTCTAAATATTTTAACTAGACTGTGCTCTCTCTCCCCTTTCTTCTTCCTCTCACCTTCATTCCAATTTGCCTGAGAAGTTTCTATGTATGAATTCCTAGCAGATCTTGGCTTGCTGAGATGGAGATAAATGACCTGTGGTCTGGCTTATAAATGCTTATGGGCCTCCTTTCCTTGGAGTGATGTTTTTTCCCCTGTGAAAGTGTTAATCTCTTAGAGTTAGCAGTGCTTCATGCAATTCATTTTTGGCCAAGACATTAAATAAACAAATGGTTCAAGTTGTAGTAACAATGTTATTAAGGGAAGAGCTCTTATTTTTCAAAGAATGTATGGATGCCTGACTATCAAAAGTTTTGGATTTTCTTGTTTCTTGGTTGGTTTGGTTTTGGGTGTGTTTTTTGCTGTGCACATTCTTTTTTTCATTTCTACTTGTAAACTCTTATTTACCATGCTGCAAATAATACTTGGCAGCTCTGTGGAATACATGAATAAATGATTTGTTGCTAGTCACATCCATGCTTTCTTTTGACATCATTTCGTTAGACCTTAATGTTAAGGCTGTAGACTAGGTAGATCTGGTGGTTTTCTTTTGCTTTTTCATTGCTGACTGTATTTATAAATAAGAAATGGATGTGCTTGAATTATGACACAAACAGAAATTAAAATTTTATTCCAGCGATACACTCCCAGGCTTTTTAAGAGATTTATTTCAACTGTATTTGGTGTCCTCAGCTGAGGTGCAGGTGGCTTTTTGATTTGAAACTGAAGCTGCTTTATTGAAATCAGGTGATTGTCTAAAAAAAAAAAACACCACCCAACCTTGGCAGGGGACATTGCTCTAATAAAAACAATTGTATGGAATTGTTCCTGCACTGAATAACTGGTATGTCTAAAAATGCCACGTTCTCCATGTACAAATTTATGTTCTAGTAGAGGGAGCAACAGAGAATATGGTATTTTCATAAATTCAGTAGCAGTCAGGTAGAAGAGATGACAGCAATTGGTGTCCAGTCTGCCTGTGCTCCCAAAATATGGTGTACTGCTGTAAGTTTATCGCTTCCTGCCTCTTTACTAGCTCTTGATTTTTATTGTTGTCGTTTAGTACTGCATTTTAAGGCTCAATGAGGTAACAATAACCAGACTTGCCAATATTATAGATGTACCTGTCAGACTAGAGTCACGAGTAGTGATTTCTTACAGATATCCAGCCTGAGTCTTTTCTTAAAGAAAACAGAAGATTAAAACAATTTTTGCTGCTCTATAATAGTTGCAAGGCCAGAAATACTGTGGATAGTGAAATCAAAAACTGCATGTATTTCTACAGTAAGGTGGGTGCCTGTTATTAAATCATAAATAGTGTGTTTGTGGCAAAGTGTCAGTAACTCAAAACCTGAAGTGCATAAATGCAGTACTGATAAATAAAATGCAGGACCCAATAAATCTGCACTGCCTTGCAAAATGTCTCTGGATAAATGAATTTAAAGCTGGATAAGTCACTTTATCAGGACAGCTGTTGCGATTGGATAAATCAAAAATCATTTGATTTTAATCTTCCAGCCAAGACAGACACTGCTTTCAAGGCATTTCTGGATGCTCAGAATCCCCGACGGCAGCACTCCTCCACGCTGGAGTCTTACCTCATCAAACCCATCCAGCGGATACTGAAGTACCCTCTCCTGCTAAAGGAGCTCTTTGCTCTGACTGACGTAGATAGTGAAGAACATTATCACCTTGATGGTAAGGAGCTAACCTACGTTGCTTTTCCCTGTTTAACCTCTGATCCGGAACCCACCTCCTCCCGTTTCCTCTCACAAGATTAAAAATACCTTTTGTCTCTTCCCCTATTTCTCTGTCTTTCTTCTAGTGGCCATAAAAACAATGAACAAAGTTGCCAGCCACATTAATGAGATGCAGAAAATCCATGAAGAATATGGGGCAGTGTTTGACCAACTCATAGCAGAACAAACAGGGGAGAAAAAAGAGGTAACAGATGGTGAAATTTAAGAGAAAAAAGGCTGTTATTTTGGTGCCTGTAGCGTGAATGTTAAATCGTATCAAATATTTACCTTTCGTGCTGGGTCATTTAAGTGGATCCTGGTGCAAACAGATAAATCCCAGTCCAATTCAAAAACCGCTTTTCCATGTATGGATCAGTGAGTGGTAACAATGGAAAAAAGTAGTGGGTTAATTCACCTTCAGTGTTGTGCTTGGGTCAAAATCACATCCCAACCTGCAGATCACTATTTTGATGTCCATGCCTTGGCTCTCCTCGTTCCACATGAACAATCTCACCCCACCAATCTGAGTGGAATGGCTTGCTGAGGCAGGTCTGTACTTAGCTCTTTAATCACTTTAAAGAGATCAAAACATGAGGTGCAATGTGTGAGAAACTGCTGTTTCTCTTTTAGGAAGTGTGTTAGTGGGCTTGGTATGTGAGAGAGCCTTGGGCTTTGGCCTAGGTGTCTCATATGGCGCATATGCAAACACGTGGAGATCCAGTGTGGCTCAGTCCTGGCTGACCATCTCAGAAAGCCGTGGAAGGTGTCTTGAAGTGTCAGACTGAGACCCGGAGTCTCCATTTACTGATAAAGCACAGGTCTGCAGTCCAGCAGAGCAGCGGAGTGGAGGGCAGTAAGAGGGAAACAGAGTAAGGCTGAGGGGGAGTCAAGGAAGAGGTAGAGTCATACTAAAGAGCCAATGGGAGCAGTGATATGCGTGAAGGCTAGAAAGAGACATGACCGTATGAAGTAATGGTAATGCGGTTTTGCCAGCAGCCGATGTGAAGAACAAAGATAAGAGGCATTGGGCTACAAGGCAAAGGAGGTCTGGGATAGAGTAGTGTTGACGAAGCTTTGGGTATGAGAGCTGGATAGCAGCAGGGGGTAGGGAGGGATCAGATGGTGGTTAGAGGGCAGAGACTAGGGTTGGTGCTGGCAAGCAGCAGTGGAGAGAGCACATCAGGACATCTGTTGGGAGAGCAATCATGGTTTGGTGTTAATCTGAAGAGGAAACAGTAAGCACATATCTTAGTGTTGCCCTTGTTATCGGGGAGACCTCAGGTTCTTGTGCTGATGGTATCCATGGCATCCCTAGGCAAAAGTCAGACTTTACTGAGAGGAAGGTGGAGGAATGGGGTAACATGGCCCCTCGACTGGGGACAGCCCTTGATTTGTCACTGTGGGAGACCGTAAGTTAAAGTGAAAGATGGGGTTGCTGCAATATTAGTAGGCATCTCCCAACAGTTGTTATGAACGCCTGTATTAGTCCATTTCCAGTGATGTGGTTTTCACAGATGAGCCTTCAGGCGAAATCAAGAGCCACAGCAACTGTGGGGAGGAAGTGCTCTGACCACTTCACACGATGCGGTCTCTAAACTTGACCCCAGACTGTGTGTGTGTGATGGGGGCTATGCTTAAACATTCAAACAAAATAGAAAGAGACTGGTTGGGAGAAGGATGGACAAAGGAGGAAAAGATGTAAGGAAAACATCTGGGTTTTGCCCTGACTTCCCGCCAAATTACAAGAGCCAGACTCTGAGTTTGACTTCTCCTAATTTATGCTCACCAGTTAAGGATTTACATGCATCTATTGGTAACTTTCACAGTCTGCTTGCACACGCTTGCAGTCATCTGATGAAATATTCCAAAAGTTTGCTTGTGGGGTGTTTTTTGTTTGTTTAGGAATAAACTTCAAGCAAGTTTTCTTGAACTGAAAATTCGAGTAAGCTTTCTTGAACTGCTTACACATTGTGTCTTTGTGTGTGTGTTTGTGTTGGCAGGTTGCAGACCTTTCGATGGGGGACTTGCTCTTGCATAACACAGTGATATGGCTGAATCCTCCTGCTTCGCTGGGGAAGTGGAAGAAGGAACCTGAGCTGGCAGCATTTGGTTTGTATCCTAGTAATTTTATTTTGGATGCCTAAAAGACTGTCAGCTGTGCCTTAACAGATATTTGTTGAAGGTAGTTGAGTGTTGCTTTCCACAACGTTGTCTGGAACTTAAAACTGTATTTGTGTCTTTGCTGCAATGGTCAGATTCTGTTCTGTGTTGATCTAAGACTGGTGAAGAGTTTGGAGATGACTGCTTTAATAGTGCAAGAGTTTCTTAAACCCATATCCAAGGCTATGAACTGAGAGCTATATAGAAAGGTATTTGTCTCTGGAAAGATACGGCTTGCAGTCTGTCGATACCAAGTAACTCTACCTCACATCCTGTAGAATGGGTTGGGGGCTTGCAGAGACCTTGCCTTTTTTCTCCGTGCCTTTTGCCAGAAAGAACTCGTATATCTAGGCTTCAAAAAGTGCTTAAAAGCTAAGCCAGGACTCCCAGTGAGTTGCTTTGAAGTGGTCTGTCTCCCTCCAAGTAGCCTGTCTTGGGTGGCCAAACTAGAAATTTAAGCTGCTGTTGGCACGGATCTCGAGGTCTTTCCACTGCATTGAAGTATGGTCCCTTGGAAAGGTACATGATTGCTTGTATTGGCTAAATCTCATCTCTTCTACTTTCAGGGTTATATCAAGTAATGCAGAGTGTGCTAAGTTTTCTTTATTTGTTCCTAGATTTCTTTACATGCAACGGGCTTTTTACTTCTTGTTTCCAGAAAGTGATGCTGGTTAGGAAGCCAGTGATTTTTATTTCTGTTTTTGTTTTATACCAAACAAATAATGAATGAAGTCTCTTTCAGCTTTGTTCTGGAAGAGCGTATAAAAATTCACTGCTTTCCTGTAAGTTGGGAAAGCACCTGGCCATACCCTGAAGCTGAGGCGCCTTGTGAAAGCTGCTGGGAATGTGCAGCAACTCTTAATTACTCTAAAAACCTTTGAATTGCTAAATAAAATGTCCAAAATTAAGTGTCCACACAATTCAGCCTGAAAACAAAGGATGCACTTGAGGCCTGAAGAAAGAGATCACAAGGAAAACTGGAAAGGCAGATGCCAGCTCCATGTGGATGTTATGTGGCAAAAGAGGAACTGGTCAACACCTCTGCCTGCCAGTGGTGCTCACTGTTTAATTCGGCACAGACCCCTGCCCCACCTGGGAGGGATTCAGATACTGTCCCAAGTGCAGTCTCATCTGCTGACTGGCTGCACATAGCTGGATGCTGCTCGTTTGTCTGAGGTGGACTTGGCCAGGGGGATTAAAGTTTTATAAATTTTTTGCATAGAACTGTTGCTGCTTAAATATTCATTCCAATAACTGGTAACCTAAGCTCTTAAGTTTCAACTGACTTTGAACTAACCTGGTTTTGTGTACTAAAAGCAGTTGAGCTTGATTTTTGTGGGAAGAGTGTGCAAGAGGGCTGGTAGGTTTACACCTGCCTTCCCTCCCTGACTCAGGCGAGGGCTGTCGGAGGAGTTGAAAGGTCTGTGTGCTTGGGCATAGAGGAGACCCGTTCCCAACCTCATTGACTGCATGGCTTTTGTTTCTAACTTTCTCCTCTAGTGTTCAAAACTGCTGTGGTCCTTGTATACAAGGATGGTTCCAAACAGAAGAAGAAACTTGTAAGTTGCATGGACTATTTCGGTGATGCTGTGTGCGTTTGTGGTGCTGCAATCAAGATTTGCTTTCCATAAAGCTGGGGTGCTAGAGTGTGCTTCTGAATATGTGATTCTTGTTCTCTGCCACACAACTGAGTGTTTGAGTAACGCCGAGTGGCCTGCCGTTGGGCCTGGGCGCCGCGCTCTGCAGGCATTCATTTGGTTTATCCTTTGCTCCCTGCTGGACTGTCATTCCTATGGCCTGCCATATCCATTCCATGCTGGGGAGTGGACTTCCATGAAACAAGGTGTCACCTTGAAGGTCTCTCCTGCTTTTGGCTCTTGATCGGTGTATGTGAGTCAAATATGAGAACTGATGCCTGTCAGCTTTCTTAGTGAAACACAATACCCTCTCTTCAGTTCTGGCTGTTGCTTGCCACTGAGCAAGTGCTGATTGCGCTTAGCTAAATTGGGTGTGCCTACCGTGTGTATCAGGGGATTCTACTGCAGTTTGGGATGAAAAGTTAAAGCTAAGCTTGACAGCAACCACATGTCTTGGTACAATAGGGAACACAGCTTATAGTATTACAGAAAACTTTCTGATTCCCACGTAGGGCATAAACCAAAGTGTGATTTGAAATGCTTGTATGGTTGTTTTCCAAAGTCAGGTGGCCACGAAATAACTTTGGAGTGACTAAGGCAAAATTTATGCATGTTTTTGTGTGTATGTGCACTTGAAGGAGAAAATGCAGCATTGGTCTTGAATGACTTTTGAAGGCACTGATAAGAGTTGATTGGTCTAATCATTGCTTCTGTCTAGAATTTAGCAAGATCTTCATAGATAGGCACATCAGTGATGCTGGTTACTAAGATGTTTTAGGGAGAGAACAGGATTTGCAACAAGTCTCTAGCTGGATGTTCTTGGTGCAAAGCAAATGAGACTTTCGTGTCTGACTATCCCAAGGTGTCTCGTTTCCTAATGGTATTTTGAAATTCTTCCAGGGAGGATCACACAGAGCTTCAATTTATGAAGACTGGGATCCGTTCCGCTTTCGCCACATGATACCTTTGGAAGCCCTGCAGGTTCGGGCATTGGCAAGTGCAGGTAATGTTCCCACTGCATGAATTTGGCAAGGTTCGTAATGTTTGGTCTGGGGGCATTCACTGACCGATGTTTGTCCTTAGTACATGCGTATGCAGCTTCTGGGGCCTGAGCAAGGAACCCACAACCTCAACATCCATAATAGCCCTGCAGAGAAACGAAGGGGCAGAAGCTCCAGTTGTGTATCTCAAGCTTGTCAGTACTTTTCTGAAGCCAGTCAGGGTTCTGGAAAAACAGGACAGAGTCGTTGTTGACTCTGGTTCCCTCTCATCCTCTTCTGGAGCCTAGAAGGAAATATTGCAGCTGTGAGACAGAGCTTGTGAATTTTTGTTCTTATTGGTGATGGCTTCATGTGAAGGTTGTTATATTTAAAATTTTAAACAATTTGCTCCCTTTCTAATGCATAACTGAAAGTGGAAAGAACAGAGGAGGTAGCTGTAAAATGTGATAGTACTCTGTAGAACACCTGGAAAGCTGGGGGGGCAGGTTTCGTATCTTCATGGGACTCAGTAAGTGCATGTAAAATACTACTAGATTTTGGCAAGTTGAAGTGTGGTTTCATTCGTCACTTGTCCACAGCTGCCTTTCAGCCATGAATTAATGTTACTTGCAGTGTTATTATCTGTTATCCTGGATGGTCTTAAACTGTTTCTTCAGGAGTATGGAATAAATACTCTAACTGAGGTTAAATATAAGAAACTGTTATATGAAGTCTGGTTTGCTTTTCACTTTAGATGCAGAGACCAATTCTGTATGTGAGATTGTCCATGTTAAATCTGAGTCTGAAGGCAGGCCAGAAAGAACGTTTCACCTTTGCTGTAGGTAAGTGCGTTTCCATATTTTCAATGGCAGCTGCATCTCTGGATCCCAGCTTGCCTCTGCCTTTCCTTGAAGGCAATCTGGGAATAGCCAGTAGGGGAAGTGGGGGGAGGGTGTTTAAAACCTTACTTCTGGCAGGCAGAATTTTGTAAAATGTACTAAAATAAAGGCATACATTTGATCATCGTTGCGCCTTTCTGGGAATATCATTATCACAGTTGTCCTGTCACAAATTTACATCCAGGTGAACTCCAGCATTGGATCTCTATGCCAGGTAGCTGCTAACGTGTCGTGTTCAGCTGGTACCTTTCAGGCCACTAAGTTCCAACCTCTCCTCTTAGGGCATTGCCCTTTCCTTAAGTGAACCTTGTCCATCTTCATTGTGGTGGTCGCCCTGATGTGCTTTAGAGTTCAAATAAGAACGTGGTACAGAAGTTCACCAGGGTCTAACGGAGCTGATACCAAGCCAATTCCTTCTACTAGGTAGGAAAGAGTTGCAGGACTTCTGCTTGGTGTGTGTTTAAAGGAGACAAACTGAGATTTAATTATCCACCATAGGTCAATTTGATCTTTATCAGAAAAAGAGAAGTGGGTGGTCGGTATTGGAGAAGAAGGAAACCTCAAGAGGGCTGAATGGCTAAATATTTTGTTAGTGAACAGTGTATTTGTTTCCTTGGATGGCCATTGCAATGACTATAGATTTAGCTTGGATTTGAAAACACTGTATTAAATTGAGGCTTCTCTGGGGTGCGTGCTAGTCAGTTTGCACTGACATAAATTACAGAACTGGTCATTATTTATCTCATTTACAGTGAGTTTTTAGCAGTTCCCAAGAGATAACGCTGCCTCTTGTATTCTCACCTATTTTTCAGTTCACCAGAACACAGGAAGGACTTTCTGAAGGCAGTGCACTCGATTCTGCGGGATAAACACAGAAGACAGCTTCTTAAAACCGAAAGTTTGCCCTCATCCCAGCAATATGTTCCTTTTGGTGGAAAAAGATTGTGTGCTCTAAAAGGTGCAAGGCCAGCCATGAACAGGGCAGGTACTGTAGGGCTACAGACTTTCAAGATCCCAGTAACCCCTGCACCGCTGTAGGACATGTGGTGGTGTCTGTTAATTGTATATTAGGATTAGCATTCTCTCCTGCGTACGTAAAAACTGCTGGTTTTCCATGCTTCACCTCCTTGAGAGCCTTAAATTGCCTCTATTTACCTTGCTTTGCACTCAAGGCTCAGCTTCAGAGCGGCCCTTCTGGCATGGAAGGAAGAAATGGGATTCCTGTCAATACCGATTGGCTGTGCACTTTAATCTGAAAATGGGTTTCAGCTGAACAAAGCAGAAGCCCGCTGCATATTTCTTAAAAGCACGTACAGAACTTTGAGCTAACCCTAGCACTTTTAAACTAAAATGCACAAGAAAAATCAGTTCCCCTGAGTGAGTGGCTTGTTTTGAAGAGCTA
>Ga0065711_1004452_pt1 | contig 25733 bp, 12 predicted proteins | sample Hoacrofraction12_FD_59098 | JGI IMG/M metagenome (GOLD analysis project Ga0065711, IMG submission 59098) | Hoatzin crop microbial communities from Cojedes, Venezuela - Epithelial fraction 12 v2 (version 2) | ecosystem: Host-associated > Birds > Digestive system > Esophagus > Crop | place...
ATGTTCAGACGGAACTTCCTGTGCCTCAGTTTGTGCCCATTGCCCCTTGTCCTGTCACTGGGCACCACTGAAAAGAGCTTGGCCCCATCCTCCTGACACCCACCCTGCAGATATTTATAAGCATAATTCAAGTGTATTTTTAAGGCATGAGGAGGGAAGACACAAGCTGCAGTCCAGCTATCTGAAGGAGAAGCAGCACGAGAAGGTGCAACTTTTTAGTAAATGTGTGTGCAATGAAGTGGTTCCAGCCCAAGGCATTCTGAGCAGGTCACAGCAGCGTGCTGCTTGATCTTTACCACACTGTTTCCTACAGAAGCAGTGTGAGGAAGCTTGCCCTGACTTTCCAGAGGGGCTGGGCAATGGAGCTGACCTACCGAAAAGTTCAAGTAACAATTTCCAACACAACTGGAAACTTATCCAGTGATCTTCCTGTCTTCTGTTCACCACATCTTAAAGACTCGAAAAGGGGTCTCCAGATGTTATGAAAGATATTAAAAAGCCATCTAGAGTTCACATTATTAGAAGCATTAAGGAGACAAATGTGAAAAGAAACAACCCTCTCTCCAGTTGTATAAATTTTCCAAAGGTGTTTACTTGCCTGACCATTTTGGTAGGTTTGGGAGACCGCTGTCTACGGACAAAACAAAGCTACCCAGTAAATTGTATGGAAGTCCATGACAGAAAAAAAGTGATAACACAGCTCGCTACAACTCAAACTACAAAATTGTAACATATAAATAAATGCCACTAAAACCATTTTTTTTCTTCCTCACAAGACAGCCTGTGGCTGGTGCTCTACAAATCAGCTTTCCTAGCGCAAATGGAAGCCAATTGCCACAGCCACTCTCGGTAGGAAAAAAAATAGTCTTGGAAATTGTTTAACAAATGCAAAATAATATTTTTTCTATCCATCACTGTCTGAATAGCTGAGACGCATCACGATTCAGAAATAAATTTCAAAGTAAACAAACAAAGCTGAAGCAGCTAGCTGGGTCTGGGAAAAATCAGCACTTCCAGTTAGATCTTGGCAAACGTGGAAGCAACAGAAGCTGAAGTCTCGAAGGAGGGAGTCTCAGGTTACTGCAGAGCTGAGGCACTCCTACCAATCCCACCTCCGGTAAAAGACTTACATGGGATTTAAGTGCATGGGGCTTGTATTTGCCATCTGCACACGGGTGAATTGTATCCAAAGTGACTGCCAAAACAAATACATGGGGAAAAAAAAAGAGAAAAAAATGTTCCACTACTCTCAGTTCTGTGAATATCGTGGCACTTCTAAGGATAGGAGCTACCATATTTCCTGGGGAAATAAAGTTTTCAAGCGCATGGTGTCCTGGTGTCTCCTTGGTGGACAGAACTCACTATCTTTGAAAATCCTGCTCCTGATTATGTTGTTTTAATCTGACTGTCATTTTACACCCTGCTGGGCAGGGGAAGAGAGAAAAGCTGGAGAGTAAAAACTGATCAATGTTACCTTAGCTTTCCGTGCATGTGTTAGAATAAACAATAATGTACGTGGAGACTGCACTGCTAAAATTGGGTCCTGTGTTACAAATTTGATTCTCCAAGAATTGGTCTAAAGTTAATTCAAAGATACTTGAAAAACACAGTTGAACACATTTTGTTTTTAATACTGTGTTATAAATATACTCTGATACATTAGGAAAGTTGCACATAAAAAATGCTTTCATTTGCACTTACATTCTATAGATAAATTAAAACGTCAACTTCAATTAATTAAAAACTAACTCATTGTTCTCACTGCCTGATCTTTTTGAGGCAGACAACAATGATTTTGCCTAATCTTCTCACTCGATAACAGTTCCATCTCTGCAGAAAAAACAAGGTGTATGCGCTTAAAAAGTATTTCAGAGAAGCAGGAAGAAATGTTCCTTGAAATACTTGAAGTGTTCTCTAGAGCTAAGATGAGTTCAGACACAGCAAAGGGAACAGTTTCGCCAAAACCATGTCTTCCACATAGACAATTCACCCCAAAAGTGCATAGCGAGAAAATATGGTTGTAATTAATGGGGTTTGTGAATGGATTTGGTGGGGAGGGCAGCAGCCTGTGCGACGTCAAGCTATACATTTCTACATACTCTACAGATGCCCGTCTCCAGGTGTGAAAAGTGCATAATGGAAGAATAAAACTTTATTAAATATGGCCTTAGGCAGTGTTGCAAGGTTCACTGAGTGGCTTAATCATGCTTATTCCAAAGAGCAGCTGAGTTGGAGAGGAGAGGTCAGTGTCGGAGAGGTCAACGTCAGAGAACTCAAGCAGCGCGTGGTCCTGCCCCTTCCCTACAGGGTTTGTGTTTGCCCCACTCCTCTCCGTACTGGTTGATCTGAAAAAAAGGATGCATGAAAACATTGCAGTGACACTTAGCCATGCCAGCACTGTTGTTGCTGACCAAGTTTCAGAAGAAGATACGTGGGCACAAGGGCTGCAAGGCTTGCTTGGAGGTCCTTTGAGAAAGGAGGGCACCCACCCACCCTAAGTCAGCCAGGAGTATTTAAAATACTAGTACTCATTGCAGTTTTCCCCTGTGGCTCCTGAGAGCATTGAAACTCCCACCACTGACCACACTATTGAAACGCTGGCCAAGAGCTAGCCCTGGTGGCCACCAGCAGCCTGAGTCGTTCCCTTCGTGCTGCACGGTCAGGCGTGGGGCAGGGAGGCTGCAAGCAGGTTTCTATTTTGCCGCAGGCAAGATGTATTCAAACTATGCTCACGGTTTTCCTCGCTTGCCTAAAATCAGCCACAAGCACCGTTCTTCCTGTCTCACACAGGGTCATTTAGAGGCAGTTTCAACAGTCCCATTAAGGACCCTCTACACGTTCGACAGTCTCCTGGTGCTGGAGACACACAAGGTGAGGCACCATACATAGCCTTACCTGGCTACATCTCTATCTGAGAGAAGTATGAATTTGATAGGAACAACAGCAAAGCCAATAATTATTGATAAAAGACAGATCTTATGAATTCAAATGCCGTAACAAACCAACGCAATGACACCCTGCCAGGTGCTGGCAAGCATCCCCTTGCATGGCTTTGTTGCTTACCACACGCTCAGCAGCCAAGGGATGGGGCTCTGCTCGTCCAAGGCATGGACATTTTGCTTGATCCCAGGAGATATAAGACTAGAAAACATCTCTGCTCTGTTTTCTTCTGTTTCAACTCCCATCTTTGGTGTAGCTACAGAACCAAAATGAAATAAAATGGTAAAAGCAGCCGATAAGAAGGCACCTTTGGTCCCTGATGGCAAAAGGCCAGAGAGCACTGCCTATTGAGACCTCTCTTGTCTGCTCCTGTAGGACAAGACAGCCTTAATCATTACCTCAGAAAGGATAAAATGTTCACCAAGGCTTTTCCTAGAGGAGGGAAATGAAGCAGAGTAGAAAGCTTAGAATAACACTGTTTTCACTGTTTTAAACCCACTATATGCAGAAGAGATTTTTTTAAAAAAAGCAACAAAATATTCCGATGTAATTTCTTGCATCCCTAAGAGTAAGCAACAAAATAAAAAACCAAACCCCAAACCAAATCAAAAAAAAGCAAAATCAAGCTGAGCTTAATTGCTGCTTTGTATCCAAGTCATAATGAAACACAGAGAAGGGCATTAGGGGGGGAAGAGCCAGTTCGGGAAGAGCATGGGGCTGCAGCCACCGTGGGACCCCCCTAGCCACAGCCCCGTGCTTCCCCCTGCTTCCCCCCACCCCGTACCAAGGTGTAAAACGCGATCTCAATTTTGTAGCAAGGAAAGAGGAAAGGCTTTTTTAAAATAGCTTTGCAGCGCTTAGGGATTGCTGATACCAATATCCTACTACAAACCTCTGCCGTGCCTCCCCCTTCGCTGAGGCAACCTTTTGTTAATTTAGAAAGTATGAGCTCATTAAGCAATTCTGTCGCAAAGTTTCTGTAGTTGAAAAGCCGGTGAATTTCCCCAGGTTCTCAAAACCTTTTTTCAGAAAAAGCCGAGTTACTCTATATACCTCTTTAAACAAATAAGGTTAGCTACCCTTTTGCCATTCACAATTCAACATTCACACTAAATTAATTTTTCCAAAAGTAATTCAAATAAAAGCTTTGCTGCCGCTACCCTTTTCAGAGCTACAAGATTGAATAAGGCATCTGAATAAAATTGTGTATTACAGCCTTCTTTAATATTTAAGCATGACATTCATTGATTTGTTTCTTGTTTTCTGCAAACCTTGACAACATGATAAAATAAATCATAAGAAGAAAATATAGTGGTAACATCTTTTATGGACTTCACATAGTCATCAATCTCAAGCTGTGAGTGAATTATCAGTGCAGCAAAAAGATCTATGTTTTAAGAGCTCCAATAGCATACTAGCTAGAGGTTTTTCACAAGCAAACTCAAGGCGAGTGACTGATAAGCATCATTATTGTTTTCTGAGAGTCTAGTTTATAGTGTGTTGTGGAGGTGTTGGCATATATGTTTCAGAAGGAAAGGTTTGATCAATTCTAAGTAGACATCTACTAACATATAAAAAATATAACAAGGGTTCCTGCTGAGCAGTATTAAAGTACCTATTGCACCATGTCAGCATGACAGGCCCCATGTTGTGTTTTTGATTATATTTAATATAGAATTAACCTTTCTTAATGTAACATATTGTGCATGCAATGCGAGTGAAAAATATTTATTTTGGCCAAAACAAGTATCATCCTCATTTAGGTTTTAAGAAATACTTCTTTATTTTCAATTTATAAAACTTCCCATCATAAAATCGTCGCAGCCCCGAACTGACAGGAAGGAATAAAAGCTTTTTTCTCCCTGCCGTTTGTGAGCTGTACGGAGAGGAAGCCATTCGGGGCGTCGGGAGCAGCCTGGAACAACAACCACGGGGCAGCGAACGGGGAAGGGAGGACTGCGGGTAACACCGCTGCATAAACCAGGAATTTGGGAAAATGCAAGGAGAAATCCCGTCGGCGATGCCAGAAAACCACAAACCCCGCACCGCCGCGCAGCGCTGGCGGTTTCAGAGGTCAGCGCGGCGATGGGGAGGCACGTACCCAGAAAGGGGGATCCTTCTGCGCATGAAGTAATAGGACTGAGGGGACAGTCTGGAATAATCAGAGGCTGTGAGGAGAAACGTGGAAATAGTGAATTAATTCAACGGGATAAGCCAGCTCACTTGCAGGAGCTGACACTGCTGCATAATGAGGTTATGTAAAGGTATCATCGTTTTGCTGTGAAAAATGCCACTCCTGAAAGTAACTCTTTCAACAGACTTACAAATGTTTTATATCTGGTAAATGGGCTAATGAAAGCTTTAGGTTTAGAAAGCAGTAGCCTAGGGATTGTAAGAGTAAATATTAAGATGTTTTCTGACAAGCTGAATATATGTGGTTTCCCACAAAATCCCACAGTGCTTTGCACTCCATAAATATCACTCCTCTTCCCTCACAACTTTTACTATATGAAATATGATGCCATGGTCCACTAAAACATAGCTGTACTTTCATTGGGCTTGAATCTCCGGCACACATTTATTTACATAGGTTGAACACTATTCATCACCCTCGTAATTAATGCAGTCAGTCGTGAGGGTGTGAAGTATTTCCTCTGCCATCCCCTGGTGAAGCAGGACACTGTACTTCTCACAGAAAGGACCACTGCAATCTCCTCAATTAAAAATAAAAATAGCTTTTAGAGACCTTTGTGCTTTCTTGTCGGTCGTAGCTAAATTCATTGGGCCAAATCTTAAAAAAAATTTACTGGGCAATATAAGAGATAATTGGTGGCCAGTGGCCTGCCGGATTTGGTCAGGCAGGGAAGCTCTGAATTATTTATATTCCGGGGTAAAATTGCTGTCCCTTTAGGTACTCAGCCCTGCAGACTCTAGCTGAGCAATGCCATGGACTGGGAGAGGACACACGTTGACTTTCTCCATGAGATTAAAGACTGGGCAAGAACCGTAAAAAAGGTGAGTATTACTTACATCCATTTTCTTCTTTTGTTAAAGGAGGTGCCTAAAAGTGAAGCTTGAAGCAGTGCTCTGGCTAGGTCTCCTAAGGTTATCAGAGCAAGGCCTGCTCAGTAGCAAAAATCAGAATCTCGAATGACATCCAAGCTCTGCAAAATGCTTAACTTTGCAAGTGGGGAGTTTTTCTTGTAAATTCAATTTTTCTTGTAATTCAATACTGCACCAGAGGTCTCACTTGATGGAAAAGAGGCTCTGTGCTCCTGGAGTGTTTTACAAATATGTAAATATTATACCTAAGCTACCCCTGTTAATTAAATATGGCACTTTACACAAGCATATTGTTTCCAGTCTCAATGTTCTGGCTTAAATCCATCATCAGTAATTACGTTCTGTCCTTTTAAATTCTTTGGTGGTTTAATTAGCAACATTATTCTACTTCACTTCCTGTCTCAAACTTCCACTCAGAGCTGGCGGCCATCTCTGTGGCTCCTGCGTTTCGTCCGCGCGTAGCGGTCACGGCATCCTCGTTCATCCGCAGGGAGATGGTAACTCCACCAGTGATGCCCTGTTGCTGGGTTATTGCAATTTACTGAACACGTAATAACAGCATTTGTTTGTGTATGTATTACATATGTTTTTCAAAGGAATTTTGTATCGCCTGTGTTTTCCTTAAAGGTCTATAATTCATAATGAAAGTATTTCATAGTGTTGAACCTGGAAAATACTGTTCCCAGCTCTCATCATACCTACTTTAGATGAAGGAACTAATGACCTTATGGAAGTAAGCAAAAAGATCGTTGAAACCATCAGACTGTGCAAAAGAGACGAAAGAAATTAATACCTGTTAAACCCAGAAATTTTTAACCAAAAGAGCATGCTCGAGGCACTGGACAGTTCCGAAGATCCTGGTCTGCTAACCTGAGAGCTCAAAATTATTAACTTCCAGTTACTTGGAAATTAAATTAAAAGAGGTCAACAATCACAGTCCGGGTCTTAGGAACATGTAAGAGTACCTCAGATGAGACATTCTCTGTTCAGGTCCGAGAGGGAACCTACTGTTAATGAAGATAAAGCAGGGACAAGGTAGGAAGGGAGTGAGCAGCAGTTTAATATACTTATCCTATGAATATTTCTATAAATTCTGTTCAAGTTTTTTAGTAAAGCATAGTGTTGAATAGAAATGGAATATTTATTTTCAATACCAGCTTTTAGCTACCAAAATTCTATTAAAATTATACTGGAGAAAAAAATTAAAGATACGTATCTTGCTAATAAAAATGCAGTTTTGTGATAGATGTTGCAGAAGCAGAACCTCCTGTAAATTAGGTCACTTCTACAGTAAACCATCTTCTGAACTCCTTTGTGAGAATTATGTGGGAAACAGGTTTTCTTTTCAAATCTTAATATAAAACTTGGAAAAAGAACAAGTATTCTACCTTATTCACATTCATAAAAAATCATAATGTAGCATCAATATTCACTTAATAAAGAGACCATTTACACTGCTGGTCTACTGTTCTTTTGTTTGCCAGAGTAGATTTTTTTTTTTTTTAATCATATGGAAGAGTCAGTGCAGCAACATCTGTGACTTGTCAGTCATTTAATTAACCAAAGAAAAGCTAGCTATTCATTTTATTTCTGTATATGTTAATGCTAAAAACTAATAGAAAACAGCTAGTAAATTGTCCTCTGCATATATTGGACACAGCAACAATTACTCTGGCAGAGAAGATATAATAAAAGAGGAAATTTTAATAGTATTCTTATTCTATTTATTCTCAGGGGCTTCTCTTTCAAGGTACTGTAGAAATTAACAATTATTTCTTTTCATTGTTTTTGATGATCTTTTTCTATTATGGCCCTATCCAACTTGAAATAAAATATAATTTGAACTTTCATTTTTGTATTAAATTCTATGCCATCTTGAGATTTACTTTCTGGTTGGTTATGGGAAGAACCCGAGAAGGTTCAGAAAAATATGCAGAAGCTGTTTCTTTCTGCCATTCAGACAGCTGGTTAAGGCATGTCAATTATTAGTACGATCAAGATAACTCAGCTTAAACCGAGAACTTTCACATAATAAAATAATTTGCTTTTCCAGCATTCATTTTATTGACAAATATGTCTTTCCCATATTTTCGGAATGTCTGTCATATGATATGTCTAAATACTTGCTATTGCTCTGCTATATAAAGCAATTAACTGGCTTTGCACAGCAAATTGTCAAAGGATTTCCCCAGAAAGCTTAGGGAAATCTAACATACGAACTATTCTCCGATTTATTGACATGCTACCATAGTGAAAAAAGTAGGCCATCAATAAACAGCTTTAGCTGGAAAACTGGAATCTGATCAGAAGTATTGGGAGCCGGAGACCAGAGACACAATTAAAATACATGGCATAGCTTGGTTTTAAAATAGATGTGTGCAATATTTTAATGGGGAAAACATAAGGCTTAGCAAAGTGTAGGCATGCAGTAATGTGGAATTTTACATCCAAAGTTTCCCACTGGTCTATTTCAACCGGATCCAGCTTTGGATCCTCATCCCAGACCATTCCTCTGGCTCTAGGAAGTTTAAACACAGCCCGGGGAAAGTACTTTCAGGCTTTTGTACAGGTAGCGATCTCACCTCTATCTCAAGGGCACGTCAGTGAGAGTGATGGCGTGAGGGGAAAGCTGGAGCACAAGTTGAAATAAAACAGCTCAGGACCAGCCCTGGATGAACTCCCCGCCTGTAAGGAAAGACGTTCTGCTTACTGCAGAGTCCAAATTCCCTAAAACAGCAGGTTTTGAAATTTTGGTCTAAGAAAAGCAATTGAAGCTTAGCCATCTAGGTTTTGCACAGTAAATATTGATTAGGATTGAAATAACCTGCACAAGAATATAGATGACATAGTTCAGTAAGTTGTCGATCACTCAAAGGAATCTTCTAAAGTAGCTTGAAATCCCCAAAACATACGAAAAACATATCAAAATCCTAAAAACATACAGTAACAGACTAAAAATAAAACAAATTACAGGCTCAACCAGAAAAAAGGAAAATTTCCAGAAAAATAAAAGAGATATGAGAAGTTTCAAGAAATAATTTTTTTATGAAGTGAAGGAAAATTTCCTTCCAGAATCTTAGCTTCACTTTTTTTTACAAAAAACAGCTTGTGCTGTGACACCAGTGGTACCTCACCCACGAGGCCGAGCCAGCAAGGAAGGACTGCTGAACCTTACTGGTTGTAGCTGGTTTATTATCAAATTGTCTGCCTACACACAATCCTTATGCCCGTGTAACTTTACTTTTTCAACACCTTTTGCTTATCCTTCTTCTCTCGTCACCACTGATCTTTACACTCGTTTATACCTTAGTTTTGTCTGTAAGCTCTTTTGTTGAGTTTTGTGGTTATTTTTACTTCCCATCTGCATGGCAGGAGCAGTAGGGTCTTGGTCTTGGTGTAATACACACAGCAACAAATAAAGAGAGAAGAAGAGGAGGAGGAAACACTGAAATGATCTGCAGATCTTCCTTTGCAAGTATACCTCTTTGGTGAAATGTGTTTGTACGTGTCAGGAGCCTGGTGCCACCTTCAATGTATTGTTAATATTCTGGTTATCATGCGAGAAGTCATTGATGAACAAGTTTAAGCAGTGTGCAAACAACGTTACCTGCTGAGAAGTGTTAAGGTACCTATCATACCATGTCAACTTGACAGGCCTCATGTTGTGTTTCTGATTATATTTAGTCATATAAAATTAACTTTTCCTAATGTAACATGTTGGGTATGCAATGTGGACAAAACAATATTTATTTAGGCTAAAACCTATTTGTATTCAGATTTACTAATGAGAATCACAATATGATCAAAATCCCCGACTCATTTAACGCGTTTATGGAATGACAGGACCGGAGTGCCTCAAGCCTTAATCCATGTAATAGGTGATAAAGCAGGAGGGTTTTGCTGATATTTGTGTTGTCCAGCAGTGCCAGCTCTGGGCTCTGCACAGCTCCTGCCTGTCAACGGCAAAACTGGAGCTGTCTCTGACTTGCTTGGTGCTGTGCTCACTTCCATGTGGGTTTTTTAGAGCTATTTAGAGCATTTTTTTAGGAAATGACAAAAGCTGTTGTCTCCCTGTACTTTCCTTTTTTTCCTTTTCTTTTTTTTTTATCTTTTATTCTCCTTTTTTTTTTCTTTTTCCTTTTTCTTTTTTTTTTTATATTTTGATTTTTTTTTCAGAACAGCAATAACATTCATGTGCTCCTTGGGGTGTGTTTCTGTGAGAGATAACATCCCAGCGACACAGGCCAAAGCAAAAACCATAGCAGTGGAGTTGATAATACATTTCCTTTGCCTGAATGTAGTAGCTAAAACAGTTTGATAGCCATCATAACAGCTTTGATTAAGTTAAAAGAAGAGAAATGTAAAGTGCTTAAACCAACCAGCAAAAGATATCAGCAGTCACAGGCAGAAGCTTTGTTTTCCTTTGGTTCTTTGCCATTGCAAATTTAAGGTTCTGTGACCCATTCCTGCCCCACTGGCTGTTAGGCAAAGGATCAGAATTTATTAATTATTATTAAAGCCGGGGAGGGTGCCTTTGTAATTAAAATCTCAGAATGTAGCTCCTCATTTTCAACTGTTTTCAAGCTTGCTTTACCTATCTCTGCTCAGACGAAGTTCAACCTTTAGCTTGAAACTGAATTCTTAGATGAATTTTTTGGGGAAAAAAATGCAAAAAAAAAAAACTTCAGCTGTTTGACTGTGCAGAAAATGGGAAGGTAAAAAGGAGTTTAATTATCCAAGGCAATAAAAGGGGGTGGGAGACATGAAAATGCCTTTTTCTGTTCATGCTCCTACCAGCTTAAGTGTAGAGGCTTAAAAGCTGAAATTTGGCATGGAACAACTCTTAAGCCTTATATTAGAGGAAATAAAATGACTGATTTACAGGCACCTGAAAATTGCTTCCCATACTAGCTCATTAATGGCTAAATTGTGCGTAGTCCTTCTGCAGCAACACTCCTTTGGCACGGAATGCTCTGGCCGTCCTGCCACGTGACCCCTTCGAATCTCCGGCACTGCCCAAGACTGTGATCAAACTGGTAATTATTATGACAAAAAAAATATTTAAACACATTGCAAGAATATTATTAATGCGAGCTGTAGGCAGCCTAACTGAGCCTGGTAGCTGATGAGGGGCTATGGCAGATAACATTTTTCTTTATGGCCAAGACCTTCAGCACCTGTTTTCTAAGAAAAAGTTCTATTTCTTCTTATCATTGGATTGCAGCGACAGCAAAATGACAGGTTTTTGTCACTTGAAATGATTCTGAAATTAAATAATCCCCAATTTACAAAAGTTTAAAACATTACTGGGAATAAAAGATTCTGCTGTTAAATTAAAATGTACTTCATGGACTGAAATCGGCATTCAAAGAGCCAAGCACTCACAACAGCAGTGACACACAAGTTTGTTTTGTGTTGCGATTACTGCGTACAACTCTGCTTTCAGCGTGGCTTGTGATGTTGCAGGGAGCAGGCTGGAAATTAAATCCATGCCTAATATGCTTAACTTCTGAAGTCAAATGAAAAAGCACACGCTGTATTCTCCAGTCACTGCTACGCGGCGTTAGCTGTGTGCTGCCAAGGAGCGCACACGTGCACAACACGCCATATTGCTCAGGGCAGACAAAATTGCTTATTTTAATGTATAATGGCTCGAATTTGCCCTGAATGGAAGAATATCTGAACAGGTCAGAATCAAGGCAAGGCAAGGCAAAGCGAGGTGAGGCGAGGCAAGGCAAGGCAAGGTGGAAAGGCAAGGCAATGAAAAGCAAGGCAAAGGAAGGCAAGGCAAGGAAAGGCAAGGAAAGCAGAGGGGAAGAGGAAAGGAGAAGGGAAAAAGGAAAAGGCAAAAGGGAAAAGAGAGGGGAAAAGGAGAGCAAACTGTCTCTTAAAAAAAATCAAGCAGAGAAACCAATAACAGCATTGCGAGCAGTCAGTCTCCAGCCTTGCCGTAACGGGTGCTCTGAGCTTGGACCTCCGCAGATCACAGTACCGATCAGTTTGGTTTAGTTTTGCAATGTCACATGTTATATTTAAAAGAAAAAGCATTAAATATTAAAAACTTTGCAAAACAGAGTTTAGAAGTCTATAATCAGTGAAACGGATGCTCTCTGCAAAGTTACCTATTTCTTGACTTGAAAATGGAACTACGCAGATTAGAGTGTTTTGAGCAATATTGGGACAAGTGCATGGTAAGAGCAGAGATCTTTATTATCTATCCTGTTGGCTCATCAGGAGAGATACTATGCTTACGTTGTCATCCTGATTCCAGTCATGAGGAAAAAGATGCAGATGTAACTGAGATTCACAAGTGAGTAGAGAATCCACACCCTGTGTTACCATTTTTAAGGAAGTGACCAACTAGTGGGAGTGAGGGCAATATCAATGGGTAAGGAAAGGAATCCAGGGCTGTAAGATAAGAACAAGCAAATGCCAGAAGAGTATTGGCTTCTCCAGTCTCATGCCAGAGAGGGGATGCTGCTAGAGCACTACTCCAAAGGACCTGGCAATTTAGCAAGTCTAATAAATAATTTTTTGAAACTTTCATGTAGGGAGGTAGTGACTAGGAACACATCTGCGTTCAGCATACCTTCACCTTTGTTTGGTGTTTGGTGGAAGCATGCAAAACCACGCGGCAATATTACCTGTACTAATGTGAACAGAGCTCAATTCGCAAGAGAATAGGTGCACAAATGTGGGTGCACACAAGTGTAAGCCCCAATTCGAGAATGTGTCCCTGGTTGCCTGAAGGGAAAAAAAACCACTCCTGGCAAGTTGAGAATGCATTATCTCAGTATTATAGCTGGGAGATGCCGGAGGAATTTTCAGTATCAAATATTTGTACACGGGTCCAATTTATTAACAGCAAATATTGACCATTCAGCTCTTAAATATTTTAGGTAATTTATTCTAAATATTTTGATACTGAAGTAAATTAATGCTAAAGCATTTCTTTGTTTGTGCCAAATCAGTGCTTCCCAGTAGGAAGTTAGTCCATCTTTGCAAGCAAGCTTTCATTCTCAGTAGGCAGTCCATTTCTGTAGAGTGCCATTAAGTTAATTTCAAAAAGAACCAGTAAAGGTATATGGAGCAGTCAGTAATAGCATGGAAAATATCCAAAATTACTAGACCCCAGCAACAGAACTTAGATGCCATTTTCATGCACTAATAATTTGTAGTTTACATATTGAAGGTAACTATAAACTGACTACTTCCTTGGTTAAGTCTTGCAGGTAATTGCAAATATGTTGTTAGTGCTGTACCTTTCCCCATCTGAGAACAGCATCACTAGGAGTAAGAACAGAAAGCACAATTTTCATGTTATTATCAAGAAGTGATAAGGCATTTCTGTGTCACGAAGAACATTAAATTTACTTTCGATCAAACTATAAAAGTATGGCAGTTTTTAACATAAATTTCATAAGTAGAAATTGTAACATTCTGCATAATATCATCTTTGATTTAAGTCAAATCTTGTCTTAAAAATGCATATTTGATGAATATACTTCAGTACACACATGGAAAACTATGTGTTTCAAATCAGAAAAATTTTTCAGAACCACCCTTTAATTTGGCTGAGAAATTTAGTGCATGGAAAGAACAGCATACACACGACAACATTATTTGCGCTTGGGTGTAATCCAGAGTAATTTGTACTAGAAGTGGGACACAATTTCCTGTTGTTTCAAAGGTTTTCATGAAGAACTCTGTATTTTCAAGAGCTGCTGGTTGGATTGCTGTCATCTGAAAACCAGTTGCAGCAAGCAGGCTGGATTTAAACAGAAGATTAAACAAGGTGGTCTTTCATTACCCCCGGGGCTACTGATAGCCTAGTGCTCAAACCACTGGTACTGTTCAATCTGGGGTGGTCGACCCTCAGACCATGTACCCAGCAGTTTTGCTCCAAAAAAAGCCAGAGAAGAACCAGCTACCATGGAAGGTGAAGGGAGGATCTGGTCCCTTCTGGTTAAAGCCGAAGGACAAACTTCTGCTGGTTTCACTGCTTTTTGCATCAGGATCTACATTTGGGACGGGAGTTTTCTAAGTGGGGCTAGTGACAGAAAACCCTAGTGAAGGCTTCCAACCACTAAAGGTCATATACTTCATTTACACCAATTAGCTGGTTCTTTCTTTGCTCACAGAATCTACATTACACTGTTCTACTCATAACTTCAGACTTTTCATGATTTGAGTCTGTGATGCTCTTTAATCTTATCCATCTGTGTCCTGGTGGACGTTTAGGGGCCCTGGAATCACTTTTATTGCAAATCACTTACCACATTTGTTGCAAAAAATCACCATGCCTCTTCTAAGAGACCACAGTAATTTTTTCTGATAGACACAATCATGGACCAAGATCAACAATGAAATGTGTTAATTCTTCATCTTTTGTGGGATCTGTTGGGATCTGGTAAACCAAAAAGCTGCCTCAGGACCACTGAAGTGGCATTGCTGGGAATACTTGGAAAGAAAAGTTAGAAAGTGTGTGAGAGACTGAGATCACCACTTGCAAATTGAGCAGTTTCCACTCATTTAACTGTAGCCCAGGTTTCACCAGCCTTGCCAAGTGGAGATCTTACAGTTGGCGTAACAGGCAGGTGGTGGTAATTGCAATGTCAGGCCAGCTCGCCTGCTAGGAATACTACAAACTCAATCCCTGTCACGAGAGCAGAAGCCAGCACAACAAATTAGGAAATGTGGTCTGTAAGCCACAGGACAGCATTGCTGCCCTCAAAAAAAGACATTCAGTGAGAAGATGATTCAGTGAGAAGAGAGTATATTAATAAACCAATGCATTTGTCCATTGACCATCTAAGGAGAGTTCACAACAAAAGGCACTTTTTGGCCAATATTCGAATAAGTCAGATACATTGACTTGCAGTGGGCAAAAGGTTTATATCAAGGAACTCACACTGAAGTAACTCCCTTTGTTCATGTGCCCACAAGGCAGCCTTGATGACCTCAAGAAGTCTGGACATCACAAAGAAGTTAAGGGCTTAAGGCTTTTGGAGATATTTAATACCCCTGTATCTAATGTCCAGTTAAAGAAAAGCTTGCTCCTTTCCAAACCTAGGGAAAGGGCTTTTTGCAGCAGGATACCGGACACGGACTCGTTCCCTCTTCCATGAAGGCAAGGAAGGGTGTCCCCATGCCTTCCTGTGGGTGCGCTGACCCACCATGACCCTGCTCCTCCCCAGCTCCGGCTGCCTCTCCCCAGGGCACCGGCAGGGTAAAAGGATGAAAAGACTGAGAACAGAAGCACTAAGTCATAACCCTCCCGTAGGGATGCCCTGTAGGCAGTGGAGGAAATATAGTAAGTACAACTAAAATTGGATTTAATAATTGCCACTAATAAAGGGGCAAGCGCATACAGCCAGTTACTATGCTGTAGGCAAAATGAATAGCTCAAGGCATGTTAACAGTATATTAGTTAACACATACACAGTGAGTAAATTGTAATTAAACTAACTAACTAAATAGTAAATATGTAGACTATGTATGACAATTGGTCCTTTTAAAAATCCTTTACATACCGGTGATAATTATTGACCTACACCATCTAAACAAAAAAATCAAAACTGGTGGATATATCTTTTGGTCTTTAAAATGTTTTTGGTGGGTCTTTTTATTTTTTCTATTGGTAAATGAAAGAATGATGTCATACAGCAGCATTAAGTTCTATTAAACAGACCATAACTAACATTAGCTGCATAAATTATACATGAGCAGACACTTTTATGCACTTCGTGAAGAATTGCTTCATGGGTTATGTAATCTTTTCCAAAACAAGTTCCAAAGGATAACATCACTAGTTATGTTTCATAGCTACAAATTGGTAACTGCATTAACATTCATTTATTAAGTTTACATGGAGAACTCCTCTAATTCACATGCTTGCAGATTATAATTTATTTTTATCTGAGGTATAATTTCTCATATCTTGTTTTTGCCAAAGTCAATATAACCTGAGCCAAACTCTGTTTCCAGTTCTCCATTTGTACCCTCCTGTTCTTGGCTACTCACCTAGGTAAGTGTTTTCTAGCTGGGAAGGTAAATAAATGAGCTTGGTTCACCAAACAAGTCTTTTGCAAAATTCTGATTTTCAGACAATCATTCCTGAGTTAACATTGACAGCTTTAGGATCCTACTCATGCAATATCAAAAAAAAAAAAGAAGAAATTTGCACATATGGAATTTGAGCAACCTATCTGTCAGGAGGCAGAGGTTGAACGGAGTGTTTTTTAATAATCTGCTTTATTTCTCCTATCCCCATAGACTCTGCAAGTCAAATACAGGTGCAGGTGTTGAGTGGGACAATACGGAAAGACTCTTTTCCATGAATAGGCCCCACAAACGTACCAAAAAGTACTCGCCTTCTGGGACACAGGCTGCCGTAGCTCTGAAGAGGTTTACACCAGCATAGAGGAGATTAGAAGACACCAGCATAATAAACACGTGTAATGTTAATAAACAGGAAAAAGAATGTGAGGAAGGAGAATATAGATAAAGAGATAAAAGAGCAGGAGACAGGATAACAAATGTTATGATGGACTTTGTACAAACCAGAAGACAGTTAAGGAAGAAGGAACAACTTGGGTAACCGAGGGACTTGCTGCAGACACAACAGTAAGATTTAGTAAGGATTCAACAGTTTAGTGGTGATAGAGAAGTATGACTGTGAGCAATTTTTGTAGGAACCTTTACATTCCTGGTTCAAAAGGAAATTCTGCTACTAGCAGATGATGTAAGTGAAGGAGGTCCTCACTAAATAAAGGGTGAAACAATAGGAGGTGACACGAATATAAATTTGTCCTTGATAGATTTTTTAAAACTTTATAGAACTAGTCAGAGAAAATAACCTCAGATTGAGTTGATTCATTTCAAATTAAATGAAAAGACAAATATATTCACGTAAGTTTAGAATTCCTATTGCAAAAGGAGAAACTTTATCAAATGCCAAGGCACGAGGTCAGCTGGACCACAGACGTCAGAGACCAGGAGGTTCCGCCACCTACACAGCTGGCAAGGTGGACAAGTTCGGTGGAACGGCATAGGGACAGGGACCCCCCTGAGGCAGTGGTCCCCATGGATCCTGCTGTCCCAGGGTCCTACAGGGTACAGACGCAGATAGTTCTGATGCAAACTTCTTCAATCAGTCAGGGCTGTACAGCCCATTTTCTACTTGTTCCAGATTCTTCCAGGTGCTTTATCTTGCCAAGCCCTGAAAATTAGTTATTTCTTAAAATTGAAGGAAAAGAAGTATTATAAAATAAATCCATCCTATCTCATTGCAAAAGCATTTAACCAATCCTTTTTCTTTGACCATGAGTCTATCTAGCTATATTTCAGGTGTCTACGTGCTGATTCATGGACGCCTTGAACAAGGGTAGAGCGAGTGAGACCGAGGTGCAGAAATAACCAGGTGAGGTTCTTTGACCTGTGGCATACAGGAAGCCAGGCTGCGTAACCAGGAATGACTGAACACTTTGGAGCTATCAAATCTGTTAAACGTGGCCGAAATTTGAACTTCACTGATAAAATCGTTACAGAGTATGTCTTGCATGGATTGAAGGGAGAAGGAAATGAATTACATAAAAAAGCCATCATGACTGAAATGATTCTTTAGCCTTTAAAGTTTCTCACGAAGTCTAATGATACCTCGCCATTTTTCTGGTTTAATGGACATTCGTTCAGACTGGCCTGAGCCAGGGAGGTTCTGCTTCTTCCCAGACAGTTTCCATAAATGGGACAAGGACATGTCACTCAAATCCAAGCAGCCTTCTCCTAAGCAATGTACTTACTATTAGAAAAAGAAGAAATTTGCAAGTTTAGAAGACTTAATTTTTAAAAATACCTAGCTTAGCTTAAAAACGCTGGAGTTTTTATATAAAAAGTTAATTTTTTGCCTTGTTTCTGTTGATTTTTACCTTCTTTGCATTGCAAAATCAGAGCTGTCACAGTAAAGATGTGTTGATGCCTTTTAGGCTGTTGCTGGAAAAAATAATTATAAATCTGCCAAATACCACAAAAAGTTGGATTTAACTATTCTGCTTCTCTATTTCACTAATTCAGGGTTCAGCTTCAAAACCTTGTGGGACTATTTATAGAAGGCAGTAGGAATTTTTTTCCTTCAATAAGAAAACCAAGGACCAAGGGCATAAAATATAACAAAGTTATGTTGAGAGGACTTCAAGATATGAAAAATGGAAAAAGCTATATAATACTGTTCCAGAAATGAGTACTTATAAAAAGGGGGTTGGGCTTTTTCGTTGGCGGTTTGGGATTTTTTTTGCATTGTCTCTTGTAGCTGCTGTCTAATCCAATGGATTAGATCATTCAGGGCTCTAAATGAAACACAGAAATTCCTCTCTTTGTCAGTGCTGGAGAACATACCATGCAGGGTCCCAGCTGGGTCTGTCCTGGATCCGATGCAATTCAATATTTCATTAACAACTTGGATGACAGAACAGAGAATATACTTTGGATGACACCAAACTGGGAATGATCGCAAGTATTAAAATTCCAAATTATTTTGGAGCAAGCATCCTAATGATGACATTTAATAAAGATGAGTGTGAGGCACTATGTATAGGAATAAAAATCAAATCCACAGACATACAATGGTAGAAGTGTGCAGAAAGTGACCTGGAGGCTACAGGAGACCTGAAAGTGTTTATGAGTCAACAAACACAGTGCTGTTACAAATAAGCAAAGAACTTTCTGGGATCTCTGCAGCGCACCATTAAAGCCTTAACAAAAGTAAAATGTCTGTTTCTTGGCTTTAGTCTTTAAAAAAGAGATGAAGAAAAAGTGGAAAAAAGTGCAGAGGAAAGTAATAGAAAATTAGAAACATTTTAGAAAAGTTGTGATGAGTTTACTTAGTCTAGTAAGAGGAAAGGGACACTCCATGCTATTTTTATTTTAAATATATTTACTTACCTATGTATGAAAGCATATATATGTAAATGATTACTTTAAATAGGTGATAAGCACTTTTTTTCCATGTCCAAACAGGGCTGGACAAGAAGTAACAGGTTTTAACTTGCAGGAAGGGAGGTTTTCTGTCTGAAAGGATAATTAGGCACTGGAGCAAATTACCAAGGGAGGTTGTGAAACTCACTGGCAATTTTTAAGAACAGATTAGACATACATCTGCCAACACTCATGTAATTTTAGTTGGTCCAGGTCCAGGGCACAGAAGGAAAAGGGCCCAGATCCATCTTGCCTGATGGATGAGACACCTAACTCTGGGAACTGGCTGTCCTGGGAACCTCCGAAGTGCCATTTTAAGGGCAGAGGGGACAACTTCTATATACTGCAGAGCCAGAGGTGACTGCATTCCTAATCTACCTGCTGGAATTGGCTGGAATCAGTCTGGAAATGGGTATCTTCCAGCATGGAATCCAGCTTAACATCCCCTCCACCCTACCAGCTTCTCAGGGCGTCTCTATATGTTAAACCCTATAACCTGAACGGGTATCCACTCCTAATTCAGAGCATAAGACAGACATCTAGGATATACAGGTCTTATTTTTGCATATGTCCTTTTGTCTGAACACACCACTTCTGCACCCACAGTCAAATAGGCCATGGTTTAAAAATCAAGGCTTTCAGGTTCAGACTCAGCCATCTGCACAATATTAAGCAATTGACTAAAAAGAAGCGTATAAAAAAGAAAAGTGGTTATACACCTGAAAATAATATGGGTTTTCTCATAGCAGCTGTATCTAGGTACCTACACAATCTATAGTCACCCAGCAACACCACCGCTAAGCAATTCCCGTAGGATTCCTTGGCAGGATGCCATCAAGAAATAGAAATTTTCAAATCTTTCCTCCTTCTTTTATAATTTTGTGTCTACTGCACTGCAACCCAAAATAATGTGCTTCAGGGACATGTCCCCTAAACAACAACCTGGGCTTAAAGCTTCTGTCCAGGAATTCTGCCCCTTGCTAACAGACTAAATGCTCCTACACGGCCTCCTCTCTGGCCACGCTCGCGCCCATCTGCTCAGATGGCTTGGTGCCTGTGGTAGGTCAGCGTGCCAGCTTCGCTAGGTCAGGGATGCCAAGGTACGACAGCAGTAGATGGACAACCTGCCTCTCGCTGCCATGCTCTCCTTTCCAAAATCAGCCTCTTCAGACTGCTTTTGTGCGTCAAGTATCAGGTAGCAAGCTAAAAGCACCTGAAGGATGGAGAACGGGAAACTTAAAAAGTTTGGGGGTATTTGCTCTTTCCAAAAAATAAGGCTTCTAGGAAACACATAAAGCCCATTTGGGATATAAGATATTATAAAAATATTGCCCAGAGGAACTCTCTGACAGCAAACCTTTGGCAGTCTTTCAGTAGCTGCATTAGGCAACTCTTAGGCAAAGGTATTTCTCCCAGCTCTTCCGGGCAAGGACTCTCACTTGCTCGTGAAGTGCCTCTCCTACTTTAGGCTAATTAATAAACAAACAGTATTGACAAACAGACCATATCACCCAGAATGGGGTCAATGCGTGGGAGTCCACAACACGCAAAGTACCCGCTTGTGATTAAGGATGCAGAGCTCCGTCTGGCTCCAAGCGCATCTCCTGCTACTCGAGGTGAGGGGAGAGGGCAGGGATGCTGCTGGAGGTGGGACGGGTGCTCTAGCTTTTGCACAAAACCTGGTATCTCAGAGTGTGTTTGGACATTAACTCAGGGGCAACCTCACATGTGTGAGGTTAGCAAGGGTGAGGTGAACCTCTCTCAGACAAAACCGTGTGGGAAAACCTCTGTCCCCACGGTGAGATGGAGCAGCTCTCCTGTCCGGGTCCCTCGTCCTTTCCTCTCTGGAGAGCTCCTGCCAGCCATGAAGCCTTTCAAAACACACAACTGCTACTGGGGCTCGTATGGGATTTCAGGGGGGGGTGAAGGAACAAAAGCATTTTTTTTAAACACCTTTTTTAATTATGGGGAGAAAAAGCATGTGTCGTGTAAGTGGTCTTCACAAGTACAGAGAGGAGCACTTGGTGTCAGCGTGAGTACAAACAGCCCCGGCTGAGAGCACAATAGCTCTGCCTGTTCTATGAGAGAAGAGAGCCAATAAAGACATTTTGAGATTTCAGAGCATAAATCACTGTCAGGAAGCAAGGCCATGTTTTCTTGGTGTAAACACCAGGACTGCTTTAAGTATTCTGCTCCTACACCTGAAAATCAGCTGATTTTACATGCTAGGTGCTATTGATAAGAGAAGACTTTAGGCTGAAAGAGCACCTCAGACATGAGAGGTTTTACCTCCAGGACAAAACATGCAAATGTGGGGGTCTTGGAGGAGGTGCCAGAGACCGAACAGGCACGTGGACCAAACTCTGCAAAGCATTTATCGGTTGTGGAGGCGGTGCATCCACAGGCAACTCTGGGAAAGCAGAGTCTTTCCCCCCATCCAGCCATTTTCTGTGTAGAAATGAGATGTTTTAGTCTGTCATTCAAAGCTGTGCCACAAGTATTAAAAACTCATGCGTGTTAAAGGCAAGTCGAGATGGTGGAAAAAAAAAGAGATTTTTCTCACTGCTGAGAACTTCATGTCCGTAGAAAAGGAGCTGATGCAGTGATATTTTGCAGGGTCCTCGTTTGGTTGAGGTAATCGGTAGCTGTGAAAGTCAGAAAGTTAGAGATACCTTAATTGATACAATAAAGAAGAAATGAACCAAAAAGTGCTTGTTTCTCTTCGTTGTGATGCTACTGCAAAACCCTGAGACAAGTAGAGTATCCATGATCAAGCTACGAGAAATATCCAAAGATTTCCTGGTAAAGAACAAGGGAAAAAAACTGTACAAATTTAGAGAAAGGATTGTTATAAATGGCACCTGAATGCTTGGTCTCCAGCGACCGAATACAGATGAAGAAGGCAAGGAAGTAGACGTGTTTTGAAAGATCACAGCTCTCCGCGTAAGGGTGCTCTTCTCCGGACGCAGCACCTGGTGCCTTCCCACCCATGCCATCTCCGTGGCGTGGCATGCCACCAAAAGTCAAGCTGTTGATTATTTCACTCCTGAAACTGGATTGTGTGTAAAATGCCAGCTCGTCACCAGTGTTTTCTCCCTAAGCCAAGGGGAGGCACAGCATGGGTTAGAACATCACATCCCTTCCTGTTCGAACTCTAACAACCCTTGCACTTTCCCCTGGCAATGACAGGTCTTCTGGAAGATACCGGTCTTCCCCCAGAAAAGTGGAGGTTGTTAAATCAGAGCAAGACGAGTCATGCTGAAATAGCGTCGATATCTCCTCCAGGAGGGAAAGCCTTCCTGAGGAACCATGTCGAAAACGCACCTGGGCTAGGATTACAAGGCACAGGCTATGCTCCAGTCCTAAAGACCGCACGTGCACATTCTCAGCCATGTAGAAAATTACCCCCCGCCAAAGCTGGTCACGTACTAAGCACCGCGCTGCTTGCCGTTTTCCGGAGCCGGCTTGCAGCGCCTGACGTGTGGGGAGGTGGACACGCGGAGAGACAGAACGAGTGTAGATCATTACAGGAACCACAAAGGGCGAAACGGTGAGTGATAGCGCCGTAATGGAAAGCGGGGAGTGTGACAGCGGGGACGCCGCTCGTCTGCTCCGCAGCTTTGAACGATCCTGGACACCTCACGGAAGCGAACTCCTCTAATAATTCATCATTGATCCCACTTTTGATTCCACCTCTGAACATGTCTGCTTACCTTTTAGCTTCATCCCTTGAGACATGCGTTGAAAATTAAGGGGACGAAGGAAAGTGGAAACCAAAAAAAAGCTAAATAAGGATTGAATATACCCCTCAGCCGTGTTTCCTGCGTCCACATTCACCTTCCCCTGCACTCACCTCCTTTTACACTGTTGGTGATTATCTCTATTTCCATAGCACAAGAGCTTGAAGCTGGGATCAAAGCTTCGCTCTGCCAAGTGCTATCTCAGCACCGTCACAGGAGCTGACTGCTGCCTCACAGGGAAATAAAATCAGAGGACGGGGGGCAGATGTGGGGACAGGGGTGAGCTGCCCAAGGCGACTGCCGTGCCTGGGCACCTGGTCCTGTGAGTCTCCATCCAGCCGGGTCTGGATGGCACTGCGGCTGAGGGCACGGCAATGGTTTCAATTCTTCTCAGCGACACAAGGAAAGCAAGCCATCCTGCTTTATTTTATTAAAGTCATATGTTATTCTGGAATTCTGTGTTGCTGTTATTCTGCCTGCTTAGTCTGGCAGTCTAAGTATATTTGAAAACCAATAAAATAAAATATTACCAAAAAACATAATACTCTAGAAATCCACTCCCTTCTGTAATTACAGTTTAACGTCTAACATACTTTGTGCTTCACATTCAGCAAACTTTGATACAGTACTTAGACTGAAATTATGGTGCACCAGAGTAACATACATTTGCTGGCAATGAAAATGGGAAATAATTTCTCTTTTATAATTAGGGGATGTCTGCAGGATGGAGGTGCTATTTGTTTGTCATCACAGAATATGCCTGCCTTGTGTCAGGCAATCAGTTTGACATGTGGAGTTAACTTTAGGTTATCCAGACCAGGCACATGCATTTGTTCTCCATTTTCTCTACTGTCTCACAGAAAGTCAAAATGCAAACATTTCCTAGGCATGTTATATAGAAAGATAGTGTTTTCTTGCAAGGAATGTTTGTTTGTTATTTTTTCCGTCTTTTATTCCCAAAATATTCTGTTAGCAAAACCACAAAGAGACATACTCCTCATCCACATGAATGAGGAGACCGCAAGCTTTAAGAATCAAAATAACAAAAATGCTAAAAAGCCATGTGCTGCTGTATAATGATGGGGAAATACTTGGGTTTTGCTCTTTTGCCAGCATTTGTGGCATATTTCTAGACATGATGTTAGTAACATAGACCGTGTGAACAAAGTTTGGAAAGCAACTTCTTTTAATTGAATGGCTCCAGCAGTAATTATTATTTGCTCTTCTGTTAATTAACAATTTACAAATGGCAGCCGCAACAGTATGGTTAAATTACTTCTTCAAGATGACTTAAAGTTGGAAAAGGGTTTCAGTTACCTTCTGTCAGAATTTTGCCCTTTTTTACTGGCAGATTCTCTTTGACCCTGTAAGATAAGTCAGGGGAAAAAAAAAAAAATTGTGTAATCTGTGTCCTTCCCACCAAAGTTTCCCAGTCTGTTCACAAGCAATTTTCTATCTCCAGGAGCAGACGCTAATCACAGCTGAACAGTGCTTTAAAATCCACTCCTGCTCACTTGTTCAGGTCCAGAAAAATAAGTTTAACTCTCATGCTGGGCAGTTTCTCTTCTATACACAACCTGGGTAGATACCTCATGCCTTCCTTCAATGCAGGCATTCCCATCGATTTCAGTAAAATACCAGTACCAGCACAGCTGGTCAGTCCTCGTCTCTTACCCTGCTGAATTCAGTCAACAATTCAATTACGAATTCAGCAGATGTCTCAGCTCTTTGGGCCACCGGGAATTTCTCAGCTCTCGCACTCCAGTGAGGCCAAATTTTCAAAAGTGGCCTCAAAAGTGGAAGGGAGTCTCCAGGGACGCAGTGGAAGAACCACTGCTCGGGACATTTAAAACCAGAGACAAAACAGTGGTAATTATCCATCAGGGAGCACTCTTTCTGGGAAGGTAAGATACAGGGGACGTGGTAGATCTTATTCATCTCCAGTTGCTGTGATCATAGGAAAAAGCGAGAAGGAAGAACTGGAGCTCACTGTCTACTTACGTATGCAAATTGACTTCTTTGTGCCTACATTAAACAACAGCCCGTGCAGGAGTAAACCGGATGGGTAATTATCTAGCCTGAACGCGCACATGGTCTTGCACATGGAGATGTGATGAGATGAGATGAGAACATGCACATATTTAGCATGCACTCTTTTACGGACTACTTTTGAAAACTTGATCCTTAGACAGGTATACAAAGAGATTCTCATGATTATCTGGCATTTCCTCAAGATCAGAAAATACAGTCACAACACTCATACATTCGCCTTCATAATTTAGGGGTATAATTTGAACTCAAATGTCATTTAACAAAGTAATACAAAAAGCAGTACACACTCCTGCCATCCTGCCATGCATCTGCAAAGCAGGCGAGCGTTGCCGGAGCTCTGCTTCTCTCCCAAAGTCATTTTAAGCTATCAAGCTCTACACAAACTTTTATGTAGGAAAACAAAAGCCATTCTGTTTTCCAAACAGTCTCATTAATTCCTATGCCGGATATTTTCCATTTTATGCAATGTACTGAAAATTTCTTCCCAAGGAAAATAAGGGACTGGCAAGCAGAGGCTACCGCGTCGGTCAGGGTGCAGCTGCAGTTCACTGCTCCTTCTTGAAAGCGTGTCCTGCAATTTTACCCATTTTTCCCTGAAGATTAAAGTGAAAAATAATACAAGACCTGATGATTGTCACAAACCCAGAAGGAAATGAGACATTGTGGGATCTGAGATGAAGTGATTCATGTGTTCTACCTCAAAAGGTAGGGCCAGGTTGCAAGGACTTCCCAGCAAGAATTCCAGTCTTCAGTTTACTTGGGACTGACAAAATCTATTAATGTATTTATTTTTTTAATTTTTATAAACATTCTGGAATTAGCTATACGCTTCTAGACAACGGGTGCAGTTAATCCTGGCAGTGGTCACCCACGTGCTGGTGACAGTGGCCTGTCTCTGTAAAACAGCACACCAGCCCGGGTCTGCTTCAGCTGGAAGAGAAAACACTGGAGAGTGGCAAATTTTTT
>Ga0065711_1033310_pt1 | contig 25733 bp, 18 predicted proteins | sample Hoacrofraction12_FD_59098 | JGI IMG/M metagenome (GOLD analysis project Ga0065711, IMG submission 59098) | Hoatzin crop microbial communities from Cojedes, Venezuela - Epithelial fraction 12 v2 (version 2) | ecosystem: Host-associated > Birds > Digestive system > Esophagus > Crop | place...
TTTTTTTTTTTTTTAATGATCAGCATCAGAGTATCATGTTTCTGGAGCCTGGAGGCTGTGTGGTATTAAAACGGAGAGTGCTTGGAATTCCTCCAACCCTACCTGCAGCTGCCTCTCTGCTGAGGTTAGAAAAGCTAGAGCTGCAAACTTTGTGCCATTACCTTTTTCCTACCTCATCTCCTCTCAATTTCTCATAGCGTGCATGGAGCGAAGTACAGTTGGGAGGATGCTAAGTATTCTTCTTGTCTTTCTAAAAAGAAAGAAAAGTTACAAGGCGTGGAAAAGCAATGTTAACGCTAGGAATCCTTCCCTGGGAATCGAGTGGTTTTGAAGGAAACCTGAGCGGAAGAAAAATGACCTGGCTTCCTTCTCTGATCTGAGAGATGAACATCAGCATCAAGGAAGCTGTACTTGATGTACAGGGGATCCTTCCTTTTGATGTGAACTCTTCAATCAGTGGTGAAACAATGATAATCAAATTAACATACTATAAAACAGCTCTAATTTTAGCATGGTTTGTTATTGTAAGTGTTAGTAGGGAAGGGTGAAGGGGGAGGTGGAGACTGCTATGAATGACTAATGCTATATTTCAGCCTCTTAAGCCATATTTAGCATTGTGAGATATAAAAATAAGCTTTCAGTACAATTTTTCCTATTTGACTTCTGTTTCCTTTCTTCTGTTCCCTCTCCTAAAGATGGATTTAACTAATTACTCTTTTAGCTGGATGTTGATAGACAGGTATTTATTATTGGTGCTGTAAGCCCTGAAATTTTTTTTCCACAGTGAGTCCACAGACATATACATTAAACTCCAATTCTCTGGGGCTGTCAGAGTTACAGACCGGCCCGAGGCATAGCAGTATGATAAAGTTTTCAGGCCCTGTTTAGTTAAGGCTGAAAATCTGGGACCCAGCCAATCTATACCACTCAGGGCTCTTTTCACAGTCCAAAATGATTTGGCTTAAACATTTCCAACTGTGATGAGGTCTCATTTCAGTGATTATACAGTCATTCACTTTTCCACATCAACATCAAAGTCATTAACAGCTGAGTATTATTGCATTGGCTGGAATTCAGTTAAGGACTAGAGGGATGTTACTCTTTATTAAGATAAATCATTGCCTTGGTTATGTCACCCATGAAATAATCAATTTACTGTGTTGGTTAATTTCCTCCCTCTTTGATCTGTGAATTAAATTCAACAGATCATTGTTTCACACAACTGCTGTGCAAAGGATGCTTTAAAAGAAATGTATCACATTTTCTAATGGTAGAAGTCTGGTAACTATGTAAAACAAGATGACTGCATGTGGCCTGAGAACTTTGTTTTTTTTCTGTTCTTCATTTCAACAGTTTCCTTTGAAAGCTTCAGCGGAAAATGAACCATCGGCACCTATTTGGGTGATCCTCCCTCAAAATTCCTGAGGAATTACCAAGAGGAAAGAGAAAAGCTAGCAGAATTAACTCTGAAGCCTTCAGAGGAGTTAGGTTTGTACTAGAGCCAACGAAAATGTTTTCATCCGGGTGTATGGCAATTTATTGATAGCCTTTTATGAGCTTTACTTACTGAGATGTTTACTGTAAGGAATTTTTTAGAAAAATCCTGCTCTCACAATAAGCCAAATACTCTAAACAATATAATTATGATTAATACAGTGCATTGGTATTGATTCATATTCTAATCTTCTTTTGTATTGAACTATGCATTCAGAAATTAAAATATGTATATGAATAAGTAAGTTTGCATCAACTATGGAACTCACTATGCCTGTCAATGAGAAGCTGAATATGAGAAACTAAAACCCAAATTTGACTCTTGGGTTTGCAGAACTTCACAGAATTTTGAGTATTTAAGTCTTATTTGTCAAAGACTAAAACCAAATTTTTCACATATTAAATGGCATAATCTAGACTAATTAAAATCGACGATCAGTTCTTCTTTGCTGTAATTTAAGATCAAATCCTTGCCTCTTCTCAAACTTGAGATCTTCTCATGTCTATATTCCGTAGACTCAAGTCCATAATCCATCATGAGCTTTGAAAAACTAAAACAGTGTATGATGTGGTTTAAGAATTTGAACTTAGGTTATGCTGTAAAATGTGCCTAATTCTTGCCCTACCAATAGTGTTGCTGGGCTGGGGTGGCCAAGGATATATCTGCATGGCCAAGTCCACTACCACATTTCCCACACTATTTTGCAATGATGCCACATCCCCTGTGTTAGGCAAATAAACCCTTCATGTTGCAATAGCTGCTTGATGTTTGAAGGCATACAGTGAACAAGTTAGGTGGAATGTTGTATTGCTGCCCAATCTCACACACTTGTGCTGTTAAGGTTACTGTAAATGGTAAGCATCTAGTTTTGTTAGACTTTGAGCTAAACTGTATGTAGTATTAGGTTTCTGATTGTGGAACCAAGATACAGAACTTCCAGATTTTTCACAGAATCATCATACAATGGTTTAGATTGGAAGGGACCTTAAAGCTCATCTAGTTCCAACCCCCCCTGCCATGGGCAGGGACACCTTCCACTAGACCAGGTTGCTCAAAGCCCCATCCAACCTGGCCTTGAACACTGTCAGGGAGGGGGCAGCCACAACTTCTCTGGGCAATCTCTTCTAGGGACTCACCACCATCATAGAGAAGAATTTCTTCCTTATATGTAATCTAAATCTATCCTCTTTTAGTTTAAAGCTATTACCCCTTGTCCTATCACTACATGCCCTTGTGAAAAGTCCCTCTCCAGCTTTCTTGTAGGCCCCCTTCAGGTACTGGAAGGCTGCTATAAGGTCTCCCTGCAGCCTTCTCTTCTCCAGGCTGAACAGCCCCAACTCTCTCAGCCTGTCCTCACAGGAGAGATGTTCCATCCCTCTGATCATTTTTGTGTCCCTCCTCTGGGCCTGCACCAACAGGGCCATGTCCTTCTTATGCTGGGGGCCCCAGAGCTGAATGCAGGACTCCAGGTGGGGTCTCATGAGAGCGGAGTAAAGGGGCAGAATCACCTCCCTTGACTGGCTGGTCACACTACTTTTGATCCAGTTTTTAAAATTTTACTTAATGTGTTTCTTTTTAAATTTTTGTTAATGGCTTTAGTACTCTAGAATATAGATTTGTAAGTAGAAATTCAGGTATTTTTGAAAGAAAAAGCATATTTAAATACTATTACTGAAATAGTTTAGCTAAAATTCCTGACTGAACTAAATCCAAATCAATATCTTTGCTAACTCCAATTTCTGTTGTGTGAGTCAAACATTTTCACTAATTCTCAGGTCGAAGTTATGGATTAGAGCAACATCTTTAGAAGATATACTACTGATTTATTATAAGAATAACACTAAAGATTCGCTTCAGAATTAATGGAAGTTGATTGCAGATTGGTATCTATAGCAATTACAGTGTTTCTCCTCACATTTAACATTTTAAAACTCTCTCTCCAGCCTCTGCAAAACTTGAATGTCATTTCATGAAAGAAAAACAATTTGCATTAACAAATGACTTTAGTGCATTTGAAAGAAATGGAAGTTCAAAGTCAGAACTATGTGGCAATTCATTGTAAATCAGTCAGGATATTCAGAAGATGTGTGGAAGCTTAGTATTGAACAGCTAATTGCGACTGCAGTAAACCCGATTAATGCAAGTGACAATTTTAACCCCATATTGCTTATAAAACTTCTCACTTGGCAATCAACCTACTATTTTCTAATTAACTGAATTTGGTACTTTCTCCTTGTCAATTGCTTCATATTTATGGTCTTTTGACGAATTCGTTCTGGTTTCAAACTGAATCATTCTCGGGGCAGAAAGTAAAAACATTGCTATTCTTCATGCATGATTACTTATTTTGTAGACATGAATCCATAGTAACTGCAAGTTTCTTCAGGCTGCTGTAGGATATTTATTTCTTAGAGTTTCCATGAGGTCATACAGTTAGAGTTCTTAGATGACAGAATCTCCTGGTGGAGTTCTGAGCACACATTTAGTTTTTGTAATTCTGCTTCAGGCAGTAGCAGGGAAGTTAAACAATCACTGATTGACTTTTATTAACTCTGATTTGTAAGGCTGATAGGCTCAGGAATGCAACCAGTGGACAGATTCTTGAAATCCAGCCAAGACAGGAATCCTACAGAAATTCCAAAAATAGGAGATAATACTGTTCTTTCAAACTCATTTCTTAATTTAGATAATATTCTTTATGCTATAAGGTGTTATTCTTTTTCTACTTATTTTATTCAAAATTTTCATAGATAAATTTGGGATTATTATAAAAAAAAAAGTTACCTATCAAACACTTGATGCTGTGCCAATTTATATGACAATTAAAAAAAAATATTTTTTCCACTAAGTTAGCTGAAGAATTTAAGTTGAAATGTTAACTGATGTAAAATTAATGTAATGGTTTCTTTGGTATAAGCTAGCTTTGGTAGAAGCCCTGAGGAAGATGTTGCACAGTGAGACTCCTGATCTGTCCTTGGATTATCCCCTTGCTCCAGGGGAAGCTGGAGCCAAGCTGTACTTGGCATGCACTGCTTTCCCTACTGAGCAACTCCATTCAGCCCAACGAAGGAGAGAGAGCAAAGAGCCAAATTTATACCTTTCTGTAGGCTACGCACCTGTACAGGGTGAAACACAGCCCTGCTAAAAAACTTTCTCCATCCCATGCCAATTTTCATAGCTATTCCACATATCACATGATCTCCCTTGATGGAACAGATCTGTAGAAGCCAGTTCTTGATTGTATAAAACATACGTGATGTGACTTCATAGATGTTGATGTTTTGGGGATCTCAGGTTCCTTTTTTGGTTTAGAGGGTTTGTTTTGGATTTATTTATTACATGGCATGTATTGAATCACTAGAGCTGTAAATGAAAAAATTCTCCTATGAACATATAATTATGTATTCTAGGGAAAAATTGTAATTAGTGATTTGGGTTCTATATCTCTGTCTTATTTTTCATTCCTGTGTCAAAGTGCATCTGTCATAGTGTTTGGTCCTGCAAGCTTTGTATGTATGAATCCCCAGACTTCAGCAGCAGTTCTTTAATTTTGAAGGACTCATAGAGACAGCCTCAGAATCTGTAAGTGCATTTACACATTTGAAACCACATACATTAGTTGGATCAATGTCAGTGAAAATGCTTAACATTCTTCTTCAAAACAGAATCTTGAAATCTGTTAGCCTCCCTCTCATTTTTCCATTAGCTCTCCTCTTGCTGACTGCCAAACAGGAATAATTTTTCCAAAGCCTTCAATATCAAATCTATTACTCAGTTCTATATTAGTTCTTATACCCTCCCTTGAGTGCTTATGCAGTGTATGAGCAGTGAAAGGAGCGTTAGAGTTTGCAGTAGCATATAAAAGACTGAATATGTCAGCAATTGAGGTGCTACTGTAAATTGACTTTTTGTTAAAATTTTGGGTTTGCTTGTCCATTTGTCTGCTACACTGCCAGTTTATAGGAAGCAAACAGGCACTGGAAGTTCATTAATATCAAGTAAACAGCCAAATGAAACTATTACCCAAATCTCAAATGTGAGTTCTGCCCATCACCCATGCTGGAAGCTGAATGGCAATGAAACTAGATAAAGACATTTCCTCTTACTCATTCAAAAAGGTATTGCTTCTACTAAGAAGATTACTGTATATGATGAAGAAAATATTTGGCACAGTGATTTCTGCTTTAGCAGAACAGAAAATGCCTCTTCTAGACAATGAGCTTCTGTGGGCAGTTAGGGATCACTGGCAGCAGAGATTTTTGGAAAAACAACCAAAAAATGAACTTTCTTCAGATAAATACTTTCTGTCATCATTTGATTTCCTGTTTACATTTGCTTCTGCTGAAAAAAAAAAGACGGAAAAATTGTGAGTAATCTCAACAGCTTGTCAGAAGAGAAACATATTCCTGAGGTGACCTACCTGCCTCATATTAAAGCTTTTTTTCTCAACAAATTGTTGTTAATAAACATTTGTTTAGCTACATATCAAGTGTTTTTAAATGAATGATTGTGTGATTTCGGTTACTGAAATAAAACATAACTGTGATCGTGTTCCTTAAAACCAGTTCCCTTTCTCCATTTTTTCCTATCCAGATATGTTCATTTCCGTGTCATGCTCATGATGATCCATGAGCACATGAATACGGAAAACCTTAAAAGAAATCATTTTCACTGTAAGGATCTGTCGTTTTTTGTTCATTTCAGACCAGCATGATCTAGTAAGTGTTTTCTTGCACCTGGAATCTGGTCTGTCACAGAGGTTTTTCTGGGAGTGAGATGGAGACACTGGCTCACAAAAGCAGGTGACTGGAGTCTGAGTGGGTGTCTGCAGCAGAAAGAAAGAGGTGAGGCTGCAGCCTGCCATGTCCACTCACACACCTGGGTACACCCCGGCATTGGAATTAAAACCTACCCATGGTTTTTCAGCATGGTCCAAGGATGGGTACAGCAGGGTCTGACAGGACTGGTCTGCCTTCTCCAAACCAAAAGAACAGACTCGTGTTGTGTACTTCTCATTGCCAATTTCACTTAATCAAACTTTTGAATATTATTACTGGGCAGTGGAGTGCTACTGTTAAAGGTGCAAAGTGGTGTGCCTGTAAAAAGAAAAACTAAGACAAATTTATCTAAGCATTTTCATTAATTGTTAAGGTGACCTACGAGATGAGAGATTCAGGCTCAAATTCCTTCCTTAACTGATTCAGAATGGGAACTGAAATCAAGATTTATATCTTTTATACAGTTGAGCTAGCCCGTATTCCGAGATTACTGTTCTGTCACTGGGAATCTATAAAATATTTAAACAATTTTGAAGACTGTGAGCAAGTAGCTCGATTATTATTTTGCCAGGTGGTTATGTTGCTCATCTGAGTTCCAGTCTTGCTGAGTTCTCTGCACTAGTGAATATTCAGTATTATACATAAAGTATCTATAGAAAAAAGAGAGTGTTACTTTAAAACATACACTATTCCACTCATTATGGTATCCCTAGAAACGTGGTTCAAGAGAAGGGAGTTGACTTTGGATTTTCAACACCATCTGTAAAAGCACTAATATGAAAGCCTTCAAATTTTTTAGGTATTAAAACCTTCATTTGTTTTAAAACAAAAAATTAGAAGTAGATCAAACTTTCTGCTGAAATTTTAAATATTTTTTTCCTTTTATTTGTCAAAGAAGTGTCTAGTGTGGCATACAATTTGAGATTTGACTGAACCAGTGAGTATACTGCTAGGAGCTCTGGGTACAGCAGGGTTCCTCCACATCACCCAAATTATCTCTGGAAAATATAGGTACAATCTATTACATTAATTTTTGTTTTAATTCAGCCAACAGTGTTGTTTACTAAGATGCAATACAGAAACATGCTATAGCATGCAGTGAAAATGTATAGGTATCAAGTTATTTGGGAATAGTATATCATATATAATAATTACTACTGAAAGGTCTAATCAATTTTAATAGACATCTTTTAATTCTGCTGTCCTTTTGTGTTGATACATGCTACAACTTCTGGCAATATTCTTCTATACTGTCACTAAAAGCAGATCAATTACAGCATATCCTTTTAACAAGTTTGAAACAAAGTATGCTAAGGATATTAAAAATGTGCCAAGTGTGTTACGCCCACTGCCAGTTTCAGTACTAGTAAATTACCGTTTTGCAAGTCATTGCCTGTTGCTTTTCACAGATTATATGAATAAACCTCCAGCTTTCATTCACTACCTTCTATTTTTGAGCAAGAGTTAGGAGGAAATTTATACTTTTAAGTGTTCATAAGTGATTAGACACAGTAATGAAAGCAACTGAAAAAAATTTAGCGTGTTTCTTCCACCTACAGATTTTCCTTTCTTTACTGTAGGATAAAATAAATCTGACATTTCAGCCTCTAGCTACAATATAGGTTTTTCTTATTAATGCAGCTTGCTTATTACAAGAAGTTGTTTTTATATAGTGCTAATTAGGAAATATATTCTGAAACATATAAATTGTGATTTGAATGGAGGTTGTGTGGGTGAGGTAAAAAAAATGGAGTGGCAAACCGGTTTAGAAGAGACAAGAGCCTTTTAAAAAAAGCTGTGTTGTAGAGTGAAGGCTACTCAAGCTTCAAAGGCACACACAGATAACATTTTCTCCCACTGGTCAAGTACTCATATACAACAGAAGAAGCAGTTTTCATAATGCTTTCAATCTTCAATACACTTGCAAAATTGCAGTGATAAAAATTGTGTTAGCTTGCTCTCTTCTAGTGGGTAAGGCAGGCAGCTTCTGAGGAGGCTGGTGACAGTTAATACATCAACACTGCAGCTGGAAAATCTTGGCTTTTGTCTGATTACATTAGAAATATGAACATTAGTTGATGAGGCTGAACCAGTTTTTGTCTTCTTGGTGGCATTAACTTGAATCTCCTGCATCCATTTTTCCCCGCTTCTTTCCCATATATCTGTGTATCAGTGCAAAAATATTAACTAGGTATTATTTAGATAAATTTTCTATACATTATAACTGACAGTGTGCTTTGCAATTTATATTAACCATTACTGAAAACATTGGTAGGTCTGATAAGTTATTTTTGTGTTTAAATTTGCATCGCAGTTTTACAGAACAATTATTGGAGAGAAATTTACCAAAAACATTAGGGACAGCGTTATTACCTCACAGACTGAGTGATGGGAAACAAAGCGCCACGTGCGCTCTAAGACACTGAATCTCAGTTAGCCAAATGGCAAGGATTGGCCTGAGACAACTGAATCTCCTCCTGAGATAGTGACATGTGATTGATCTGGGTTGCTGAGTTTTCTGAGCATTAACCTGAATAACTAAAAAAATTCCAGATTTAAAAGCCGTGTATAATCAGAAAAGCTGAAATGGCTGCCAGTCCTCGCTGAGAAGAGTATGTAGTTCACTTGTTACTGATTTGCTTGTTCTGTAAAAGTTTATGGAGAAGAATCTTTACCAGAACTCTATTTTGTTTTCTATAGCCAGTTTTTGGACCAGAAGGGAATTGACTTTGGTGTATGGGAATTTCTTTGTTAAACTAAAATATTACGAGGTAATGTATCCACGTTAATAAGCTCCTACATTTGAGAATAAAGGATAAGCTAAAATATACACCAGAAAAAAAAACCCAAATGTCCTCATTCCATCTTCAGTTTTTCTCTGGAAGGGATTTAAGGACTCTGGCCATCTGGATGTCTGGCAACTCAGTCAGAGCTGTGGCTACTGTGTATGTGCAGATTAACTGTGTAGCACATGCACAGTAAGTCCAATGTGTCCAGTACACATCAGACCTGCTGCACATGTGCTGCACAGATGGTCTGTGCGTACACAGTAAATCAGATATGTTAAGCCTACTGCGCATATGCAAACCATCTGTGCATTGCATGTATATATATTTTTGCATGGGAAATCCCTAGTCAGAGCATGAAAGGTTGTGACAGAGAGGAACTCCAGTGGTAGAGAGACCGTGAGAGACTCTGACAGTGGCATAAATTAAAGCAGCTCTTTGCCTGTTTTTGCTCTTGCCTGGACCAAAGCTGCTACAAATCAGTTCCTCAGAATCACAAAGTGTGGCTAGCTGCTCAACAGTTTCTCTCTGTAGCAATTGGTTGCAGCAGAGAATCTGCACCAAAACCATTAGTTTTATAGGCAGTGATTATCAGCTCCCTATTGTCTCCCTAAACTAGCTAGAACTGCAGCTAGTTCATCAGGTGGCTCAAATGAACAAGGTGTGGTATTTTACTTACCCAATAAAATAGTGGTGCTTATTGTGCAGGCCTCAGGGATATGTTTAGCCAACTCTCTCTATTTCCGAGTAATCCTTTTGCTTCTGTTCTAAGTATTAGCATTTTAACGTAGGCTGTTTAAGCCTGATAGGAATGCTTACTGGTTGGTACATAGGCACAGCTACATGTGCATATAAAAATGCAATTTGTTCAGTGTGTATGCAAGTTATTGTTTATTATGTTTGTTTATGTACATCCTTAAATCCCAGTGCTGACAGTGGCTAGTGTACTCTTTAAACTAGGTCTGATTTAGGTCTGCATCTAATTAATTCTATGGTTCTGATCTTAAAGAGCCCCATTTTTATGCCACAAGACAACAACTGCTCATCTAACTGAGGGAAGGAATACCATACAGAGGTACCTTGAAAGGCTTGAGAAGTGGGCCAGTGTGAACCTCATGAAGTCAAAGAAGGTGAAGTGGAAGTTCCCACACCTGGGTCAGGGCAGTTGGCAGTATCAGTACAGGCTGGGTGGTGAACGGAATGAGACCAGCCCTGTGGAGAAGGGCCTGGGGATACTGGTGGGTGAAAAAGAAGATATGAGCCAGCAATGTGTGCTTGCAGCTCAGAAAGCCAATTGTACCCTGGTCTGCATAAAAAGAAGTGTGGACAGCAGGTCAAGGTTGGTGATGCTCCCCCTCTACACTGCTCTGGCGAGATCCTACGTGGAGTACTGCATCCAGCTTTGAAGTCCTCAGTACAAGACACGGACCTGTTGGAGCGGGTCCAGAGGAGGGCCACAAAAATGATGAGAGGGCTGGAACACCTCTTCTGTGAAGAAAGGCTGAGGCAGCTGGGGTTGTTCAGCCTGGAGAAGTGAAGGCTCTCGGGAAATCTTATTGCGGCCTTTGAATACTTAAAGGGGGCTTAGGAAGAGAGAGAGAGACTTATGACCAGGATCTGTAGTGACAGGACAAGGGGCAACAGTTTTAAACTGAAAGAGGGTATACTAAGATGAGACATAAGCAAGAAATTCTTCACAATGAGGGTGGTGAGGCATTGGAACAGGTCACCCAGAACAGCTGTGAATACCATCCCTGGAAGTGTTCAAGGCCAGGTTGGATGGGGCCTTGAGCAACATGTTCTGGTGGAAGATGTCCCTACCCATGGCAGGGAGGTTGGAACTAGATGATCTTAAACCCCCACTGCAACCCAAACCATTCTGTGATCCTATGAATTACGCAAATTACACATATTTCTTCCACAACTAAAAGGTCTTATTTTAATGTTGTACCATTTTGATGCATTTTATTATTTGCTAGTTTGCTTTGCAACAAATAACATGACATAATTTTGCCAAGCAGTTGAATCCTAAGATATTTTGAATATAGTGCTTCTCGTGTTTTCTTGGATTATTTGGTGCTATTATTAGGCCTAAAAACCTCATTCATTTAAATAAAAAATCAGAGATATACATGCAAATAGAATATTGCAAAGTAAAATTAATAATGAAGTTTGGTCTAATTTTAATTGGCTGCAAATGAAAATTGTTATGGCAACATGGTCAAGACCATAGTTCCTGGATTCGAAAATACTGAGAAATCACAGGCCTTAATGGCCGTGAATCACATCCTTTCCTGTAATAAAAGAAAAAGTACACATACAGCATTATTATGACCAAGTCAGTACACATACCTGTTACCAAGTCAGTACCACATACCTTACCTCATTTTTGAAGAGGCAAGAACAGCTGTGATTACTGGAGGGGGCTTGGATAAGAAGGAAAGGTCTGTGTTGTCGAATAGAGGAAAACAAATACTGAGGAGGAAAGAAGGTACAATTCCATACTCCAAGGACTATGAAAACAGACTTCTGAATAATGAATTCTTGTATGAATTTTATATATGTATTTCTGAGAAACATTTAATAATGGCATAATGATCTATATATGTAGCAATTTATGATAAACTGAGATTTAAAGATTAGAAAGTCATATGTTACTTATGCCTCTAATGCCATAGTGCTATTATGCTGCAATCCTTTGCTCAGTGGAATTAAGGGAATAATCTTTGTGGCGACTTCTGTAGGTTTGTTACAGGGTTATATTTACTCCTTCTCAAATGTGAAAGCAAATTTTCTCATTTAATTTCTCAAAATATTTGAAAAATTGGCTTGGAACTATTTTTGATCCATCCCATAATACCTTAGTGTAACTGTTCATGACTTGCAAGGCTAAATCAGCACATGCAATATCAAGTCACAGTAATGCACAGCCTGACCCTAGTAAATTCTTTGCTAACAGAACATGCAGTTTGCAAACTTGAGGTGCTCAACAGTTAAAGACTACCAGAATGAAGATTGCCTTGGAGGGTGCTGAGACTCAAAAATGCTGTCTTCCTTTCTGGTCCTGGAGAGGAGTGCTCTTCACTGAGCTCAGGCTTTCACACACGCTGGCCCTTTGCACTCCTGTCTTACCTATCCAGCCTGCTCTTAATTGCCTGGTCGCTTCCCCCCAGCTCTCGCCAGACAAGTCCAAGCCTTACCCTTCTGAATTTCTAAAATTCCCTGTATCTATCACCTCTAAGCAGCTATTTTCCTTAACTATTGTTCTCTCCCCTTTCTACCCCTACCTCTCCATGCTTTATGCAACATTTCTGCTTTTGTTCCTGGTTTCTCATTGAAAACTCCCAGTACCTATATGCAGTGAATTTATCCCTACTTTTATTCTGGGAAGAGTTGTAACTTTCTTGGCCAAAAACTTTCAGACAAAATCAGCCTCAATCAAATACTATCAAAAGGCCAGCTTTTACAAGTATTTTAATACAGTAATAACACTGTGTAGTAATTCAAATGGAGTCCATGTTTGAAGTGCTGAATTCCAATACACTGTAAAGAATCCATTGAACCAAAGGGAAACGCCTGAACAAATAAAATAGGTGGGATTTTTCTGTAGTACAAATTAGAAACATATGCTTCAGAGTTGGGATGATTTTGAAAGAAGATGCTGAAAACGTCACAAAAGTGCAACAAACAATAAGCTATGACATATCAAGTGATCCGTCATTTCTAGTTAGAGTTCATCCAGCCTCAGAAAGCAACAAGATAGATGGAGTAGTAAATGAGAAAGAAGAAAAAAATGAGACAGAGAGGAAGGCCTAAGGAAAGTGGCTAGGAATAGGGGTAGAAAAAGTATAGAAGATTATTTGAGGCCATCTCCTTGACCCTAGCCTACCCCCTCTGCTGCAGCCAATGGTCAGGGTGAAGTAAAGCTGACACTAGCTATTCATCATGCTGTAGACTTGAATGTAAAATGAAAACCACAACTACCTCATATGATGCAAGCAGGTACAGGAAGGGATTAAATCAATGGAAGATGTTATCCCAAAGCAAAATAGAAATTCATATTAAATTCTGCTCTTCCTAGAAGCAACTTATTTTTTCCCCTTTAAGCTACAAATGCATGCATGTAATACACCTTCATACCTAGTCAGGTGTGTTGAAATTCTGGAGGAGTTCTCTGACCCACTCCTCCAACTTCTCTTTTTCTTTAAGTTGGATAATGTTCCCATGGATGATTTGCTTTTGAAGATGAGCAGATGATGTACAGTGAGGAAAAATAGCTATTATTTGCTTTCAGGGAGACTTCTTGGATTTCCCTTCTTCATTTACTTCGAAAGCTGGCAACAGTTTTAATTTCTTTGAATCAAGGAGTCAAAAAAATATCCTTAGAAAGGCTGTTGTTCCTTCCTGCAAAAACTTCTTTCTTGAAAGACAGAAGTACAGCAGGCATCAATTCATAGTCAGGGAATTTTGGCAGCTAGGCTGATATGTGGAAGTAAATGTTCTCCCCTGAAGCACAGAAGATGATGTCAGTAAGTACAGAAAAAGAGTTCCTTTTAAAAACAAAAAAAAAAAAGAAAAAAGAAAATCTCTGTTCTTCCTCCTGTTTCTTACCATCCCTGAAGGAGGGAAATTCAACATCAGGTGTCACGGTACTGTGGTGTAAATATCTCAAAACAGTCTATTAATCTTGACTAACAAAGCACACATTTTTCAAATTGCTTAAGGCTGTGCTGCAATCCTGGGCCAGTCTGGGAAGAGCTTAAAAAGAAGGAATGCAGATTGCTTCAGTTATGTGCACATGTATGCACATGTACTTTGAATGGCCCCTTCATTCTACAAAGCATGTGACTGTCCATAAGCTTCTGCTCTTAGTATCAATGTACATTAATTAAAATTATTGGGTTAATGTGACCTTACTGTTTTCAGACCTTCATAATGGGTTATCCGCCTACAACTACCGCTTCGCTGTTTAAACCAAACCTGTCTCGTATCCAAGTAGAAGAACTGCAACATCTTCTTTTCCTTCCCTTACCCCTAAAAATAACAATTCTCACAACTGAAGAGCACAGCAGCACTTCAGTTATTTGTCAGAAATCACTTCACAGACAATGACAGCTCCAGTTCCTTGTTATAATTGGACAGTGAAAAAGTTAAAGGGTGTCTAAAATAGAGGTGTTGGCCCATTGACTGACAGGTGCCACAGAACTGCAATGTGTCCAACCTCCTTCCCAAAAGCTGAGATCTCCTTCAAAACTTTAGGAAGAATTTTATATTTAACGGAAGTTATCTATTTAAAAAGCTGGTGCATGGAAATGAGTAGTAAATCATTTTTTTAATCCATAATTTCATCAGTACAAATAAAAATTCCATCTGCAGTGACTGATTTTCATAAGATCTGCTGCTAATTGTGTCACTGATTTATCACTAGAAAAACAGTTTATTCAGTGGAATAGATCCAAACCATTAACAACTTGGCCTTCCATGATGCATTTTAAAGGCACTATAAAAAAAAAATTATCTATTTTCAGCTTGTGCAACTCATATTTAATTCAGTTGTGGTGGCTGATTATTATATTTCTAATTGATTTTGTATTTTCTTCTTTTCTTTTTAAGTTGGCAGCCTATTTTAGGGGTCTGTCTTTGTAGCATATTTTAAATGGTGAGAAAGCCATTAATTTATCTGTAGGAACATAGGTCTTCTGTGTAGAGAGATAGATTTACAACTTCATACTGGATGAGCAGGTAGCTCCAGTTGAAAAACTGCAGTCTTTACCACCGAGAATTTTTGTTCACAAAACACGTCTACTTGCCAACAGTTTGAAATGATCGGTGTCCGAAATCAGGGCAAGGGTACTCAGATCCTTTATATATGTGAAAAGTGTGCTGGTTAAAAAAAAAATACATGGAATATTGAATTTTACCGGTATATAATTGATGCTGAACTGCAATAATCAAAATATTAACAGCATCTCTTTCATCTGTAACTTCTATCATGCTTCACTTGCATTTTTCATTTTGTCATCAGTGAAATGTCTGCCTTTAACTACATAAGAGTGGACGTGTGGTTAGTGTCATAGTATTCAGAGATGGAAAAGACCAGTTACATCATCAATTCGCTATTTAAAGTTTTTCAAGTAAGAACCCCTTTAGCTTTGAGTAGAAAAATGTAAATAGTCACTACGTTGGTAGAGCTGTGGAAGTCACATAGGTTTAGGTGAATGAAACTAGTTTCATGTGAAACTGCTGAAATATTACTACAATTCTCTTTGAGGTTCTGATATTTAGGCACTACTTCCATTTTAACTTTCTGTTTCTTTTCTATGGGTAGAAATAATATTTTTGAAATATAAAGAATATTACCCATTGTTATATTATTATATATTACATATTACAGGTAATATAAAATGTAAATAGTGTATAAATATAGTAAATAATAATTGAAATCTTCATTTTTCTTATTCCATGAGAAAGAAATTGCTTCAACTTGCTAAATTTAACATTAATGTAAAGGTTCAAGGATCCAAGATAACTCAAATAACTTTGAATAAATTCTGAAACCTCTGTAAAGGGAAGAAAATGTGAAAAATATTTCTTGACCCCAGCCAGTCATTAGCTTAAGGTTTAAATCAAGAGGATTGATAGTATTCACAACTTTGTTTTCTGTCTTGTGCCTATCTATGCCACTACGCCTGTGCAAGGCATTTCACAATGCAGAGAAATCTTATTGCTTTGATGTTTTTTTAGAAAATGTTATATGCCTCGTTTTTTTTCTTTGTCAGAACCTCATGCTTCTGATGATAAAAGTAATCCTATAATTTGGCCTCTGCATTTTCTCCTACGAGTTCTTTCCCTTCCAACATGGGAAGCTGCAAAACCTTCCTGCTATGTAAGCTTTATAAAAGTGTGTATCTAGATTATACTAAATTAGTAATTAACGTAGAATATTCTTTCTTTCTTCTTCTTCTGGATTTTATTGGTAAATACTTAAAAAGGTTCTCCTTAAATCTATTTGTCTGATCATTTTTTTTTAAATTTCACTTCATTTAAAGCTGGTCTCAACTGTAAAACAAAAAATCTGAACATGCTTATGACGTGCAAGTCAAAGTTTTACATATTCCCCGGAGTGTTACAAAGCAAAAAGCAATATTATTTCCAACATAACTGCATAAGCATCATTTCAGTTTGAATAGAGCTACCTTTGATAAGCTTTTGAAATAAAAGAATCTTGTAAAAGCAAGCTTGTAAAGTAATAAATATATTTGAAGAAATCATTATCTGTCCAGAATTCTTTGTACAACAAAGATTGACTATTAAAGTTGAAGATGTCTGATACTATGAAACACACAGAAAAGACTGATGGTTCCAAAGATGAGGAGCGTTTCTTTGCTGGTACAAGAAAACATATTTTTAAATCTTCCTAAAAGCCCTTGGATGAACCTCATGATGTTTTTTGTATTCCCTGCTCTTTTTCATCACAGACATCTGTTGCTTTCCTTTAGTTTCTTTATAATGCTCTGCACTATAATGTGATCACTCAGAAGTCAATTTTATCCTGTAACACAGTGTTGTACTTAAACTGACCATGAACTTCTGCATGTGTATCATCTCTAATTGCTTTTTTATTTTTTACTGCTAACCAAGGTTACCTATCCAGTACTTTTGAAGTACTACCCTACAATATTCATTGCTTTAATTGTTATTGTCCTTTTAACTGCAGAATCCACTTTCAGATGGATGATTTATTTATCTTAGTTCCTGCTACTCTCTCCCTTACATTGTTGCTTTGGAAGCAACTTTAGGCATCTCATGTCTGATATCTGAGGTTTTAGTTTGTATTAATTCAGTTTGGTTTTAGTAATTTTCTATATCTAGATAGCTGCCTTACAAAACCCGCAACTATAATGACTGGTGATAATTTGTTACCTTCAGGTGGTAGAGATGAGCATTAAATTCCATAAAACTTCTGGTCACATTAGGAGTTGGTGGCCCAGCTCCTTTGTCGTAGGATAAGTCTCTGCACCTTTAGTGAAGCTATTGAGACATTTAGCATTAGAAAGGCAGGAGTTGCTTCTGAGGGTTATGTCTTCTGCATGGCTAAATGAAGGCTAAGGATAGTGCGTTTCATCAGCTCAATGGTTCACTTAGCCTAATACCAAGTCTGAAAGAGTAGCAAGGAGTACCTTTTGGCAGAAGTGGAGATGATCATGAGATACATACAATGACAGTTCTCCTGTTACCTTCTCCCACCTTCATTTTAACTACTGCAGTGAAGGCTGTGTGCAGATAAGTCTGGGAGTAAAACCCAAACAAATTGGTAATGACTAGTATGGTACTTAGAATGTAAACTTCCTAAACATCTTCTGCTTGATTGCAAGGAACAAAAATAAAATAAGCATTTTAACAAAATAAATGTAATAATCTTCTTATTCACTATTTACAAAAGTTTATCTAGTTATTATGGCAAAACATGGTAACAGGATCTCAGAGCCTTTTTGCTGTGGTACCTTGAGTGTATTAGAATTCTGTGCAGTGTCACAGAGACATTCAATACTATTCACTCACTGCAGTAAGCGTGCTTTATTCTGGTTATAGATGGTTGATAAGAACTTAAATGAAACCAGTGAACTAACCAGCCCCAAGGCAGCCTTTCTATGTGATCATTTCTGGATAACTTCAGGAAAAAAATAGACTTTCAGTAGCAAGCAGGCTGATTGGAACAGGTTGAAACTTCTACTACTAGTGAACAAAGTTTTGTGTTTTCCACAATACACATACCACAATCTTATATGTATATATAAACCTGATTGATATATATACATATATGAGGGTTCTAATGCAATAAAGGGCTGTGCCAATTACCTGTAGTTTCTGAAAAGCATTTCAAATTATTGTGAATCATATTTCCTACTACTGTATCTATTTCACCTAAAACCACTACCACCTGCTCACAGTCATTCTGTAATCACTATTTGGTTTCACAAATTTCTATTCGTTTCGCATAGATGTCTGTAGTGTAATTCAAGGCCAAATCAATGTAGTCTGTGATGTTTATGTTCCATGAAAAAAGGGATTGTTTGCAGTCAAGTGATAGGAAAAGACTGGTGTCTTTGGAGATATGTCCAAGATTAAGGTAATACCAACCTGAAGAGAGAGTTTCAGAAATGTCTTGCATTTAAAGCCAAAGAAAGGCAGAAGAGACAGATAGCATAAACGGCCCAGTCCACTGCCCACAAAAGATATATTGGTGCTAATAAAAGCTTTTCTCAATTAAGGACTGGAGAATTTCACACAGAGAGAGTGCAAGTGGTTAAATGGAGGAATGTGTTAACAAAAGAGTAGTTAAATAACTACTGCAGTTAAATAATTAGCATGTTATCCCTCATTAGAAACAGTCATTTTGTGGTGGTGGGGTGGTTTGTAAGTCGAAAATGATGAGAATTATGGTGCTGTGGTTTAAGGAGTCTTATTGTGACTCACTGGTGTGTTAAATGTAAATATGTGTGTGCTGTTGAGCATAAGCCAAAATCACTGTTGTGAACAAAGTCTTTGGGTAGATTGGATCCATCTCTGAACAGAGGTGCATCCTCTGTAAAAGCTCTGGGTTTAAATACAGCTATTCTTCACATCCATACACAGATCCAAATTTCTTGTTGTGGCCATCTGGCTAACATTACCATGCTGCATTAAAACTGTGTTCTTACTAGCTTCCCAGGCTTGCATCAACCTTTTGAAAAAGTTTTATCTTTCATAATTGAGATTCCCACATTCGTTTTCACTCAGGAGAAACAAATGTATTTCATCCTAAGGAGTGAGCTAGCACTGCACATGTAAGGAAGTGCTGTTTTTTGTGGGGTTTCTTTGTTTTGGTTTTGGTGAGGTTTTTTTCTGGGGGAAAAAAAATTGAAGAAAATAATCTGTTTGACTGCTGGTGAACTGAGTTCCTATTTCCCCTGCTCTGAACCAGGGAGTGGTGACAAGTAAGTGCACCCAAGCTGGGGGTCTTAGAACTCCTCGGGATGAGGAGCACAGGAAAGTTTATAGTCCGTGTTCATAAGTCATTTTTTATACCAGGGTGTTCTGAGTCAAAGGTCTGAGCTCTTGGGACTGACCTGCCACTCAGATTGGCCAGAAACTTTTGACTTTACTGTTACCAAATTCCCTGATCCAAATCAAGAAACATGAAGTCTGTAGAGCTCTGACTTGAGTCAGCACTTCTAGACTGAAGGCTTTGGAAACCCTAAAGTCTCTGAGGTTATAACCTTACATGTCATAATAAACTGAACAAGACCTGGGCTATGATTCTATGCACTAGGGCATTGTTCAGCAATCATCCACATTGTTTAATTGTGAGCAAGATCTCTGCCATGCTTTCAGCCCACGATAACTGTGGTTTCCCAACTGGTATCTGGGCAAGGTTCAGGGATAGCATTAAGCTAGGGAACAGAGAGTGTGCTGGGCATTGTGGAGAATGACAAATTACTGGGGTGGAAAAGGGGGAAGAGTTTGGTTGTGTAAACACACACCACGCTATGCCATTTGGTTTAAAAGCCAGAGAATGGGCCAAATCTGTTTGGTTTAATAATGTCTCATAGCGTCTACATATTCTGTCACATCTAGATTTTACAGAGGTTGTCTGTCATGTTTTGCGGGTTTCCAGGATTTGCAGCTCTGGGCTGGGTTTGCCAAACAGCCTGCCACACATTTAGGACAGAAGATTTCAGTATCTTGGGCTAGACTCTGTACTGAAAGCACTCCACATCATAGAGTTGTCCTAGGGCCATGCTAATTCAACATTTCAAGTTCTTCTCCATACCAAGTATGAACCAGCTGAAGCTCTCAAAAATGGTCCTTTGATGATTTTGCTTTATTTATATCAGAGTTTATTAAGGTTGATTTTTTTATTGCAAAGTATGACGTTCACAGTTTGGTGTTCATATGTAAGGGGTCAGTTTTGTATGGTATGTACACAAAATGTCTTATTTTCATGAACCTCAGTATGCAACACTAACACTTATGAAGACTTTCACACCTGTCACGTAAGGGTTTTATCTTAGTGATGTGACTGAAACTGTATCACGCAGAAAGGTTTGGGTAAAGGTTTTGTTGCCCTTCTACCTGCCTTTTTGATTTTCAAAAACAAAGCAAACAAAAATAAGCCACTGGAAGATTCAAATTCAGTTAAGCAGAAGCAGCTCAAGGCTTGTATCCCTATAGCGTTTTTGGTACTCAAATACTTGTTCTTGTTTATAATTTATTACCTGGAGAAACTATCTGGATATTTCATTAATCTCTTCATTTTTCCTAGTGAAGATTTGAACTTTGGGCAGTACAGTGAAGCTTTTCAATGTAGTGTTTTAAGACTCTGCAATCGCTGACTTGTCTATCTCAGTCACTCTTGGTAACTTTAGTGTTGACAAGGCATAGTGGTGATTACTATGTTGTTCCAATCCATGGTTACCTTTTTGTCAAGGTCTTTTTAGCTGTGTTAATAGGATCATAAGCATCTCATGAGATTGCAATATGTTGCTGTGGATTTAAAATGCATTTCAAATCCATAAAAGGCAACATATTAATCTGGCAGGACTTTAAGCTAAGGCTGGTTTTCTGGCATGTAGCATGTTCCCTGTAATATTTGTTCATCCTCAAAGGAAGATTGCCAGAGTGCATTCTTAGTAATGGAGTTAGGTAACACACTAGGAATGTGTAAAATCATATCCTGAGGCTCAGAGGCATTATTTTGTACAATATGTCTAGTAAGACTCTGAGCAATCTAGATACCTTTAGAGCTGTTTTGCCCTGAAAGTAATGGTACTCTATCATGTACATGGACTCAGGAAGCCTGCATACGAAGTTTGGTATGACTAGGTGCAGTAACTGTGCAGTGCTCAAAATATAACGTGTGTGATAGATCCTACAGTGTTCTCCACTGCCCCCTTGTCTGAGTTTATCCAAAGGCTTTTTCTTTATGCCAGAAGGTTTTCAGTCAGCTACTGGACTCTGCAAAGCAAGAACTCTAACCTGTTCCTCGGGTTCTTGCATCCTTTCCTAGTGTAAATCAACTTTGCAGCATTTACACTTCTCCAAGTTCACCTGTTAATACCACTGCTTTAAAATTTGCTCCACCTTATTTTTCGTGGGTCGAAATTCAGCAGTAAACTGGAAACAGTAGTGGATGTAGAACAGTAGAAGGTATTCCATTCTGTCCAGACCAAACTATATTTCTTCCTCTTTATGAAAGTTTCCTGTGACAGAGGACTAACACTTGCAAGATGTTGGCACATGATTTAGACTATAAGTAGAAAACAGATTTTAAATTATCCAAGCTTGCTTCTTTTGATCATGCTACCATTATAGAAACTTTCAGAGATACAAAGAAAGAAAAGGTAGGATTCGTGAGAAGACTTTTAGTAGAATGTGGATTCTTTTTCTTCCAATGTTTTCTCCTAGGCAAGGTATTTGAGTTTGTAAGTGAAATTTTGTTGTTTTCAGGAAAAAAATTGTTTGTTTTTTTTCCCTGTTTTTAATCAATGAATTTTAAAAAACATTATAAAGGTTAGCTAGGTTTCGAAGTCCTGAAGGAGGGTTTATGTCCTCACAATAACCTCATTTCATTATTAGGGATTCTATCACGGTGACTGAAAGTGATGTAATCCTAAGGCAGTATTTCACAAATGATTTTGTGTTGCCTCCATTTTCAAAGGATCTTCCCCTCCCCATCAGAACAGATGCAAGGCATACTACTGTGCTTGTGAGAAAGTAGGGCAAGACAGGCAGCTGTTCCATAGTTCAGAAAATCCTAGAAAATTCTATTAGGCCTTTTGGGAATTTATCCTGTGATAATGACCATTGGAGTGAAAGAACTGGTCTTTCTAAAAAATAGCAATTTTATTTACCAGCAAAATTAGCTAGAGTTTTTGAAAAATGTACCATACAGTTTAGTTATTAAAAAGAAGGCAAAACAGTATGAAGTTGGACATAACCTGTGAAATTAAATGAAGCTAGGAGGACAAAGTATTAAATTGTTTCTTTTAAAAAAGCTACTTTGAACGCATATGAACTCTAAACTATGCTTACAGGCATTTAAACTCACTCGCAGATGCTGACATGATAGACCCTTATTTTTCCTGCTCTGGTCAACACAGAAACAAGTTACTACGGTGCTCTACATCTTTGATTCCTATTCTTTGCCTTGGTGGTGATGAGGATTGAGCTCACTGGGCCTTAGTACTTAGTCATTTTATATTAATTCATAGCTCCTCCTGAGTCTTTTTGTAAGTTTAATTTCATGTTTTTTCAGGTGAAATTTCCTTTAAGATAATAGTGGTAATAAAGACTGATGGATTCTTTACCTAGTGGAGCTATTTTGTGAATCTGTATCAAGCTTTTCTCATTCTGCCAAGAGCAGAGCATCTGTGATTATTGCAGTGTAGTTTAAAGCACTCCATTTGAGACAGAAAGACAAGTTCTGCTTTTGGCTGCCTAAGTGAATCTCGCTTTCTTTTAAGTAGAAGCCACATGTCTGCCGTAGAAAAGAGTATTTGACCCCACAACACTGAGGACTATCTTGACCATCAGGGTCAGAATAAAAAATGACTCGGAGAGGAACAATGCATCTGTTAGTTCTCTCTTTCATGAGATAATGAGCTTTAAGCTATTACTGTAATTAGTATTTTCAGGTATTCTTTTGCAATCTTGACCAATAACAGCTTTTGCAGTTCTATAAAATCTTGTCTGAGTACATTCTAACTTGTTCTTCTTACACGTGTGTGCAGTGGAAACTCGCAGATAACTCAGGATGGGAGGCTGTGGCTCTCCAGGCTAGAATTTGGCTAGGGCAGCAGGCTTAAAGGTGTTTCCTGTAAAAATGTACTTGGAAATCTTCACTGAAGATAGAGACTTTGAAGTTTTGCATTACATCTCATCTACGAGAATGTTATTCTGCCGAAGACTTCTGTAATATCCTAGATAGTGATTCAAAAATGGTAGAATATGAGGGTCCTGAGTAACATCAATTGATGACCTGATGTATACCTGATGACTATAATCTATTTTAACTCCATTTTCTCATGCTGTAAGATATCTACACTAATGTTATTGTCTGAACTGAATATTAATAGTAAAATGAATCTCTATGAATATATTCCATGCCATTTCATTTTCCTTTATTAATGATACATTATGAAGCCAAAATATATTCGACTTAAAAATAAAAAAGCTAATCTAACCTCCCCCAGAACAATTAAAATATCTTACATTATTAAAATCTCTAGAAAAATATAAAAGATATGTATTCACATCATTCCTTCCCATGTGTTTTTATTCCCTTCAGGTAGAAAGACCTTCTTCCGATAGGAATGAATACCAAACAAAAGCATTGTTTAGCTCAAAGAGATGAGTAACTGCACTAAGACAACCAACCATTTAGCGAAGAATTTTCAAGTTTTCTCTGTGACATAGGAAAAGGTATTGGATGGCGGCCTTCTCCTCTCTATTTGTAGCCCTTTTCATGAGAAGTCATGTCATTGCTTATGGCAATACCTGGTGGTAAACATGGCTTTATGTCATAGAAGCCCAAGATTAACGAGAGAACTTGACCTAGCTTTTTTGCTTTGCTGTGCTCCTTTTTTTTTTTTTTGCTTCCCCAGAATCTTTGTGCTAAATGGGTTGAAGTAGATTTGGTTTGTACTTCTCAGAGCGGATTCAACATGACAAGTTATGGGAAGCTCTGGCAGAAATGTGTGGTAAGTAGGTCACAACAGCTATGTTGATTAACATATTGGTGATTTACAACCACCGTATCAGTTATAATGTGACAGATGGATAACATAAAATTCTGTGTGTTTGTTGGGAGAAGGATTTTTTCCAGCATAAGACCAAGCTGAGTAACCATGCTGTACTAGCAATATATTTATTTTTCTTAAAACAGTAACCCCCTTGTGAAATGTTTTTAGCCCTTAGCTTAGCCTGAGGCCAAATCCAAGGAAAGTAGCCTAAAGCTCATGATGAATGTTTACTGACTTTTGTGGTCAGTGTTTCTCAGGAGTAAATTGTAAAGAGCATATGAGCTGCACTTTATGTTTCCAGCTTCAGGCTGTGGAAAGGAGTTGAAGAAAAAGGTATGCCATTTAAAATTACCCCCAAATTAAGTTCACAAAATATGCTTCACCTTTTCACAATTGTGCATATTGAAATTACTAAATATTGCATTACCTACTAGGAAGTCAAATACACCGACCTCATGTGGTTTAAATAAAATAAGAAGCAGGTTCATTTAGCAAACAAGACAGATAATTCAACATGAAAATCGAGGGGCTGAGAAATGATCTTGGGAGCTTCTGGGCGAACCTTGAGATTTGGCAGAAGGGAAGTCTGCAGAAATCCCTTGCCTTGATTACCAGCAGGATGTGCATTGCCTTTTTCCTACTGTCTTTATTCATGTTTCAGCAGCCTGCCACATGCAATATGCCAAAGCTCATACAGAAACCTGTCTGTGTAACATGCACAAATATGTGCACACAAACGCACATACACAGTTCATTTCAGAAGATTCCACATAACCTGAATAAAAACTGCTTTCTGAAGTAGAGAATTTATTGAGATACATTTGCATAAGCTCTTTGCTGAACACATGAATTTTACAAAATATATTTATAAGCTTTTCTGCGGTCACTGTCATGGTGATAATCTATTTCCATAGGTCAATATTTTCCTGTAGTAATTGCAGAGTCACATATTTTCATGCATGTCCAAAAAAGTATCATTGGACATAACAGTCAATATTAATAATCTCTTTCCACATAGCACCAATATATATGTATGTTATATGTACTTGTACAACACTTTGAGAGAACTTGGGCAGCATATAAGTATTGGAGGTCAACTTAGAGATTCAGGTATTATAACTTAAAGCTGAATGACTGAAGACACTCAGTCTTATTCTAGACAACACTGAAATTTTTAGATTTGATATCTGTCAATGCAAACTGTCCACATTTTAAATGATTAAATTGTATTGCAAGGTCAACTATGATATGATTTTTAATGTCATTTTTGAATACTTTTTAATAGCAATTTCAAAAGCTGTAATTTTATTATTTGAAAGCTAGAGGTGAAGCAAAACACAGAAAGTCACAACTGATCTGAAAGCCATAATCTAAAAGCAAATAAATTATGTATTTCTGTCTTTGCATCAGGTAAAATCAGAAATCACTTTCAATCAGATCTTCAGAGCTGAATAGCACACTGGCCTGTATAACTGAGAAATAAACACAATGACATTGATTAGAACTGGCTTTTGGAATTATATTTAAGTACACAAAGCAAGGAAACACAGAACACTGACCAAACTAGAAATCATAGAATCATAGAAAGTTTTGGGTCGGAAGAGACCCCTAGAGGTCATCTAGTCCAAATCCCCTGCAGCGAGCAGGGACACCACTAACTAGATCAAGTTGCTCAGAGCCCTGTCCAACCTGGTGTTGAATGTTTCCAGGGATGGGGCCTCCACTACCTCTCTGGGCAACCAGTTCCAGTGTTTCACAACACTCATTGTAAAGAATTTCTTCCTTATATCCAGCCTAAACCTACCCTGTTTTAGTTTAAAACCATTACCCCTCGTCCTGTCACTGCTGTCTCTACTAAAAAGATTGTCCCCATCTTTCCTATAGGCTCCCT
>Ga0065711_1033311_pt1 | contig 25733 bp, 9 predicted proteins | sample Hoacrofraction12_FD_59098 | JGI IMG/M metagenome (GOLD analysis project Ga0065711, IMG submission 59098) | Hoatzin crop microbial communities from Cojedes, Venezuela - Epithelial fraction 12 v2 (version 2) | ecosystem: Host-associated > Birds > Digestive system > Esophagus > Crop | place...
AAAAAAAAAAAAAAAAAAAAAAATTGTTTTGTTGTGATCTCCATTGACAGTGCACATCAAATGCTAAGACCTGGCAAAAGTAAATGCCACTTTAGAATCACAAGTTAGCTTAATGTTTGGTGTTAGTGGCCATAAAACCCGCTTTCACACAGATTGATTGGTACTCTAGTATATTGCTGTTTGTTTGTGGCGTACAGAATTTTTGACAACCACGAAGAAATACCTGCTCTCACCTTGGCTGGTGATCAGGTGGTTGTGTTTGGCAAAGGCAAATGATTCATTTATGCTGAAGGAACAAGGCTGCCTTTCAGATGTTCATTGATTTTAAATTAAAAAGTAACTGCTGTGTTCTACATGAAGGGTGACAACAATAACAAAGTAGTCCTTACTTAGTGTTATTTGTTGCAACTCCCTTCCGTGTGCCTGGAGGAAAAGTGTGGAGACCTCAGTACCATAATCTTTCAGATCAATAATCTAGATACCCCAATGTAGCGTAACAGATAATCAATTCTGGGTAAAATAATTCAGACACTGCTAGCTGTTACTGCTGTGGCTCAGGTCTTCAGGTTCAATTGCCTGACTTTATTTTTCGTCCTACTTGTATTCCTGGCAACTTTCTCCTTTTTTACTTTCGGAAGAGAAAGCAAAGAGTTTCACTCTGTTTAACGTGTAATTTACCACACAACTTACTCTGCATGTTTAAGATCAATGTTACATTCATCTCTTAAATATCTTTTTCTCTAATAATTGTTTCGCCATGTTGTATTTAAATATTAATTTTGTTTATTGTACAATCAGTTACAAAAGGATTACACTTTTTGATGTCTTCCTAAATTTAGAACTGAAATTTATTAGTGTTTTAATATACCAGTTCAACTGTGTTCAGTTTCTGGATGTTAAAGTAGGACACAATTTCAACTTAGACGATTTGCAAGGAAAATGTCTGTTTTAAACCAAAATGAGTTAAAATAATTAATAAAAGTCTTGAAATAGGGGTTCACTAGGTGAAGCTAGAGTGTGCTTCTGGGTGTAACTTAAATTGCTTGAAAAATTTTACTATTTAAATAGAAGCACTGTAGTACTTGCTCATTTACTATATCTTTTTAAAAGAAGTATGTAGAGGATTGCACATTGTCATCTTTTTCGTCAAGGTGTTGTTGTTGCTCTTTTACATTATTGAGCAGATCTGGGGTCTCTCAACATTATGTGACTATTTGTTACTCATTTATAAGCAGCACAGCTTTATAAAGTTTATAAATGAGTAAAGGTTAAGTCATATATCCACAATGAAACCAGATCCCAAGAGTGACAGTGCTACTATGCTGCAGTAGACTATCAAATACAATTCTCAGCTTGTAATTTTATTAAAATTCACTGCATTCTTGTGGTAAGAATCACAGTTCTCAGTAACATTTATTGAAACATATTAAAATTGTGGAGTTTAGAAATTACTGCATTTTCCCCCCTTCTGTTATAGTTCTTTCCAAAAAAATGGCAGTCACATATGTTCCATTCTACAGGCACTGTACATTAAAAAAAATAACAACTGTAGTTGTCCTTTAGGTTTATATTCCAAAATTCAGTATTTGGAAATTCCAAATTTACCCTTTTCTGTGGTACCTGACGTCTAATAGCTGGCATTGATGCAACAAGGTTGGTTTGTTTGCCATCCTCTGCAGCTCCACCAGTTTTCCAAGTGTAAGCTCATAATTGTTTAATGAATATATCAGATACTGTGCTTCTGTGTTATCATTCTCACAACTTGCCAGTGAACTAGAAGACAAATTGGTGTGATACAGTTTTATTTCATGTACCTTTGAAGAGTTTACTGTTTCATGTTTTCTCATTCATTCTTCATCTTGCCTTAAAAAAAAATGATAATACTTTTCATGTAATAAATGTTGTTCTGACAGCCAGGCGTTACTAGCCAACTGATAACCTACCAACAGTTTTGTGATCTCTTTAGATAATTAATCTTAGCTATTTTCCTGTCAGGAGCAACAGTGTTTTTGTTTTATGTTGAGCTAGAAAGATTGCCAGTTTTGAAAATTAAAAAGCATTCCCTTTTTATTATTCATTCCAGTAACAATTTATGATGCTGCATTTAGATACTGAGCGCTTGTCAACAAACATAATTATGCTTTGATATAAACAAGATTGGTGGCTTGACTGTGCAGCTTCATCTTGGTTGAGAATGTTTTGATACAGGTTCAGATTATACAAGCTGTGTATTTACGTGGCGGTTTTCTTCCTTTGTTAATAGTTTTCTCCTATAATTACTTGCAGGCAAACCAGTGTACATTTAGGATCATTGTGCATGGGAGACATCAAACGGAGAAGGAAAGCTGCTCCCCTGCCAGGACCAACAGGTAACCAATTTCCCTGGGACAGAACACAAAACACAAGATGTTAAATCTCTAAATACAAAGCAGTAGGTCAATGACCTGGGAAAACGCTTGGTAAATTCAGTAACTTTCCATATAACTTCAGATATGTGCTATCCTTATTTATTAATAAAGATTGAGAAATAAATAGACTCTCTAATTCTCCCTCAAACACTTCCAATTTTTAGTCCTTTTGTAGCACAGCACTTCTTTAAAGAGGATAAATCTTTCTTTGAATGCTGAGAGTCATAGACAGTAAAGATTACTGCTTCTGTCTGTTCGAGGATCACAAGGTAGAAGACATGAGGTGTCTTTTTTCTGTGAGGAATGTGTATGAATACTATAAATATCCTGCAAAATAAAGATAGAATGTGAATTCTTGCGCAAACAATTGAGAATGTGAAGATAAGGCTGTGAAACACACGTTTAAAATTACTGCCGTAGATTAAATAGGAAGCACTTGCAGGCACATTTCTGAAAGATTTTTACAGATGCGAGGTCACAACCATTGAATGCATTTTGCTGATGTCACAGCTGTGAAATGGCTTTTTCAATACTTAGCAGTGATTTATAGGACTCTCATCAGTTTGTTGTATTAATTGTATGTGTGCATACTGGAGGGATTAGATGTGTATGTGTGCCTGTGTGAGGCATTTTATATATTGCTGGTACGGAAATCTGGATTGCATGTCCTAGTCATGTATCAGTTACTGTAGCAATATATGCAACACATACCATTCTTCAAATGTACCCTAAATAGATGTCTTTAGAGAAGCCTAATATTTGTATTCCAACTGAATTCCCCCTCCTGAAACTTTGTTTCAAACCTCAGTGGCAGAAACAGACGAAGAATAATATTAAAAATGTTGTTAAAGCACCTTAGTGGCAGCAGTATGGAAAAAGAGAATGTATGGGTCAGCTTCTAAGACTCTGAACATATGTGAAGTGAGAAAGAAAAATACTTAATGGCTGAAGAGAGAATAATACAATTATTTCTACAAGGTGATTTTCACTTCACAACTTTCAAGTACTAGAGGATGTCATTTTTGTACTGAGAGGGTATGAAGTGTCATGAAATTCATTTTATTATTCATTTTACCTTGGGCTTTCAGGGTTCAGTATTTTATTTTACAAGCTGACTCCTCTGCATAACTTTGCAAAGCCAATATTTTGATACCAAGGCAAATATATTATGTGGTCATTCAATGTTACATATGTATATATTCACAATTATCAAGATTATTTTGCCCCCAAAATTTGCCTTTACATGGAGAGTGACAGAGAATAATTGCAGATAGAGGTATCGTACAAGGTACTTTTTGTCTAATGTGTGAGGTTTTTTTCTCTTCAAATTCAAGGTACTATTTTCAATTTCATTGTGGGTAGGAGGACTGAGAATTTTTTCTGTGGTGTTATGAAATTATTTTTCTGCATTTCATCATTGTAAATCTTTAAGCAAGTAGAAACTTTGGTAAACTTTCACTAAACTTGTATATATGTGTAGATAATGTGTAACATTTTACAAATTACTACAGTTTTCTCAAAGCCTAACCTTCCTGCAGCTAAACTATTGTTTATCCATCACAGATCTTGGTGGTTCGTCTTTGTCAGTATTTCATGCCATTTTATGAAAGAAACAACATTTCCTTTTAGAATGGAAATGCATTTGGAGATTTGGATTAAAATGAAAGATCACTATTTGATTATTCTCCTTTCAGTAGTTTTAGTTAGCGAAGATATAGGAACAGAAGGACCAGATTTTATGTAGAAGAATTTGTAAACTTTTTTCTTGAAAGAAAGAAAGGCCAAAAGTTGTATATTTTGTATATTCACAGGAACAAAAGTTGGAAATGAAAAGAACCATTCTGCTAATAATTGTCCATATTTAACATCATAGTGAAACTTGAAAGGCTTGTCTGTACATGAGTCATTAACTGCAACCGTTTTCTTGAGCTATATTGCTGCAAATTAGCAGTTTCACCTGATATGAGCCAATCTGTTGAAAGAAGTATTTTCAAAATTCTCATCAGCATTTTTTTAATAAATTGTATTGGTAAATTAGTTCTTGTAGCACTCTGCACAGTATTGAAAATGGTCATTTATATCTTTAGGTTCAGTAGTACTGCAGAGAATGACTGGTGATCCTAATGAAGTATCGAAACACGTTCTCAGGTTTTGAGTCTCACAAGGGTAGCACTTGCTACTTGCAGACATCTTACAAAGCCATAGACTTCTGTAGCAAGCAGTGTTATTGGTTAAACATTTATTAATTGTGACAAGAACACCCAATTTATTTCAGTGCTTCAGCTTATTTACTGCTCTTTCACCTCTGTATTTTGTATTGAAAAAGTAAAATGAATATTGATAGAGTTAGATATTGATTTCTAAATTTATAGCCTGTTCTCAGCCTGGAGTCAAAGTCACATACCAATAGGTTTGTGTATATTAGTAACAAAGGATGTGGATTTACTTGTACAGCATTGAGAAACTATTGAAGAAAGGAAGTTTGAGCAGCATAGAGCATTTCATAGTTTTTAAAATATCATTTGTAAAGGTGAAGAAAAGCTGTGTTATAAAGCAACGAAGAAAACTGGAGATAATATAGGTATGGATTGCCAGGAGCTGACGGTACTGAGACAGGAGTGTCCTACTCTGTCTTTTTTACAAACATAAATTTTTTAGTTTGTGGATGCTTGATACAGCCCCACCTGTGTGTTACTGAACCTAGGTAATTAATTAGTTTATTAACTAAAAAAGGATACTAGTAAAAATTGTTTGCTTCCTATGATTTCTTTTAAGAATAAGATGTTGTAAATTATAGATATATACTTTTTTGTGCGGTTTCTTCCATGAAACGAAAATTATTTCAGTGATTCTAGTCAGATTTGGGGTGGGGTCATTCTGAATCACTTTGCCCTCTCTGACTACCTGAGTGGTAGAGCTATTTCATATGACACCCTGACATATTTCATTGCAGCAATACAGTGCCCTCAAATTTGTATAAAAACCTCTTAGACAAACTAATACATTATCAGGGACATAGCCCTACAAAAACTGGGTCCAGTATTAATGAAAATAATAACAAAACAACAAAAAGAAAGGAAAAAGAATTTGTATGCAAGAGAAAGGACATTCTCTGCAAAGTGTTGTTACTACTTGAAACACATGCATTGGGAATGTTTACAGCAATTTCAGTCTTAGATTACCTGTTTTAAGTCTCATATCAAACCAGTAGGTGCTACAGAATTTTAGATGCCATGTTCATAACACTGAATATGCATTTACCCCAGTTCCTGTCCTATTGACTCTGTTGTCTTCTGTACAAGCTTTTTTCTCAACTAACTCCTGTTAAACCCCCAAGACCTTTTAGATTCTTTTTCTCTTTTTTTATAAGAAACCTATAAATCTTAAATGTTGTAAAAAAATCAACAAATTCTGCTTCACATCTGCGGAATTCTAATTATTTACAGAGTTTGATTCAGAGCAAAAAAAAGTTAAGTTTTACTTATGTGCCTTGTAAGTAGCCATTTGTTTCTATTTGAAAACAATCTTTTTGCTCTAGAATGGTTTTACATAGAATGGTTTACACTTCGGAGCAGCGGTGAGAACCTGTGAAAACTAATTTTAAAAAAAGAAAGCTATTTTGTAGTTAAGAGACAGAGAATGTGCATATAAAATGCGTAAGTTATTGTGCGTGTGCGTGTTACGGGCACTTTAACTCATACTCACATTTTGCAAGAGCAAATTTCAGACATTGTTTTCTTTATCTAGTTGGCATGTTGCACGCTGACACTTCAGGCTGATACTGATTGAAATGACCAAGTTAAAAGTCTCATTTTAAAGAATGTGTTTTAATGAAAAATATGACAGGTTCTTAATTACAGCAGAAATACTGACCTCTGCTATAATGCCATCATGACTCACTTTAACAAGGTAATCAAATGGGTACATGTTTTCATTCCTTTTTAAAAATTGCCAGTGGAACAGCTAAACAAACTGTTTTGCTGATGCTTAACATGTCAGTGATTAAAAATCAGACCTGAATGTCCGCAGTACTGAAATGATGATTTGAAAAAGATTGTGATTACACTGTTATAACAGAGGTTGCTGAGGCTAAGTTTATGGTGAAGGTCAACTTCGTGAGATAGTTGCAGAAAAAGGGTGGACTTTTCTGTACTTGGATGAACTGGCAGTAAATTTCCAAAACTCTAGACAAACTATTATATGCCTACTCTCTTTTTAGCTTGATTCACTGCTTTTCCATTGTTTTGGTTTGTCCTGGATAAATGCCAGGTGCCCACCAAAAGCACTCTGTCACTCCCCTTCCTCGGCTGGACAGGGGAGAAGAAATATGATAAAAGGCTCGAGGGTTGAGATAAGGACAGGGAGAGATCACTCACCAATTACTGTCACGGACAAAACAGGCTGAACTTGGGGAGAAAAGGAAGTTTAATTTATCACAAATCAAATCAGAGTAGGGTAAGGAGAAAATAAAACTTAAATCTTGTAACACCTTGCCCCCACCCCTCCCTTCTTCCTGGGCTCAACTTCACTCCTATTTCTCTACCTCCTGCCCCTGAGCAGTGCAGGGAGATGGGGAATGGGAGTTGCGGTCAGTTCATCACACACTGTCTCTGCCGCTCCTTCCTCCTCAGGGGAGGACTCCTTATACTCTTCCCCTGCTCCAGTGTGAGGTTCTGCTCACGTGAGACAGTTCTCCACAAACTTCTCCAACGTGAGTCCTTCCCACGGGGTGCAGCTCTTCATGAACTGCCCCAGCATGTGTCCTTCCCATGGGGTGCAGTCCTTCAGGAACAGGCTGCTCCAGCGCAGGGCTCCCCATGGGGTCACAAGCCCTGCCAGCAAACCTGCTCTGGCATGGTCTTCTCTTTCCACAGGTCCGCAGGTCCTGGCAGGAGCCTGCTCCAGCGCAGGCTTCCCAGGGGGTCACAGTCTCCTTCAGGCATCCACCTGCTCCGGCATGGGGTACCTTCCACAGGCTACAGGTGGATATCTGCTCCACCATGGACCTCCATGGACTGGAGGGGGACAAGCTGCCTCACCGTGGTCTTCATCACGAGTTGCAAGAGAAGACCCTCTGCTCCAGCGTCTTGAGCACCTCTTCCCCCTCCTTCTTCACTGACCTTGGTGCTGCAGAGTTGTTTCTGTCACATCGTCTCGCTCCTCTCTCTCGACTGCCCTTTTACCGCAATTTTTTTCCCCTTCTTAAATATGTTATCACAGAGGCGCTTACCACCGTTGCTGATTGTCTTGGACTTGGCCAGCGGCAGGTCTGTATTAGAGCCGGCTGGCACTGGCTTTATCAGATGTGGGGGAAGCTTCTCGCAGCTCCTCACAGAAGCCACCCCTATAGCACCCCCACTACAAAAACCTTGCCACGCAAACCCATAAAATCCATCTACTAAATGTACAGCTCCATACACAGAAATCCCTTTTCACAGAGCAATACAACATTAGCATGTTGTGAACACTTTCCTTTATTGTGTTGCACCTTTCTTGTCCTTATTCTACCAAAGTAGACTAAGTATGGCTTTCTGGCATACACAGCATATCTAATCAATCATCTGTCCTGTGGGTACTCCTTTTTGTTTGGTTGGTTTTGGCAGAAGATTAAATTTTAGGGCCTCCTTTTTGGGTTTTTTTTGGTGGGCATTTTTTTTTGCTACCGTATTGTCTTACTAAATCAGTCCAAAAATTAAAAGATCGCAGAGTGCCATCCAGTGTTGCAGACTTCTGTCCCTGCAGAGCAAAAGATTTTTCATGTTGAGCTGAGGTCATTGGTTCAGGTGAGGGCCCTTAACTGTCAACACCAGAGTAATAAGGAGAATTCAATAGCAAACTTCAGAAGATCCACAATGCAGCAAGAACCAACCTTATACTGGGAATTTGCTGATGGATTTCTTGCAATCTAGAGAGCAATGCAGCAAGAACCAGCCTTATACTAGGAATTTGCTGATGGATATCTTGCAATCTAGAGAGAAGACAGTATTCTTCAGGCTGTACACACAGCCAGGGTAAAGTCACAAAGAAACCTTGGGGTTGATAGAAGACGACTGTACCTGTCTTTTCTAAGTGCTGTCACTTTCTGAGATATGAAAGGTTCACAAATAATTCCCCAAATTACTCTGGGAGTCTTTCCTAAGGTAGCTGTTTCTTTCTGGTCGTGGAAAGCATTGAAATTTCCTCCAGTAAGAGCTGGACTTGATGATCCTTATGGGTCCCTTCCAACTTGAGATATTCTATGATTCTATGGAATTTTTGGACTTCACTTTCAAGAGTCATAAACCAGCTTAACAGAGTATATGACCATCATCAGAGCATACTTAAAGATAATATAGAAGAAATTTCTGCTCAAAAAAGGCTAAACCAGGCTCGTTTTTTCAAGTTCCAAAGGTATGTCTCATTAAACAGTTGTGTGCTTGAGGAATAGCTTTCCATGAAACTGAGAGGTGTCAGTAAGGAGACTCATCCTCCAGGTCAGTTGAGTGCTCGGCAAGTTCTGTTTGTTCTTCAGCAGGTACCATAATAAAGTGGTTCCTCACAGAGAGGAGCCACCTCTATTTAAGATGCATTTTGTTAGAAACGTCATCTTTTTCAAATGGACTGATGTACATTGTGCATTTTTCCTTAACCTCAGCCAATAAAAGTAGTACCTGGTATTTCTGTTAGTCTTCTTCAGGTTGGTAATACCAAAGGACTTTTGTTAACCACAGAAGGTTTGAGAGTTTGAAATGTGCAGGGAGGAAATAGGTGTAGTTTTCCCCCAGTCAGTGTAACTTCTTATCCCAGCTCTGCACAGCAACCTCTCAGTTGATGATGACTAGTTTTTCTTTCTCCTGAGCAAGTAGGGAGCACTGCTGCAAATAGGCCCTGCTATAGATTATGCAAAAATCACTTTTCTTAAAGGTTTGTTAGCATGTAATTTACTTTTTGAATAAGGAAGGATGCCTGTGCATAAACCTGATAGCTTTATGCAGAAGGTGTTTGCCACTTCAGAGGAGTAAAAATAACTGTTTAATATATGAGAAAATATTTTCATAATGTAAGAATATAAAATTAATTGATCAGGTTTCCAGTGCCGACAAGCTTGGATTTCTGTATCCTGTCTTTCTATAAAATCTTTGTGATTGGTGGAAAAGTTTCTGATAAAAGCTGTTGGTAATACTTGTTATACTCTGGATTTCATAATGAAAATTTTTGCTTTTGATTTCCACTACAATGAGAGGAAATTTTGATTTTTTTGATTGTGAGTGAAGTTTACCTTTCAACCAACATATTGACGGCCAATGCTAATGTATGAAGGTGTACGTTCTGATGCCTTCGTTACTGATAGAGAGATTGCAGTGAGCATTGTTTGCATAAACAAATAGGCAAATGGTTATTTAGCCCATAGTAAACAATATGCAGATGTATTTGCCTAGTTTTCATTAATTAATCTTCATTTTTAAATTAAGATAATTTGATAGAAGATAATACTCCAGCCATGTAGGCACAGAATAGGCAATAGAAGTGGAACTTCACCTCCAGTATCCTGGCAATCCATCCCGACTTGCATTAGGGTCAGTTGGAGCTACCGTGATGTGCATAGTCCTAGTATCAGTTTAATCCTCACTCTTTCTGCTGAAATTAACAATAACCATGCCATCCATTTTGAGAGTGTTACTGTGATTTAAATCCTTTCCTTATGGATTTCAGTGTAAGGTTATAAGTCTTCTTGTAAAAGCCAGGGAATACTTATCAGCAGGGAACAATTTTGCCAAGTTTCAAGGGGTTTGAGCTGAACTTTAGAACGGTCCCTAGTGAGAACAATTCTTCCAAAATGCTGTCCAGTGACAAGTCTCTCTGTCACCGTAGACAAGGTGTAAAACTGACCTCCTTTGGACCCAGGTGAAAAGACAGTTTGAGGTATTCAAGAGAGGTATTAGGGATAAATGGGAACCTAATAATTCCATCTCCTCCCAGCCAATTTTAGTAGTAGTAAAGACTGAATGGACGAGAAGTTACGCTTTACACACAGTGTAGTCCAGTAAAGCATGAAAGAAGAAGAGCACCTGCGAATCCAGTTCTAAGTGATCTATGAATGATACTGGATGACCAGCTGATCCTAAAGTTCAGTGTCTCAGTTTTCATCAGTGCGTGGGTTTATGTTTATATATTCAGGAGGGTTGAAAATGGATTTAAACCTAGGGTTTATGCAACAATTCCTTGAATACCCCTTGCAGTGGGCCAGTAGGAATGAAACTATGGCAGTGTGGATGTTAACAAAACTCTGCTGTGGATGCTGGGTAAATATGGATGTTTCCAACGCCTGAAGTTATGACTGTCTTCTCTGCTATTTTTGTCTCTCAGCTAGGTAGAATAAAATACAATGCAAGCAGACTCACCTGAGCTATTATCATTCTAAGGTTATTCTTTAGACACAGTCTTAGATAGCTTGTTGTGAGGGTTATATCTGGTATAAAAATTCCATCTCAAATATTTAGCTAAATAATGTGGCATTTTCATAACTGTTTTATGGGTTTTTTTAGATACAGAGCCATAGTATACTGAATTTTGAAAACCATTGCCAGTACTGATTTTAAAAATCACAGTATGGCTGTCAGCTATGCTCATGATGCTGACTGCGCAATTATCCAAAACAGTTTTAAGAATATAAACATCCAGACAGTCTGATTCCCATTTTGCTAGTTAGAGAGAGCTGGCATAAAAAGATATACTACAGCGATGTATTATTTCGATTGCATTCCTTGTAAAATTGTCTTGTGTATCAGGATCAGTCCCTGCTGTTCTGAGCTCATCTATCTAGTGAGGAGTCAGAAAAGAAAAAGAATAGATGGAATATTAAATGCTTTCAGAGAATGAGGGGGAAAGTGCACTAGCTTTTAGAGTGAAGCAGCGTGTATCGTTTCTCCTTCCATTGGCTGTTTATCCAACATCAATACAACACTTTAGGAGCCAAATTACTAAACAAGCTGCCAATTAGGCTTGAAGTCAGCTGGATAGATTAGTGGCTAAGAGAGGCAGATACAAGATTTTCATCTCTTGAGCCAATTATGCAAGTGAATTACAATCCACAATGCTCCTTGGAAGATTTGAGGTAGAAAGACTGACTCTGCTGTGATAGACATAAGTGAGATCCAGGGTAGGGGGTAAGGGTTAGCAGGCTATGTATTGCAAAAATTACCCAAGCAAAAAGAGATCTTTCTAGGAAAGGATTTAAAGGATTTAAGGCTGCTGGGAGCAATAGAAGAGGAAATAATAGTTGTGGTAGGCTTTGCAAAGGCATTGCTGTTCTGCTCACAAGTCTTAATCATATAAAAGAAAGATGAAAGGCCAAGACTATATTTATGTACAGTGTCATTTTCTCAGAACTGTTTAAAACCAGTTTTCTTAACATCAAAAATAGTTCGGTGGCCAGAGATGAAATTGCTTCAATATACCTTCATTTGTTTCTTACAACTCGGGGGTGGGGAGGGAGAAAAAAAATTTCTTAAAATATTTTTCTTATTTAAGAGATTGAACCTAGCTGTATTGTAATTTTATTCACCCCAATATAAACCAAACATGCTTGATGTTAGTCTTAACCAGCGATTTGACCGTACAAGTAAATATTGTCACAGTAGTGGTTTATGGGGTCACAGTTCCTTCATTATTCTGTAAGAAATGATAACTGCATTGGTGAGCTTTTAATTTTTTTAGAAGCATTCTGCAAATGAAATGGATCTGTCAGATCAAAGCCGTGCATAGGCTCATTTGTTTCCTGCTGAAGATTTTGTGCACTGGTTTAACATTGTTTCTTAAAATATGAAGCAAATTTAAAACCTGAACTTTTGCAAGCTGTTGTATCCAAAAATGATTAAACAGATGTGGAGCCTGCAGCAGCATTAGACCTCTGATCTGATTTTAGCTTACAGATGGAATTAAATTAATTCATGGCAATCACTGTAAAATCAAGGGTATGGCGCTGAATGCTAGTGTACTATTTAACCAGGACATACCTATCTCAACAGCTGTTAAGAAAAAATTACATACTTTTATTTTTCATTGAAACCTGCCTTTAATGCCATCATAAATATCATATCAAAATTAAACAAATGTGATGAATTTTTTGTTTCCCCCTTCCCAATTTTGCCTCTTTCTTCTCAGAGGTTCCATATTCTGTGTATGTAAAGTCATATGCATCATACGTGCAGACCTTGAACTGTGTCTATTCAGATATGCAAAAGTTTGAGGACCGGCCTTTTTTTTTTTGTTGTTCAGTTCAGTTGGCAGTATTGCAAAGAGAAGGAACATAAGTGAGGGTATTCTACAGTGCTCTCTTTTCAAGCAAATTACTGTTCCTCGGTGTTTGCTCCTCACTTATGTAATGGCAGCCACTTCTACATACAGACTACTCATCTGGTAGATCAGGAACCAAATTGTATGGTTACTAAAAACATTTTCAGAATGTAGAAAGAAAAGACTCTTCACAGGAGATCCCTACAAATTATTTGTGCAGAAACTTCCTCATAAATAACTCCTGGAACCCCACAAAGCCTCATACAGCAATAAATTTAGAAAAACCTGCCTTTTTTTCTTAATTTGATTTGGCATAGCTATTTTTTGTGGGATGACTTTAATAATGGATTTATTTTGGTCTTGCTGCTGGGTGGGTCGAGACTGAATGCATCCCAGAGCTGGCACAGCCATTTTCAAGGCCAGCGTGCTTGGACCATTCTCTCTAACAAGCCCTACTGGCTAGTCCAAGAAGGGCCATAGGTGTGAATTAACAACTGAACTTGAAGATGAATATTGCAAGGACAATTACTGCTTTTAATTAGAAAATAAATGCCCAAAGCACAGGAAATGGCGGTCAGGGGAATAGCACAGAGTGTAGCATGATTTTTAAGTGCTCTCTCCTGTCATACAGTCAATCAGCAATGCAAATTTTTTTTTTCCAGTTGCTGCTTGGTCATGAACTGGAGGAAGAGGGCAGTACCACTCTCCATATTCTTCTGATTCAAATAAAATATGTTGCATTACAGATAATTTTTTCAAATGATGAGTGAAAATTGCAGGAATATTAAAGATAGACATAGACAGTATTTAAATAAAAACTGACTATTCTGCAAAGTAGCGGCCTGCATCTATTAGATGTTTCTCACAATTAAAATAAAAGCTATCCATATTCACCTCATTTACAAGAAGGATTAATTAGTCAATTAGTAATATAGGCAAGCTGAGTGGGTTTTGGTTTTGCCTTATTCTTGCTGCAATACAAAGCCTCGAAGCACATTATCCTTTGGACAGTGTATGTTGTTTGATTGCTTGCCCAAAAGTGGGTTGTGAAGCCAAGTTTATGGTGGTTTCTGCTCTTTTTCTTTTTTATTTTTTTTTAATCTGGTGACGTATAAGAATAAAACAGAGCTCTGTGGGAGAGGTTTCAGAGATAGAACAGGAGGTAACAGGAGATAGATAAGTATGTACAGTGGAGGGACAAACCATTATTGTATACATTCTAGAAATACTTACATGTCTTTAAAACAAAAAGTATACTAACTATCCTGTCAGTCATAGAGAAAAAAAAATCATTGGGCTACTTCCAAAAGTATGAGAAAATAAAAACATCAGTTTATTAAATAACATGTCAGGGTACAGATTGTTCTTTCATATGTCCTTTTTGTGAACTTGCTCTGGCTGTTTTGAGAATTGAAATTCATGTAGAAAGGTACATCTGTTACAGGAAAAGGTCTGTGGGGTTTACCCCCAAATGGACTAACAAAAAAACCTGTTTATGTTGGCTCAGGCTATGCCTTACATACCATTCTGGCAGCATTGCTGTCTTTGCCTAAGCAGCATTGTGAATAGTTCAATATTTCCAATTCTCAGATGTCATGAAATATACTCTCACCCTGGATCTTTCCTGCTTGGCAGATCTGTTGGATCTTTCTTCCCTTTCAAGTTTCCCCCTTAATTGTTCCACAGACGTTCATTAGAGCAATGCTCCATTTCTTACCATCACTTGTGAAAAGTGGACCAAAACACATTTCCAGGATTTTGCCCGAGAGGTTTACCAGAACTTTTGTTGAACAATAGCCTTTTTTCTTCCCCTTTTTTTTGAGCTGGAAAGCATAGCTAAGCAGGTTGCAAAGCCTCTGTTGTGTATGCCAGGCAGTGTCAGGGACTCATCTCTATGAAAATTGCCTCTGCCTGTGGGGGCCTGAAAAGAAAGGAAGTCTTGGACATTGAATTTTGTGCTGGTCAGTTCAAGAGGAGCCCTCTCGGGGACTGGAGGCTGCTGACTTAAAAGCCTTTGTTTTAAGCCAGCATTAAGCATAGCTTCAAACTAGTATTAAAGGATGCCTTCTCTCAATGCATTTCCCTCTTTCTTTGACTCAGGAGCTGAGATACTAGAAAGCTGTCTAGCTTTTATGTAGCCAGCATTTTACTGAATATGAACAGATCTATAGGTAGTGCTGGAGTACTGTAAATTCATCATCACAACCATGATGAGGTTTTTAATGTGCACCTCTCATTTTGAACTTCTGTCTGTGTATGCAGTTTCCACTGTGGGGCTTTGCTTTTTTTGTATGAGTGTGTGTTAAATGAGGCTTTTCAGAAGTGCATGTTCAACTTTTTTGTGTTCTTGCTTAGTAAGTTAATAGAATGATGAGCCAGCTGCTTGTCAATCATAAATTCTTGATTGAAGACATTAGAGTATCCAAAACACAAACCCATAGCCTCGTTCTACAGATTTTTTTCAGAAGGTAGCACACCAGAATAATTAGGTAAAAAGTTAAATGGATAATATTTGAAGCTGGCACGTGGTGGGGGTTTTTTTGTTCTGTTGTCAGGGGGAAGGGAGACATTGAGCAAAGCTGAAAATAAAATCGAGCTACCTACATGCAACTGCTCATATTAATTCCAAACCTTCAGCCCTTTTAAAAATTGATTGTATTGTGTAACTTGATAAGTTTTACTGCAGATTCTTGAAATAAATATAATTTGTATCCCTCATGCAAGACAGTTATATATGGGATAGTTTATCCATGCATCATCTCCAAACTCAAGCTTGAAGAGTTTGGTTGACAAGGGAAAAATCAGCTTTGTTACTTGACGTTCACTTTTTATTTATGGTGCATTCATGGGGAAAAAAAAATTGTTATTAAAGGAATGAATCTGTTCTATTCACACTTGCAATCCTGGTGATCTTTTCTGCAGTATGTTTGCAGCGTTTCTCAGAGATCTTGGTGGTATGGAGAGAAAAGTGTAAACAACGCTTAATGGCACTGAAAATACCGAAAGAAAATTTACAACATTCAGTAAAAGAGAAACTAAGTAGAGGTATAGCTGAATTTCAGAATATTAGACCCCTAGACCACTATTTCTGTAGCAACTGTAATTGTTTAATCAGAAATGATTCGTTGTGTTTTGTTGAAAGAGATCTTGAGCATTGATAAATATTGCTAAGAATGGAAAGATGGTTGTGATACTGTGATGTACCTCGGCTTAGTAACTGTATAGGACAAGAAATTCAGGTAATCTTGCCTATGTATTGGTAAACTTGTGCAGGTGATGCATGTTCTTTGAGAGTGGTGGAAAGCCCACTATATTGGAATATAAAAGATCGGTGACAATATTTGTCGTACTTGAAAACTGAGTGAGTCTTTAAAAACGTTAAAGATAAAGCAAAGTGTAAGACTGTATTATTTAGAATCATACATAGTCAGGAGGTCAACGTGTGCAAAGACAGCCTGTTCTAGCAACCTATTAGATGAATTAGGAGAATAAGAAGGTTTAAAGCTTTAAGGGAGATTATCCTGCTCTGCTCCACATGGCAGGCAGTGCTGATTAATGCTGTGTGTTTCTTTAATCTCAGGGCTTGTAGGTGAAAACACCCAACCAATCCCAGAAAGCAACATTGGAAACAGAATGCTTCAGAGTATGGGCTGGACCCCTGGCACAGGCCTTGGACCAGACGGCAAAGGGATAACAGAGCCAATACGAGCCATCCAGAGACCAAAAGGACTCGGACTTGGACTTAGCTGACAGAAATGCACTCTGGCTGCCCGATAAAAGTAAAGCTCAAAATTAATTTAAAAAGACAAAAAAAAAAAAAAAGGCAAACATATTATGTGTTGTGATCGGCAAATCCAGTTACTCTTCTCTCAGAGATCACTGAAGTCAATGTGCTTCACATTAGCTACACCAGCTGCAAGGTACAGCCACAGTGACAGAACCGGCATTTGAGTCCAACTTTATAATGGTGCTAAAATGTACAAAAACTCCTACTTTTTTATTTGCTCAGGTCCTAAAATTTGTATTAAGCATAAAATTCAGTGTATTCACTTTTTTTCATAAAAGTTTCTGACACAGCAGGTTTTAGTATGTAAGCAATTTTTTTTTTGTAACTATAATTTTGTCTCGAGTGTCTTGATAAGATTTTTACAGCTACTGTGTTTCCCCCTTTTCAGGCAAAGTTTCCAAACCTGGTATTTCTAGTGTTTAACAATATTTGAGGATAAGCTGTCTTTTTGCCCATAAGATACACACGTTTCCCACTGGAAGGTGATAGGGTGTGCAATTTTGTATAAGAGCATGAAAAATGGCTTTCTTGTCATAGGAATGCTGTTGTCTGGCCATGTATCACTGTCTTCCGCATTCAAGCTTAAAAGTAAAGCTTTTATACTTGTTTTTGCATTTACAGGATTATCTTTTTTCAGTAAATACTTTAAAAACTTGAAGTTTATTCTGACTTTGGATTTCCCTTTATATTAATAATCCTCAGTGTTTCCACATTTAAAAATAGTTTGAGCTTTGAACCAGGAAATTGTGTTTTAAAGATGACTGTCTTTCAGTGTTTGTATTCTGGGTTTTGGCATATTTTAAACATTGCAGTGTTCAACGTCGTGTTATCATTTGGTTCATGATCGTGCTGGTGCCAATGAGCCACAACCTTTAAGGATCATGAACAGAAAAAGGGCGAGGAGAAGCAGAATTAAGGTGGGGAAAAGGAAGGAAAAAGATACTTTGATGGCATCTCGCAAATCTAAGCTAGCAATTTAAAATCAAGAGGCATCATTAAGTGTTTTAATCAGTATCCTAATGTATCTGATGTCAGCAGAAGCAATTTCATTAAGCACCAACCAATCAAGCTCCTAGGGTACTTATTGGTCTGCAGTATAAAACAAATTCCACTTTAATTTTAAATGACAGGGCTGAAGGAAACTGTTGTTCACATGGACTAAGAAAATCCTGACAGCCCTCCCACCCCCCGCCCTGTAGTAGCTGGCAATATTTACCCTGACTGCAGAGGGAAGAGGATTTGATTCTCCAGTCTTTTTTTCTTCGAGAGAAGGATCTCTCCCTTCCTCTGTTCCCCAACTGCAGAGAAAAATACTTCCAGATGCTTTCAAAGATATTTCCTTAGAATAAAAAGAGCTCAGCTTCCTTCATGTGACTGTGAAACATAGTGATGAATTTTAAGAAGAGTTTTTATTACTTTTCTTTTTCTCTCAGCTTCACCCATTTTTCCAGAAAAACGTTACTAGGAAAAGAAGAAGTAGCAGCATTATAGCATTCAGTTTCCTTAAAAGAAATGTTCATGCTGTCCGCTGTGAGTACTGTCAGTTTGGAAACGTTGTTTCACCATAAATGTAGTGTAGAGTAAAAGGTCAGTACCTGATATTGTTTTTAATGATAGCTGAATGCACGTGTTCTCTGAGTTTCAGGAGAACTATTTATTGCTGTTTAAATACTTGATATGATTGTGTGATTTTGCTTTTTGAAATGATACTAAATTTTAAACAAACTTGGGATTTATAATCAACGTATACACTTTTTATTGGAAGGTTTTGGGGTGTAGCATAAAGTGAGTTCGCCACTTCAATATCTCTTGCACAACTAAACTGAATTAAATACATTCCATAGCCAAAGAATTTCAGGGCTACATAATTACAAAGGGCTGAGAGCCTGAAATTCTGCAGCTAGCAGAGGTGCCCATGTGTGTAAGCGTTATTTACAATAACAAATTTATGTGGCGTGTTCCCATTCTTTCAATGCAATGTGCTACTGAGGGCAAGTGAATTCTAAAGACCTCTTTGTATTGTACACCACAATCAAAAATTCCTTAAAATAATTTTTAATATGTGAATTGTGAAAGTGAATCTTTAAGTTCTGGTTGTTCTCTAGCTCTGTTTGCAACACTGTAAAGGTATATTCATTCTCTGTTAAAATTCCATTGTTGTGCTTTGGTTACAGCATCGACGTATCTTGGGCCGGAAATTCCAAGTGTGGCACACAGAACACTTGTTTGAAGTATTTGTGTAGCAGTAGTTCCTCGAGAAATCAGTCTGCAGCTCCAAAAGTACTTGAAAATATTTCCTGTTTTAAAAAGATAAGAGGGAAATAATGGATACATGTTGAGAGAAAACCTCTTTAGTCCATTCAGCTCCTTATTCATCCATTCATACAGATACAGTGAAGCAGCCAACCTAGTAAACAACCATAATGGAAGAAGTATTTAGTGTACTTGGAAATCTTACAACTTTTTGTTTTAAATCAGTCTGTTAGTGAGAAACTATTAGACATTAAGACTAGTCAAATTGATTTTGATATAAATATACTTTGTCTGTTTTCCAGCAGATATTCTCATAGATGCCACAACTGACAGCCAACTTTATCTGTTAGAGGCTGCAGAACAAACTGATTTATTAAAATATTTTAGTGTAGTGGTTTGAGATATTTTTGTTGTGGTAAAATTCCCATTCTGACTCACACTATTCATTTAATTTCAGTTTTTCCGTATCTCACAGAAGTAGTTTTAAAGATATTTCAGCGGTGTGATTTTGCAGAGTTAAAACTAGTGTTAAGAAACAAGACAAAAATGCATTGGTGGTTTTTTTTTAAGCCATTGCAATGTTAGTTGGCGCTTAAACAAGTCAGAGTACTTGGATTTTTTTTTTCCCCCCCATCAGTTCTTCCCCATACCTAACTTGCAGTCATACTATGATACCTGCTATAAAGCTGGCTCACAATATATTAAAACACATGTACAGGTATTTTCAGATAATAATTCTTAATGGCTGTGACACTGAAGGTTTTTTTTGCCTACATAAATAAGTATGGGATCATCTTGTGTCTAAAAGTTACCATTCACCACTTGCCAGATTCTTTCCATTTAGGTGTTTGATTAATCAGTAGCTCAGCAGTTACCATAGTGTTCTTCCTCTGCAGAATGTTTAGTGAAGAGACCTTAAGTATTATCAGCATTTCGTTTTGCTACATGTTCCATGATGTCTCACAGTTCTGTGAATTGAGCCGTTAACTGCCAATAAAAGAAACCCATGAGCAGTATCTTATTTTTAAATAAATATTTGTCAGCCAGAGAAGCATTATCAATGTGTTCATTTTAACAAGTTTGTCCCTGCATCTGTCTTTCTGCAATTAGGCCAATAATGGGTGTAGAATGGCAGTAAATAGCTGAATAATATGTACAGAACGCTTTGCTTTAAGAACGCAAATGCAAGATGAAATAAAATTCATGGAATCCATTCTTTGTGGGTATTGTATGTTCTTGTCTTTAAACTACCCTTTTCAGTAGCATTGTTATTGCACAGGTGAGTACAAAAGCATGCTCTTTCCGAAAATGTAATTAGGGTTGCTAATATCTTGCACCAAGCAGATGCGTATTATGCTAAAGCTATTATACTACCTTATATGTACCTTTTGGCTAGTACTTCTTTTCTACATTATTATTATCCAGCTGAAAACTTTACACCACGACGTCAGGAAATGCCTCATTTAAGATGCTTGCAGTACTTCTGTTATCGTATACTTCTAAGATGTTTAAATACAAGTTCTCTTCACTCTTTAAGTATGTGTATACTTTGATAACTGTGACAGGACCTTGTGCTTTCTCTTCAAACAGTTCTCCAAAGCTGCTCCTCCAAGGAGAACTCACACAGCCTTTGTTTTAGTTTCCCTCTCCCCACGCTCCCAGGGCAGTTTCAGTAAAGGCGTATCAGAAATGAGGATCCCTTCCCTCTTACTCTAAAGTCAAGAGACTTTTTAATTAGACTTTCATCCTTAGCAGAGTTGTCGGGAGCAATGGCATAGTTAACCACAGCAATTGCAGAACTGAGTTACCCACAATAGAGCCCCATACCTCAGGGCCGTTTGTGTGTATTCAGTCTGAGAAAACACAGTCTACATTATTTCTGTATTGACCTGTACTCCAGTTGTAAAGCTAATGTAAAATGTTAAAAGAAAAAATGGCATTTATAAAGATTGTTTTATGATTTTGCTGTGAATTTTCCCTGGAAAATGTTTTGTTGTGGACAAGTGGGGCTTTTTTACAGGTACAGTATTTAAGATTGGATTTTTTTTTTTTAATGACCTCTCTATACTGCAAAAAATCTTGGAGGAGGTGCAGCAATTTCAGCATGGATATTCTGCTTGTCTTGTGGGGGGTTTTGCTGAAACAACTATGTAAAAGCTTTACCAGCATAGATTGATAGAAGTTGTATCTACTAACCTATAAAAGAGTTTGTATCTTTCAGAATATTTGATCATACATATGCTGAGTTTAATTGCGCCTTGTCGTTAGTGTTGTCTTTCATCCTTAATATTTTTCCATTTTTCTGAAAAAGCGTAAACCTGTATGTGTTTTAAGTGATTACACCCAATGTTTTCACTCTTAAAGTGTAATCTCATCTGTGTGCAAAGTGATGCCACTCAAGATTTTCTATCATTTCTGCTAGTCTGGTGAAGTTGTTTTGCAGTGCCTCCCCAGGCCAATTTTATGAATGGCCTACTGTTGCCTTCATCAGTTGTTTTAAGAGATTTTGATGCTGAAAACTTGAAATTTCTTTAGCCTGGGCAGGCTGTTATGTTGTCTTTCCCGTGGCCCCGAGCTGTTGAAGACTGGAAGATATGTAATGCTTTCTGCACATAAATAGCTCTATTGACTTCAGGATGTGAAGTACTTCGTAGGTCTAAAAATAAGCATTGCATGCAAGTGTTTGCACACTGGGGCCTTAAATTCCTTCCTCATAAAAGATACGGGTCCTGAATGTTCCATGGCATCAGCGTTCCCACAGCCTCCTGCAGTCACCTTCCCCTTTGCTGGGTTGTGCTGGCCCATCTTCAGCACCGTGTTCCCTTAGAGCACCTGGCTGGCTGCGGTAGTGCACAGGTTGGCTGGTGCTTGGTGTCTGTCCTTCCAGCACCAAACATGGATGTCCCAGCTGCACAGGGAGGCAGGGTGCCGGTCCAGGCCAGGATCTCTGTTTTGCACAGCTCAAAATAACACACAACGAACCGCTCACACTGGGTTGTCCGGGCCACGGTTGGCACCATCAGGCAGTCAGTCCAGTACTGAAGAGTTGATTCTGTATGTGCTATGTTGTCTTTCATTCCAGCAAAGTAACAGGAAAAAGGGGAAGAAAAAAATATAAAATGTTTTCAATTCAAAAAGTATATAGCAGAAAAGAATTGTAGAGAATGGAAGGGATCAAAGTCACTTGTGAGGCTATGATTCAATGAGAAATCTGAAATCTCTCTTAAATATGGGGGCAGATGAGCAAGGGAAAACATGCACTAGAAGTGCACAGAAGGAAAATGTGGATGTCCCAAGTAATATTTTCTCCAATGTACAAAAAGAAAGCTATCATATGAGAAAAGAACAACAAGAAATAAGTAATTTTAAGTTTCTTTTAAACTACTATTGTAAGCAATTAAGAAACACGAGACAGGAAACTCAGTGCCACAAGATATTGAGTCGAAGCGTTTGGCAAAACAGACTCCACGTTTGGACCCGCATTTGAAGGATACTGGCAGTTTTCGTAAGGGAGGTAAGTTAAACTTCTCGTACATCTACCGCTTTGAATCCTTCAAACTTTCTCAGTGAGTCAGCTTAGTCAGCTTGTTCTACGTTTGTCAGCTCTCGAAGTTCCTCCATCATCTTCTGAAGCACCTCTGACTGTTGGGGGTGGACCTCAGATTGCTCCCTGCTTGTTCATTTCCAGTTTTGTTTTCTGCTTTAATGAGCTGTGAATTTTTTTCGTTTAACTTCCTTGGAAATTACCTATAATGTGTTTTCAACATATTGTGCTATAAGGTAGATTAAAGTGGTGTGAGGAGATTCTTTGAAGAATCAGGACTAATGGTTTTTGTTTTTTCCTCCCGTAAAAAGTTTCTGCGTTTAGCTCCTTGATTCCTTCAAAGACCTCACTAATGTTCACCATACTCCCACTGGTTTCTGTCTTGCACAAACTGGGCTGTTTTCTTCCAGAATATTGTGGTGGAGGGCACAAGAATTTCTCCAGCTGCATTTACAGTTGTGCAGATTTTCAACTCTGTGCTTTTGGTTTCAAGTCTTAAGAGTTAAATGCTTCTCGGGCATTCTGGAGAGCTGGTAATAGCGGCACTTTGCATTGGGTCGGCTGCCTCTGGTTGTGACTCTCCCTCTCCGGCTTAGATTTAATAGAATAAAATCTGAATTTGCACTATGGTGTGCAAAATTCATGTCTCCAGAGGAAAAAAATCCACTTCTTAGAATCAGACTACTCTTATATGTGATCTAGACTCCATATTCAACCAAAAAGTAAGTGGGGATTGTTCCAAATGAACCACTGCAGGACTAATTGTACTGGACTGTGACAAAAAGGTTACGATGTCACGGCGAGGGCAAGATGCTGCGGTGGATTTTGTCACCATCCAGGATAGCAGGGGTTCGAAGAATTTTGGCCAGAACCATATTCCTGCGCTGCCTTTGGACCTGGCGAAGCAAAAAGGCAAAACTAAAATAAAATTATGTTTTACTGTGTAGCTGTGAAAATAAAGGTATTTGCCTGAGTGCATCTATACAAGCAAACACATGAACATGCGTAGAGGTGTAGATCTCTGTAGAGAATGGCGAGTGCATAAAATTACGAAGACAATAGTTAAATGTTAGGCCGTTTGTTAAATTGTCACCCCACGTACCTCACAGAAGTGTGACAAAGCCGCTGGTTCTGCTAAGCCCGTGTTACTTAAAAGGGATGAGCTGCTTCTACGAAGGTCAATAAATCTGCAATGTATTGTTTCATATTCTGTCTTTATGTAAACCTAGTCGGGTTTTTTTAGTTGTCTTCTTCATAATCAGTGGTAAAGTGCAGTTAATAGCTCACTTAAGGTGTCATCCATTACTATGAGTTACTGTTAGAACTAATTAATAGAGCTGAAATTATTTTGTAATGAGAAATTGAAGTATTACAATGTTAAAAAAAAATTACCATTCAGAGCTAATTAACGTTTAACAATGCAAATAAGCTGATAATTATTTTTCAAGCCATAGAAAAATTCTGTGACATTTTATCTACTACCTTTGTGATCCTAATTGTTTCTGAAAAATACCTTTAGAGAGAAATAGTCTGAAGAAATTTCCCTGGGTAAAAGGCAGTTTCTGAAGCATGCAATGAATGATGGCTCTTCTTTTGTTCGTGTGGGGCCACATTCAGCAGCTATTTCTAACAGTAAATAGTGATGAAGAGAAGGGAGAATGTCAGGGCACAAAGGCAGGTGGAAGAGGAAATGATGTGGGGTCTTGGCCAAAATTTTCTGGCTGCTCCGAGTCAGCCGTTCTTCTCTTTGGCTACTGTAGGTGTTATAAATGCGGCCTCAGTGGGCTGAGACCATTTGGATCCTTCGCGAGAGAAGATGCTACCAGCAAGTGAAGACAGAATTCGCAAAATGTATTGTTAGATCAGATGCGTGGTAAATGAATGCAATTAAATTAAATTGGGCAGAAACAAATAGGTAGACTGAAAGTCTGACCTTGCATGGCCATGTGAGGTGTGTGAGGTCACAGTCCCCCAGAAATCAAGACTCTGGGTTTTCTTTCGAGATTTCATCACTTTGGATGTCACTTCAAGCAGGAGTTTTCAGAGGAAGCATTAAATTGGCGGTGCCTTGGAAGTGGCCAGCCTGCAGCTACGGGCATCACCTACTGATCAGGCAGGAGTTGCTGCAGGCACAGGTGGAAATTTTGTTCCTTTCTGTGTCATTTTTCACCCATTTTTCACAACCAGTCCAAGTAAATACTAAAATCTGTTCTGGAGTGACGCAAGCTGCACTGTTAACTTTGGTAAATGAGATATGCTCTTACTCTGCTTTGATTTTTAACCCAAACTTGTAATCTGTGTGGTATTTTAAGATGTCAGTTTTGTGACAAAAATTTAATTTTTAGCCAAAGTTTTCCTGAAAGTGTTTGGATTTTGCTGAGGTTTTCTTGGAGTCAATTGGTAACAAATACTGGGGTTTTTAGCAGGTTTATGGTAATATGTAATCAGCTGGCAAGTGAATCGCAGAGGCTCCTGCTGGTGTCCTGCTAAGCACAGACACATTACATTGTACCGCTGACGTTTTAAGTAGGTCCAGGTTTCTCTCCAGCAAGACAGTGCCACTAGCTGCCAAGGCTATGATCTGCTCTTGGTTTTATCTGTCCATTAGAGTTGTCTTCTGCCTTTGAGTTGTAAGACAGCATAAATCATGCTCCAGTTCTCAGACACCACCCGCTCTGCTGCAGAACAGCATTCCTCGATGGTTTTTTAATTTTTCTGCAGAACATGTGGGATATTGTTGTCATCCCGCTCTCGGCTGCCCTTTCCCTCCCACTACAGACCTTTCCTCTGGGTCGGCAAATTGGTATCAACCCATCTTCCTTAAAAACAAATTTGAAATTTTTGTTGCTTTTGGCTTCAAATGAGGCCCTGTGATCATGTGCTACATAATCTTCTGGGATTGTCCCATAATACCGTGTGTTTTGCTGAAAGACACCACTTCTGTTTCTGTATTTTCAGTAGTCAGCATGGATTCACCAAGAGGAAATCATGCCTGACCAATCTGATAGCTTTCTACGATGACATGACTGGCTGGGTAGATGAAGGGAGAGCCATGGATGTTGTCTACCTAGACTTCAGCAAGGCTTTCGACACCGTCTCCCATAATATCCTCCTAGGGAAGCTCAGGAGGTGTGGGCTGGATGAGTTGTCGGTGAAGTGGATAGAGAACTGGCTGAATGGCAGAACTCAGAGTGTTGTCGTCAGCGGCGCTGAGTCTAGTTGGAGGCTGGTAACTACTGGTGTCCCCCAGGGGTCAGTACTGGGCCCAGTCTTGTTTAACTTCTTCATCAACGACCTGGATGAAGAGTTAGAATGTACCCTCAGCAAGTTTGCTGATGACACCAAAATAGAAGGTGTGGTAGATACACCAGAAGGCTGTGCTGCCATTCAGCGAGACCTGGACAGGCTGGAAAGTTGGGCAGAGAGGAACCTGATGAGGTTCAACAAAGGCAAATGCAGGGTCCTG
>Ga0065711_1033312_pt1 | contig 25731 bp, 16 predicted proteins | sample Hoacrofraction12_FD_59098 | JGI IMG/M metagenome (GOLD analysis project Ga0065711, IMG submission 59098) | Hoatzin crop microbial communities from Cojedes, Venezuela - Epithelial fraction 12 v2 (version 2) | ecosystem: Host-associated > Birds > Digestive system > Esophagus > Crop | place...
GGGCCCGAGGGCGGCGGAGGCCGAGGTGGCGGCGGGCTGGGCGGGCGGCCCATGGCGGCGGGCGCCGAGCTGCTCTGCTGGCCCGGGGCGGGCCCCGTCCTAAAATCAACGGTTCTCATGCCAGAGCCCCAGAGTTAGCGGGTAGCAGAGGATCTGTCTCCGAGGTTCGCGTTCCTCTGATCTAGCAGCAATCGTGTCAATTCGCCCGCCCTGCTTTTGTGTTCGTGCAGGGGATCCCGATGTCACCAAGGTGGTAGCTAATGAAGCCACAGTCCTGGATGTCCCCGCTGAGGTTAGCGGGCCACCCGCCAAACGTTCCCACAGGCTGCAGGAAGAGGAAAGCACAGCTTCCGAACACGAGCCATGGCAAGCCAAGGTGCCGAGGAGTGGGAGTCAGCAGCTCGAGACCGGCTCAACCGCTGAGGCTAACGGTGGGTGCGAGGAAGAACTGGACAAGGGCGTGGATCCCAGATCTGCAGCAGAAAAAGCAGAGATGGGGCATAAAGAGGCGTGTCCAGGAGACCTGGATCTGCTGTCGCCCTCAAGCAGGGTTCGACTCGGTGCTCGCTTGGTTGGAAAGCCTTGTGAGGTGCATGCTCTGGCCAGCCAGGTCCAGAAGTGCCTGCAGGACTGCGGTGGCAGGGCAGCTGGGCAGGAATCCCAGCAGCCCAGTCCTTCTGAAGGACAGAGTTCAGAAACTTGTGAGAAAGAGAGCAAAGCTGCCAAAGACTCCAAACCGGCATCCCCAGAGCATGGGAGAAAGGGCCCGCCTGAGGGGCAGGAGGACTGCACGGCGCTGGTGGAGGGTCATTCTGGCAGTCCAGGCCCCCCACCAAAAGCTCTGTCCCAGAAGGAGACGGTGAAGCGCAGGTACCACTGCGGGGAGTGTGGCAAAGCCTTCCTGCAGCTCTGCCACCTGAAGAAGCACCGCTTTGTCCATGCCGGCCACAAGCCCTTCCTGTGCACAGAGTGTGGCAAGAGCTATAGTTCAGAGGAGAGCTTCAAGGCCCACGTGTTGGCCCACCAGGGCGTGTGGCCTTTCCAGTGCACCCAGTGCGACAAGGCGTACCGCACCAAGCGAGACTTGCAGGAGCACCAGGTCCTGCACACCGGCCAGCGCCCCTTCTCCTGCGAGCAGTGTGGCAAGGCCTTTGCACGCCGGCCCTCCCTCCGCGTTCACAGGAAGATCCACCTGGCTGCCGGGACTGGCCCAGCTGGTCCCGAGGGATGCCAGTGTGCCATATGTGGACGTCACCTGGCCAACCCTGGCTCCTTGTGCAACCACATGCGCCTGCACACGGGGGAGCGACCGTACGCCTGTCCCTACTGCGGCAAGGACTTCCGACAGCAGAGCAACCTGCGCGAGCACCTCCGCCTGCACACGGGCGAGAAGCCCTACAAGTGCCGCTTCTGCAGCGACGCCTTCCCCAAGCTGCCAGAGCTGCGGCGACATCTCATCTCCCACACGGGCGAGGCCCACCTGTGCACCGTCTGCGGCAAGGCGCTGCGGGACCCCCACACGCTGCATGCCCACGAGCGCTTGCACACAGGCGAGCGCCCTTTCCGCTGCGAGCGGTGCGGCAGGTCCTACACCCTGGCCACCAAGCTGCGGCGCCACCAGAAGTCCCACCTGGCTGACAAGCCCTACAGATGCGAGCTCTGTGGCATGGGCTACGCCCTTCCCCAGAGCCTCGCGCGCCACGCGCTCGCCCACAAGGCAGCAAAGGACCCCAAGGAACTCGCCACTGCGGTGGCCTCTCTTGCTGCGGACCCACCCCAGGCAGCAAGGGAGAGGCCTCAGAAGAAGGGCCACCAGGAGGGGGCTGCGGCAGAACCCACCTTGCTCATGGTGGAGGTGCCGGGGCTGGCAAACGAGGCCAAGCTCCTGATGGCAGCTGGCAGTCACTGCACTGCTACTTACCAGTCTCAAGGCAGTCCCCCAGATCCTGGGGCACACAGGAGGCCCGCTGGGCATCTGCCATCAGCAAAGGACATCATCAAAATCACCATCTCCGAGGGTGAGGACAAGTGCATTGTAGTGCAGGACGAGGGCTCACCAAGTGATGTGGTCATCATCCAGGAGGGGGTGGGCTTCGGAGCAGTGGCAGAAGTGGTGGAGGTTGAGACTGGGACCTGACTAGCCCAGCCTGCCCTGGCTGATCTTCTTATGTACTTACTAAAATGGGGTATAAAAAAACCAACCAAAAAACCCTAGCACTCTTGTCTCTCTGTGTCAACAAAGCCCTGTGGCTCAGCCCCAGCCAGAACTAGCAGTCTTGGAGGTAGCTGCCTGTGTAGACCTGGGTCTTTTTGGTGCCTGCTCCTTGGAGCTATGAGCCTACACGTGCCACGTGCTGGGTCTGGTGCAGGGAAGGCACTGGTCGCTGATGGGAATAACTTCTTAGGGAAGACACCCACAGCGTTAATGAGCAGTGCTTCTGCTCTGCCTCCCTGATGCTGTCAGCAGGTGACAGTGCGCTGTGGGGAAGGCAGGAGAAGTCTCTAAGCAGCGGCTTTGAACAATGCCTTCCTTCCAAGTTTTTCTTTCTCCAATGAATTGTTGCTATTTAAGCACTTTGCTGGCCTTTTTCACAAGAGCATTTTTCACAATTAGCAGAAGCAATGTCCTACCTTGGAGCTAGGTCTGAGTGTTCTTTCTCCACTGTTGCCTGTTTCACTGGCTGTCGGCTTCGTGGCCTTACGGTCACAGGATGGTCTGCCCGAGGACATGGAAGGATAGCTTCGTGTCTCACAGTGCAAACAGCACTGTACAGTGCAACTTTCACTGTCCCCAGCTGTGGGGCTCCTTGCCTCTCCAGGTGGGGGTTCAGCAGTTCATCTCGGTATGCTCAGAAGATTTTGCCTTTCCCCTCCACGTTCAAGTTGGGTTGGTTAATCTGGTTCCCTTTTTCTCACGTTCTTGCTTCCTCTTTCCGCGTCTTTCCTGTTCTTGCACCAAGAAGCTAAAAGGCAGCACCAGCACAGCTACACCCCAGTATTCCCACTGGGAATTTGCCAACTGGGGCACGCTGAAGGCAGTTGGTCCCGTTTCAGGAAGGAAGTGTACGGTTTCCAATGCCACGTGAACTTGGCCTCGCAGGAAGATACCAACACCACCAGCCCTAACAGAGATCTTTCAGACTTGCCCACCCTGCACTCCCTTTTCGCGTGTTACACAAACACTGCTTTCATTTGCTGTGTCCTCAGTTTTAGCTGTTCTTGCTCTCTGTCTTGTGCCTCTCTAATATCTGCATTTCCCCAAAAAAGTTTTGATAAGGGGCTTAAACTTTCTGGGCTTTTTATGCCCGCTGCACAAGGGGAGGGTGTAGGGTCACCGAGGAGCCATCAGTAGCACAGTTCCCTTTTAAGGTTGCTATGAACACAGTAACGTAACAATCTGAAAAGCTGCTCTTTGCGGTTTCTACACTCAACTTTTTCCATCAGCTTTTATGACCAGTTTGCAGGCAAGGTGTTATAGTCAGATCCACGACCCTTTGATGTGAAGTGAGGATGGAAAGTGAATTCAGCTAATAAACCTTTGGGTGTCCTTATTTTTAGCTATTTCCTTTAAAGTTGGGGCAGATGAGTTCAGTCCTTGCCCGGAGTGCTCGGAGAGGGACCAGCGGGAGCACGGGCGTATGAGGGGGGCTTGGATTTGAAGCCGCAGTGCTTCCTACTGCTCTCCCATTGGTGCCTGGCCTAACTCTTGCAGTTTTCAAATATTGACACAGCTGCAAACTGTTCTCGCTGGAGCGGGGCTCGTGCACTGTGCTTGAAGCGTGTGCCCTCTGTGACAGCACAACTGGGAGAGAAGGGGAGCAACTGGGGGAAGGGGAGGGGAGAATCCGGGCCCTTACTGCCTAATCTGCTGATATGTAACTGCCATCTTTATTCTGAGATATTAGGAGAGAAAAAGTAGGAGCAATTACGAATTAGGAGGTCCTCACAGAAATGTTACTCACCTAACAGCTGATCTGAGTCGGTAGGGGCAGGTCTGTGCTGTGCTGCACGTATCACTTGGCTGCAGGGTAGGCCGGCTGATCCTGACCAAGGAGCCCATGGGTGGCTCCCCTGGTGATGGTACCGCCACCGCTTCTTTGTCTTTATCTTAGAAGCAGCATGCTCTTATTTGAACAACCTTTTGCTTGACATCAAAATGACAAAGAAAGTTGTTTACTCCTAAGAAAATCTTATAAAAGCCCTGAAGAGCACGATGCTGGTGAACCTCAGCGTGGATGGGATCTGTGCAGTGGGCCATGGCTGGGCTAGATATCTGTCTGATGCTGTACAGCTTGGTGTTTGCAGCATCTGAGGGGGTGTAGGATTATCTAATGCTGTACCCTTTCTTGTGTTAAAGCAAATAAACAGTACTTTGATTAATACATTATTGGCAAGATCCTGGTGAGAAACGCCTTATTGGAAGAAGGATAGCGAGGAAAAGGATGGTGCCTGCCTGGTCCCATACGCTGGCATGGGCAACAGTCACACAGTATGCTGCGTTACAGTGCTGATAATCGTTCTGCTTCGTGGCAGCAGACACGTGGATCACCTGGTGGGCTGCAGATCTCGTGGCCCTTACACCTTCAGGCAGCAAGCACGCAGGTCTCCAGGCTGGTGGGGCTCCACCGTGCTGGCAGGGCTTCACCAGGGCTTCGGGGTGCTGCTGCAATGCCCCAGGGTGACACGTGCACAGGTCTGTCGGATGGGTGGGGTCCTTCATGCTGGCGGGGCCTCACCAGGTATTGGGCATGCACCTAAACTTATGTGTTACGCTTAAACCTCACGGCACGGCCAGGGTTCAACCCTCGACCAACTTGGAAACTGGCTTAAACCTGACCAAGGTGTTTGAATGAAAAGGCAGCAGCAGGCTGCGAGGGAAGGGGACGATTCTCTGGGTCCTGAAGCACGGGGGAACCCCTGTGCGAGGGGATGGGGGATTCACCCTTTGTGATTGTACCCAGCATTACAAATGGTGATCACACTGTAGAACTCACTTCAGGAACATATTCAGAAATACCCTGACTATTGAACCAGCAAACTGTATCCATCATAGAGGAGACAAAGGCCCAAGATAACAGGCCAAGGCCAAACCCTCTATACTCTGCTCCCTAGGAGATGGAAAATAATTACATAGGAAATAAACAATTGCCAAAGCCTTTCTTCACTTAAAAAGAGTCAATTCATAGAGGAAAAGAGATCAAAACTCCCAGCTGTGTTGAAAGCTATAGCTTGTTTTTTTTTTAACAAGTTCTTAAGCCACAGAACGAATGTAGGACCCAGAACAGACCTGACGTTAAAGGAAGATGCTGTAGCATTCAAGGCTATGCATACCTCTCTGATAACCAAGCTTAACTGCTGTGTTGCTTGAAGTTAACTTTATACAATGCATGATACCATGGAAGGTGCTAACACAGGAAAGACAAGAAGATGGTAAAAAATCTATGCATAAATATAACAATGTTGACTTAAGCTGCAGTGTAGAGGCCACCTGGCTATTATACAGAAAAGACAGAGAGATGCAGGAATAAAAAAAAAACAGGTGACTGAGAATTTTGGAAGCTCTTATGAGGGGAAACACTGTGGTGATCCACGTAACAAGCTGAGATGAGAAGGTGCAGGCCAGTGCTGCCCGTATCCCTGGGCTGCAGGATAAACAGCTGGCTAAACCTAACTGGGAGGCCCGCAGGTTGGTTGCGCTTGGCACCTGGTGATGATCTGTCCTTGTCTTTACCTTAGAGCGAAGCAGCATATTCTTAGGAGAAGATCCTTTGGATTGACAGCAGAAATGACAAATGGAGTTGTTTACTTCCAAGAAAATCCTATAAAAACCCGGAAGACCATGACACCGGTGAACTTCAGCACAGACAGTCTTTGCAGCGTGGCATAGGCTGATGCTGTGCTCCTCGGTGTTCCCAGCATCTGAACGGCTATAAGATTGTCTAATGCTATCCCATTTTGCCTTCTAATGTTATCCCCAAAAAGTGGTATTTTAATCAATACTTTACAGAGTCTGGGTGCCTTTCTTATTGGGATCCATAACGAACACTTGCACAGGTGCATTACACCTCTATAAAACACAGCAGCATCTGTTTCTCTCCTCACTACAACCGGGGGGTGGGCAGCAGTCTTCCTGCAGTGGTATTTCTTCTGCATTCACATCCATAAGCTCACTTGTCCCACCTGTAATGTGAGACCAAACCCAAATTATGCTATAGTGAGTCAAGAAACTGTCCTTGCTGCTGTCCTCTTCTCCCCGTCAGCTGAGCAAGGCCCTCCGCTTGCCAGCTGCACTTACACAAATGCGGGGCTGTTTGCGCCTCCTCCCACAGCCAGGAGCGGTGGTGGCTGCTTCATGGGACGGCCGCCGCTCTGATTTCACCACTCTTTCAAAACCTGATTGTGCCCTGACGCCTCCGTCCTGTCCCTGCCTACGCGCTCGGCCTCAACGCTGCTTCTCCCGCTAAGTCGGACAGGGTGTTGGTAGGGCTGTGCCTCCTCCTGCGCGCACCCACTCCATCTCCACCCGGGCATCCCAGCCGTTCCTCAAGGTGTCTCTCCAGAGTCCGGGGGGTGTGTGGGTGAGAACAAGAGACACATTTAAATGAGGGAGGGAGCCCCTGCAACTGCTCTTTGTACCAGTGGCCACAGAGTCATTCCTCAGCCACCCTAATGCTAATATTTGCATTCCTTCTATGGAGATAAACATTACAGACGGATCTGCTGCAGAGAGGCACAGCACAAAACATGCTCCCTGCTGGCAGAAAGCGCTCTCGTGCCATGCAGCGGTTCCCGAGACTACCCCCAGCCTGCCCCGCTTTCTGCTGCTTCCTCACTCTGCCAATTTCCCGCTTGCTGTGGGAATCATTAGAGCTTTCCCAGCCCTTGTAGCCCAGTTCTTGACTTATTAGCTGGTGTCACAACATCCAGACTATTCCCGCCTCCCCGTTCCTGGAAGCCCTTGTTTCCCTGGCTGGCTTTGGTCATGCTGTCTCCTTGCTCGCCAGAGCTTCTGTTTCCTTTTGGATGTGCTTTTGTATGTTCCAATGGGGTGGGAATAAAAGTGGTAGCCCGAACTTCATGCCGCTTCACCCTCCTCCACTCTGCTGGGAATTTTAACGCAGTGGGAAGCACGCACTGCCAGTGGCATTGCCGGCCTATCTGGGAGGAAAATTTAAATTGCACATGGACTGTCACAGGCACCCCTTCTGCTCCTTGGCGTGGGTGAGGGAGAAGGGAGAGACTTCAACTGTGTGTTCTGGTGCCAAAATAGCTGGGGCTGAGCTTGCTGATAACTGCAGGGAGAAAAGACAACTGGACTCCAGGGAGAAAAAGCGGGGGAGCTTGCAGCTAAAAAGAGGAGAAGGACTCGGAATGGTGAAGGAGCTGTCAAAGTCTCGCTGCACGCAACGCTACTAGAGTACAGCCTCCGAGGAGAGGCAGCAGCAGGGACCTGAGCCATGGTGAGGAGGCAGTGATGGTGCCAAGAGCTGCACGGGAGCGGAGTGGCACTGAGGGAAAAGCAGCGAGCTGCTCTGGCTGGGGTGGCTGTGAGCCGGCAGAGAGGTCTCCGTGCCAGCCCGAGTTCTCCCTGCATCCTGGGACAAGCTTGTCCTCTTGCTCTTCAAGCCATCTTCCCTCTTATGAAATGGGATGCTAATTTTAGTCCTGTGAGGATCCAGAGACATTTTGCTTGGCTTCCACCAATCAAGTGAGAAAATGAAGATGCCCTAAAGGGAGGGAGAGATGCCAAGAGAGGAGGGATAAGAGGAGCCTCAGTCCCGCTGTCCCTGACACACCACGACCTCTGGAGTCCTGTTTCTTCATTCTGGTTCAACATTAACCCAGCGGGGCTGTGACTCTGCTTATTCTGCTCCCTTTGCATTTCCCCTGCAGCCAGGGCTGTACAGCATGGCATGCAACAAAACCAACGTACTGAGGGGCCTGCTCTTTTCCAGCCTTCTGCACCTCACACTGAGCCATGATGGAGGTAAGAATCAGCAGCACAGGGAGGATAGTACCAGTGGGTGACAGGAGGAAGAAAGATGGGGTAATTTCTTTCCAGGGGTAAAGCCGGTGGTAGGTTTTCTTGGTAAGGCAGGAGGACCTTTTAAAAGCTTGAAGTTGGGAGTGAAAGTGTGCCGAGAGTGAAGGGAGCATAGGGCTTCCCTGCATGGAAGGATGCAGTAGCATCCGGCAGCTGGTGTCAACAGCTCAGTGGATTTGGTGGGTCACCTGGGAGATGGTGGGGAAGGGGAACGTCGCTCAGCCCGTGACCACGTGTTACACAACTGTGGGCCTTTTTGGGTTAGAGTTCCTCAGCTGACCTGGATGGCTGCAATTCTCCATTGCCTCCCCAGCTGTCCCTTATCCAGACTTTGGGTCATACGCATATGCCGCCTCCCTGCTCACTGCTCCTTTTCTCTTATCAGAACCTCTAATTCATTGACCTTTTCTTAATATGAGGTGAGGTCATCTCTGACCCACTGCTGGGGGGGGGGTGGGGGGAAGACCTGTTTACAGGTCTCAAATCAGGGTCTCTGAACATGAAGATGGAACCAAGCTGTGCCTATCGCAGTGGTCTGAGGTTGACAAGATAGAAATATAGTGGCTGGCAGGGAGTGGTAGCAGGCTCCAAGCAAGCTAGCCTCTACCAAATTGCAAATGCGCAGAGCAGCTTTTCCAAGGATAGCAGAGGATTCCTGTCACTTCTGTTGCCTACGTGATGCGAGCCCCAATGGATGTATTATAGAGAGCCTGCTCTGATCATCAGGTGTAGACCTGACAAGGCTTCTCGCCTCTGTATAGTGCACCGGGGAAGGCTGGGCTGTGGGATCATCACATCAGCTGTGTGTGATTCTTGGAAACTGCAAGGGGAGGCACAAAGGGGCCCTCCTGCTGCGAGCACCCCTTTGACTGGCAGTGTTCTGACCCGGTAGTCTTCCTGGAAAAGGGGCAGGCACTGTCACTGCTCAAGCGCCCACGACGTGCCAACAAGGGATTTCTGGAAGAGATGCTTAAGGGAAACCTGGAGCGAGAGTGCCTGGAGGAGACATGCAGTTACGAGGAGGCTTTTGAAGCCCTGGAATCCACTGTTCAGACGGTACGTATGGGTGTTCTCAGGAAACATTCCCTCAGCCAACTCCTGTAGCAGGTCGCATGCGCAGCCAGGGGCTGGGGTCCTACGACTCAACCCTGTGAACCAAAGCTGAGGCTGATGTGTGTGTGCCCCAGGGTGAGCTCAGGCTTTCCTAGGGAGTTTTCCTGCTGGAGCCACTCCAGGGAATGCAGCTCAAAGCTGAGGTTCTTTTGCCTCCCTCTGTATTTTAAGCATGAAGTGAAAAGGAGGGAGTCTTGCAGCTTCCACTAGTTCAGCACGGTGCCGCACAGTTGAGCTGCCGCAGTCCCAGACACTCACCGAAGAGCTGGCTTCCTGACCACTGAGTGCAGGGACCTCAAGCTCCTTTGAGCTGAAGCTTTTGCACAATCCGTCCCTTTTTCTGGCTTCCAGACTCACTCACTCTGCTAAATTTGTTCTGCATCCTTCTGGGATTTGCTCCTAGCCCCAAGGCCAGCATACATGCTGAATTCCATACCCAAGAATAGCAGAGTAAGCAGATAAACAGGAGTCTAGGCCAGCAAGATACAACCTCTGTGGAGTATTTCTAAAGCAATCACCCCCAGGCTGCACAGCAGAGTTGTAGATCCAAAGAGCTGAGCGATACCTGTGTGTGATCTGTGGCCTTAGTTCTAGGTTCAGCTCCTTGGACTTCTGCACTGTAGCCCAGGCTCTGCTTCCTCTGCAGGTTGAGGAAGATTGTAAGCATCTTTGGTCTTTTTAGAAACAGCAGTACTCTCTTGATTCCTGAGTCTGATGAGTAGGAACGTGGTTTTATATCGGGTTTTTTGCTTTGTAAGCCGTAGTAATTGATACCAACAGAGCTAGGTTAGTCTGTTCCATTTGTTGTGATGGGGCATTCTCCTACTGCAGCAGCCAGGCAAGTTCTGATGTTCTGTGTTTCTCCTCTTAAACCTAATTTTTAATTTTGATTTTTTTTTTTTCAGGAAGCATTTTGGTCAAAATACGAAGGTAAGTTGCCTGAAGTCCTGCAGGTGCTATGCTTTCCCTGAGGATGCACTGTCCCATCCTGGAGAGATGGCTCCCTACCCTCGTACAAGAGCTCACTTTCCAGGACAAAGCACATGTGTTTTGTCCCTAAATGATAAACTGGTTCAAACTGCAATGCTTTTTTGGGTTCCTTTCATATAATATATTTCTTTCTTCTTATTTTGCTAGCATGTCAGGGCCTGAGAACGTCCAGGGCAGTTCTGGATGCTTGTCTAGAAGGTAAGAAATTCATGTTGACCTCAATCTCTCAAACACAGCGAGTGCCAGGAACTTGCTTCCTGACGAGTTTGTAAGGAAAAAAAAAATAATCTAAAGTTAGTGAAGCCAGCTAGTTAGAAAAAAACATAGCAGGAGGGGAGTTTGAAAGTTCCTTTCTTCCTCTTTGTTTCCCCGCTAACCACTTCATAAACAGCTGACCTCCCCCATTGAAACAGCGTGGGGTAGATACCACACAGCCAGGTGTCCCCACACCCAGCCTCTCAGAGGGGCTCTGACCTGCGCCTACAGCCAAAGCAAAGCACAGAGCCTCAGGGCAAGCTCCCCTTGATGAGGCAGGAAGAGCTTCAGCTGTGTGCTCTTCCCACCCCACCCCACAAAGAGAATGCCTGTGCTTGGGTAGGCTCCTCCATGCAACAAAAGTTACAGGGATTTGTGGGATGGTACCTCTGACCTTGAAAAACACAACATCAATTTTCACCCGCGCAGGCTTACACCATGTTTGGATTTTGACAGGTAACTGCTCTCTTGGGCTGGGCCTGAACTATCGAGGGACGATTAGCTACACCAAATCAGGGACTGAATGTCAAGTGTGGACAAGCAAATATCCACATATACCTAAGTAAGTTCATCTCCTGCATACCCTGAAAGGGTTCTCCAGGGTATCCCTTTCTTCCTAGCCTAACCAGCTTTTTCTCACAGATTTAATGCCACCATTCATCCCAACCTCATTGAGAACTACTGCAGGAACCCGGACAACAACTCAGAAGGCCCATGGTGCTACACCCGAGACCCAACGGTGGAACGGGAGGAGTGTCCCATCCCAGTGTGTGGTATGCCTCAGCACTATGCCCCAGCAAGGCCTTCACTGGCAGGGAACACTGCCCTGAGACTCATACTACATGTGTCAAGGAAGAGGAGAGGGTTAGGAGGGAGGAATCTTAAATGAACAGAAGTCAGTTGGAACAGAGCAGCTGTGTCTTAAAGGGTAAAGGAACTGAAGAGAAGTCTTAGAGTTACCCATAGATCTAACTTGGCTAAATTCCTCTAATGTGCTGTTTTCTCTAGACTACACTAATCTAGATCTAAATTAAATCTGGTATCAGCAGTCCCCTGGAATCTACTACAGTTTTGCCAGTCGAAGCACCCAAAAATCCTGGCTCAGCTGCCTCTAACTTGTGACAGCAATGAGTCATACTGGTTTTTTTTGTCTGAATTTCCACCTTTAGGACAAAACCATTACAACTTGTGCTTGGCTGCCTGCCTTCATGTTCACTCACAGAGAGGGAAGCAGTTTAATTCTCTCATCGTTGCACTTCACAGGATGGAGAACCATCCTCCTACACTTACACCTTTCCACTCCTCTACAAGACAGAGCTATCTCCCCTGGGGCTTGGCCTCCATCTCACAACTGGTAGAAAGCAGAGAACTTTCTCACAACGGAAGTTTCTCTTACAAAAGCAAAGACTGGAGGCAACAACTCTTATAAGTGAAAGTCAGAGAGGTCAGCAACCATTTTAACCAAGGGGTGTTCTGAAGTTTTAAACATCGTTACCATTGCCCTAGTCTGCAATACGGCAAACCGGAAAGAGATACTGCTCTGCTTTGGGGTGATCAGGCACCTGCACTCTCTCTAGTCACTAGTTTCTGATCTACAGTAGCTTACTGTTATACTTATACATGCATGGATATGGCAGGACTAGAAAATCCTTGGTTTTGTGCACAGTTCCTTTGCAATTATGTTGACATGAGTCAATCTCACACAGAAGCAGCCTCAGTAACTTAGGTGAATGCTACTTGCTCAGTGGCTGTTGTGCCCCAAGGTGAGTAGTCAGAGGTCCTCTCTTCACATGCGGATTCCCCCAGTGCACAAGGAGAAGGCAGCCTGAGGCCAAGCAACTGCCACAGAACAGATTACCTGGTGCCCAGTCACTCAGGAAACACTGCTTAAAGCTTAGAGCCGTTAGGACACTTGCAAGAAAAAGTGTGGAAATTCTGGCATAAAAATTTTTTTCTCTTATCACTAGATATGGAAACATTAGCAAAAGTTAAATTTGCTATTTTAGTAGCACAACACCGTAAAAGGCTTCCCCAAATAAGGTCTAGTCATACACTGGAGAAAAAGACACTGGAGGTTTTACCACAGCAGCACTATGATGCCTGAGGCACCTACCCATCCCTTGAGCTGGTTCTCAAAGATACAGCAGAAAGGAAAACAGTATCTTCGCACATCTTAGTGGCAAAGATGAGTGCGACAAATAGTGCCGCCCTTGTCTTACCTGCTGTTGAACCACCTCTGACACTGCAATATTGTCGAGAGCCACTACATGCATTGGAGCACGGTGGGAGCTCCCAAACATAATAGGATGCCCCATGGAACTCTGGGCTTTAGTAAAGGGGCTAATGGTGCTTCTGAGTGCAAAGCTATGGCTTAAATCACAGCTTTCTGCCTTTCCAGGTCAAGAAAAGACAACTGTTGAATTTACTCCACGGGTCACACAACCAGCCCCAGTGGAGCCCTGTGAACAAGAGAAAGGCATCTTTTACACTGGGACCCTCTCAGTCGCTGTATCTGGAGCTAAGTGCTTGCCGTGGAATTCTGAGAAAGCCAGAGAGGTGCTCCATGGAAAACACATTGACCCAGAGGTGACGCTGCTGGAGAATTACTGTCGGAATCCAGACGGAGATGAAGAGGGTGTCTGGTGTGTCACAGCTGAACCACCCAACTTTGAATATTGTGATCTGCACTACTGCGGTGAGAAGCCTGCATTGGTTGGGGTAGGCACGCTTGTGAGGCAGTGGCAAACAAAAGCAGTACCTGTGACTAGGGTGAAGCACTTGGCCTGGGGGGCACAGACAAGGAAACATATACACCACATATGTGGAAGTCCCGTTTGTCCAGATACCACACGTACTAACCTGCTGTGCATGTATAGAGCTGCTATGTGTCTCAGGTGTTCTCTTCCTGAAAACTCAGAAGGGTGGACAAGGAGCATTAAAAAGAGCATTGTTTTTAAAACATCATTCCTTCATCAGACCAGCTGTGTGTGGAAAGGAACATTTCCATTCCTGATTATAGAAACTGCAGCTAGGCCTTTTACCATGTTTGTCTTTTTGTCTCTCTCAGACAGCTCGCTAGAGGATGGGAACGACCAGTTGGGGGGAATATCAGGACGTACTACCCTTCCTCAGGAGTTCAAAACCTTCTTTGATGACAAAACTTTTGGTTCAGGCGAAGCAGGTGAGCAAAAACTCTAGATACAGAATCACAGTTCATAGAAAGACTGCAAACTTCTTCCCACAGGGCTCTCGCTGTTCCTCACAAATAAACACCAGCTTGCCAAATGCTGTCAAAAGCAGTGGGAGATATTTAAATTCCTTGAAGGACCCTCAGAAGTCAATCTCCAGTTATGATCCTGGAGCTTGTAAGCGCTTTCTTCCTAGGCTCTTCCAGCTTAGCATGCTGACTACAGACAATTATTTCTCCACGGTGAATCAGGTAGAGTAACAAAGCCAGATTGCCTGTTTTTTCAGACTGCGGCACTCGTCCTTTATTTGAGCAGAAAAAAGTAACGGACAAAAGTGAGAAGGAGCTGCTGGAGTCCTACAGAGGAGGCAGAGTCGTCCATGGCGATGACGCAGAAGTTGGCAGCTCTCCCTGGTAAGCATTATAGAGAATTGCATCTCTCTCCGGTTCAACCACGGGGAAATAAACGGGCTCTCCCATGTCCAGCAGCATGAGGGCATTATGGCTTCTAACTAAAGCTTCCCCAATTGGTCGACAGGGCTGGACTAAAATAGCTGGAATGAAACTCTTCTTGAGCCAAGCATGCAACCATCTGGGAAAGCAAAAGTGCTGGGGTGTTTCATCTTTGTCTCTTCCTTTTTCCAGCTTTGCTGGAGCAGTGAGGATGAGAAGCCTCTAGAGGTGAATGAAAGAGGGTAAATAGCCTACTACACAGAATATACATGTCCAGGGAAGACTTTTGCTAGAGAGCCACTCACGCAGTTGTCTTTGTCGGTATAGCACAACGCTCTTCCCTAGCCACTGCAAATTCTGCTCTTTCTGCATGACACTAAGCCACCTCCAGCCATACACACCTTTAGTCCTGCTGTCTTCCTGCCTCCTTGTCTGTCTCTCAGGCAGGTGATGCTCTACAAAAAGAGTCCTCAAGAGCTGCTTTGTGGTGCCAGCCTCATCAGTGACAGCTGGGTCTTGACTGCTGCTCATTGTCTTTATTATCCACCCTGGGACAAGAACTTAACCACAAATGACATCCTGGTGCGGATTGGCAAGCACGTAAGAGCAAAGTAAGAGCCTGGACAAACAGAGTGAACTAGCCTTCCTCTTGGAGTAATGAGATACAGTGAGGTTGGGCTATCATTCTGTATCCAAGGAAACGCACACAGACAATGTCACATGCCTCTCAATAACGGGATCTAATGGAGCTGGCATCTGCTGCTCTTGAGGATCCTAAAGGTTGAAATGAAAAGGAGGACAGAAGCATGGGAAGTCTAAAGGGGTGCTTCAGTGTAAAGACAGTATTGTCTCAGAGAGTACAAAGCACCTGAGAATATCACGAACCCCAGAAGACTCTCAGTTGCTACTGTACAGCGAGTTCTTTCTTTCATGACTATTTCAGATATGAGAAGAATAAAGAGAAGATTGCTCTGTTGGATAAAATCATCATCCATCCGAAGTATAACTGGAAAGAGAACATGGACCGAGATATTGCACTCATGCACTTGAAGAGACCCATCATCTTCAGTGACTACATCCATCCTGTCTGCCTGCCTACCAAAGAGGTCGTGCAGAGGTGAGGAGACTGTCCCACAGTCCTAAAACATACAGGCTACAAAAGCCTCCTTTGGGCCTTCAAAACAGACAGAAAAAATTTGCCTTATTAAGGTTATTTGCAGCAAGAGAGACAAGTAGGAGAAAGCTGTTGCAATACCTCAGATTATACTCATGCTTCCTTCCACAGGCTGATGCTGGCAGGTTACAAAGGGCGGGTAACTGGTTGGGGCAACTTGAAAGAAACATGGGCCACTAGCCCAAACAACCTGCCCACAGTTCTGCAACAGCTCAACGTGCCCATCGTAGACCAAGACACCTGCAAGGCATCCACCAAAGTTAAAGTTACTGACAACATGTTCTGTGCAGGTAAGTAGCGCTGGAGACACAGGGCCAACTTGCCACGGAAGACAAGGGCTCCGAACTCCTGGTGGGGCTCATGCAGCAAGGTTTCTTTCTGATAAATTTCCAAATGCCCTCCATAAACAATAACTTTCCTATGATAAGAACTTTTTCAGCTTTCAGAAAATGTGAAGGCTGGAGAACTTAAAGCTATGAACAAAGTTTATACCACCAGGCTGTGTCAGGCCAACCACTCTGCTAGATATCAGCAACAGCTGTCTGAGAACAGAGCACATATAAAATCATATTTTCACCAGTATGTGGAACAGTTAAGTGACTTCCTAAATTAAAAGCTGCACACCAGTTACCCTATGCAGTAGCCAAACCACCCCCCTTCTCTGCTAGCCCGTCTCAGCCTTTTGGAGCCTATTCATACTTTGGCCCCACAACTTCTGTGGCAACAGGCTCCACAGATAAGTTAGACATTTGCAAAAAATGTAATTCCTCAGGTTCTGTTAAATTTCCTAATAAATTTGAAGAGGTACACATCTGTACTCATAACTTCAGAAAAAAATTTTTCTTCTCCATGCCATATGCTATTTTATGGACCCTTTACAGCTCTGCCATTTCTCTTCCAAGATGAGAAGCGTTTATTTAATCTTTCCTAATATAGAAGGCATTCTGTACTCCTGATACTCCTTGTTGTAACTTCCTAAATCTCTTCTGGCACTATATCCTTTTTGAGAGAGAACAGACATGAACACAGAATTCAAGATACAAAAAGACTATGGATTTATGTACCGATTTAATACTTTCTGCTGTATTCCTCATTTATGCAGAATCAGTTCCTACAAGCAAATCTCCAATGATATTTGACCAAGTTTGTGCTGCTTGCATCTAATAACACATACGATTGCTTGAGTTACGAGGGAAGCTAATTTCATGAGTACACTGATAATACAGTTTTCTTATTTTTTTCCTAGATAACATTCTTGAAAAATAGCCAAGATGCAGACATGCAGCAGAAAAGGGGAGACACGGGTGATGGGAAAATGCAAACATACTGCCTAGTTCACCAAGAATTAAAGTGAAATCCCTTTCCTCTTCATAGTGAGACTGCAGGAAGACAGTCAGTGAGTCACGGGGGAGAGATGGAGCAGAGCCTGCAAAGTGACAGGAAGGTGAAAGTGAGGACAGCAATGTGCCTCTACAGTAAATAGAATGGAAGAACAGTATACATAAATTACACACAAAAGTTGCTAAGAGAAAGGCAAAGTAGCTCAAGCTACAGCTGTTGAACACAGTAGCAGCTGACACTAACAGCAGTTCTGATGAAAGAAAACAGGAATGAGAGCAAAGTGTGGAAGAACATGGTGGATTCTGGAATGTTGGAAAGACAGAAGCAGAGTTAGCTGGTTTACATATAATATACAAAACAAACCAGTTTTCTAAATTTAAAGTCCAGTAGTTGGCAGAAGCAGTAAGCAATCTCATGGGTCTCAGAAAAATTTATATTCAAGGACAAGATGGCCAACACCAGCCACTCCCCCTACAGTCAAATGCCCAACTTTCTTCTTGCCTATAGGCTACAGTCCTGAAGACTCCAAGAGAGGAGATGCCTGTGAAGGGGACAGTGGGGGACCTTTTGTAATGAAGGTACGTTCAACAAGTTCAAGCTCATAAAACATACAGAGCTAGCTTTGTGCTACGCTGACCTGTCATACTAGTCTAAAAAACATCAGCAGAGATGGAGACTGCCAAGTGGCTGGAGCAAACCCATCTCATGCCCAAGCTGAGCAATTGAGATGAATCCTGCAGTCATCCAGCCCCTTTTCTGTGTTGGGTTCTCAGCACATTTGGAGATCAGCTGCAGAATGCAGGAGTGATGGCCAATTCTCACTTAGAGGTTTAAGAGTAGGGACAAAATTACTCCAACAAGCTATGTTATCTAGTAGATGCCAGTCTGAATTCCAAGCAGTATCCCATCACTCAACAGGCTGGGACGCATACAAGACTTAGATCTTAAAGTCTGTAGCTCCTTATGCCAATCCCATTTTTCTTTGCTTTAGAACCCAGACGACAACCGTTGGTATCAAGTGGGAATAGTTTCATGGGGAGAAGGCTGTGACAGAGATGGCAAATACGGATTTTACACTCATGTATTCCGCCTGAAAAAGTGGATGAGAAAAGCCATCGAAAACCATGGGCGATAGAGGAAGCGTTTACCTTGCTTGCTCTCAGTTTTGCTACAATGCTCCACTTCTTAAAAACATGCATAGAAGATCCTGAAGTAAAACAGTTATAGCCTTACAACTCGACGAAGGAAAGTGTTCTCCCTTGAAAATAAAAGTTTTCAAACCCATCTTCTTACTTTTGTTCGTGCTGAGTTTAGTTGCACTTGAATCTAAGCCACAACAGTAGCCAGGAGTACCAACAGAATGGCACTAGTTGGACTGCTAATTACCTGCTGTACTTTGAACAAGCTCTCCTCCCTTCTATCAGCTATAATCATGAACAGCTTTTAGACCTCAGATGATTGCTTTAGATCAGTCACAGTAAGCGTGACTGCCCTCAGGCACTGTCCATTTCCTCGTTTCAAGTCAACTCATTTTCTGTTCTAGAAATTGAGCCAAGCATGTACTGGAGACAACACCGTACAGTAACTGTGGCATTGCACAAAACACCAGTATTAATTTCAAAAGTAAAGCAACTATAACGTGTTTTGATAAGACAGACACTGTTCTCAGCTACAATAGCAGACAACAAAATACCAGCACCACCATTTACAAGGTTAGCATCTTAAGAAGTTACAGATGCCAGCTGTATGCAATTCATCCTACGGAGAAATACGGGCTTGAATATATTAAGTGGTACTTCCATTCCTGTACAGCAGTAACTTTCTACATGGCAGGTGGTGCTGGGTCCTCAAAATGTATTTTCTACCTGCATAGCAAGATTCAGAAGGAAGCAATTAATGCATAGTCATTATGAAAGGGCCTCCAGTGGAAGCATCCTGCACTACACCTGTTTGGCTGCCTTATAAAGGCTGTTTAGGGATCACTCCCCAAAAGAAGCGTCAGTTCTTTCACAGACTCCCCTTTAGCAGCAATTTGTGGACCTCCAAGGACCCAGCAGTACAGCCGTAAACACATACTCTAGACTAGCCAATTTGTTCAGCCCAATTTTCTCCTTAAGTAATCACAGGATTTGGAAACTGTCCTTGCTCCCTCTAACACCCCATTCCTAAAATCCTCACTCAGTGCCACCAAGTCACAGAAACAGGCAACAGTGAAGTTTTGTTGTGCTTCATACAGAGTATTAAGAGCAGAGTGACTATGTTGAAAAAGTGACAGTAGAGGTAACCATCTGAAATTAGCTGGATATAAACAAAGTTATTGATCAATTACTGTCTGGCCACCTCCATGAAGATGGCTCATTTGGGAACCAACTTGAAGACAGCCCAATCTGATCGCCCGAAGAAAGCATAAAAACAACCTCTTAAAGATATCTGAAGAAAGAAACCTGAAGAGCTCAAGTTTCAACAGCTGTTTAGAGTCATTGATAACCACCAGCATCAGACACTGAAAATGTTTAGCCCTTCTAATGTTTAAATTTTTAGTCTCACCCTTACACTGCTATCTAATAATCTGCAAGAAATTGCGTATCTAAGAGGGGAACCAGGACCACACATTTTCTGGAATAAGTCACTGTTAATACTGACTTGTTATAAACAATACAGAGGAATCATTTTTAAAATTCAGTTTAATGGTATTTAAATATTGTCTGGGCTAAAGATTAGGCTTTATTAATTTATGTGCACAAGTTTTAGTTCAGAACTCCACTACAGAGACACAGGGCAAAAACTCACTCGTAGTAAGCAACTATATCTTCTGCTACTCAATTATTCCTGTATTTCACTTCCAATTCAGCTTCAAATTTAAAACAGTTGTATGCAGGTTTGCAGGCATTGCTGTTTTAACATCCTGAGGTAATTAACAAATAGCTCTTCAGAACATCTGCTGGACATAGTAAAGGAACATATAGATTAATTTAAATGTCAGTAAGTTTCAAAACGTAGCAAGTGACTGAGAGGTAGTGGCAGTAATTCTAGTGCCAGCCAACACAAACTATTCAAAAACAGCCCCAGTTTAAGTGCTCAAAGCCTTAGCACATACCAGTAAGGGCCAAACCTCCACTTGTCATACAGTTCTTTTCCACAAGAAAGTGCATGCCCACTTCAGGTTAGGAGACTACGACTACTAAATCAAGGTGGTGGAGCAATGAAGGGCATCACGTCAATTAACACAGGATGGAGAACGCTCGCAAGTCACCTGCTATCCCAGTGTACAAACTCACCATAAGCACTAAGCAGTATTACGCCAACTGCAATCCCAGCCTAGGGGTCCTGTAAAAGGAAGATTTCAGCCATTCGCAGAAGCTCTGGCACAGATCTGTTGTACAGGTACTAATTTAAAGCCACATGTTTACTGTAATCAGGCAAGATAGTTTCAGTAACAGCCCTGATGCAAAGACTGCTGGTCCACAGAGCAAACAACAAAAGCAGCAGTTACGTGGAACAGATTAAAATCTAGAGAAGAAGTGTGTTATTTTAAGCCTGCCTGTCCTACTCTTCAATATGTCTGTTCAAGCTACGGAACAGATGTGCAATTTATGCTTCACAACCAGCTCTCCCATGGAAGTGCAGTAGTAAGGTGAAAACACGCCACCTCCCAAGAGATGAAAGGGCTAGGAAGGCTACACAGTGTACATCTTAATCTTCATACTTGTAGCTTCTGAAAAAGGCTCATCAGAAGACACTCTACAAAAAAAGCAGTGGCTACGGCTTTCACAGACTAGCGCTACCAGGTATCTCCATTATACAAAATAGTAGTTTGCTGACATCAGATGTTTCCGAGCAAAAAGAATGTGGTGGTGAGGTTTACCTGCCCTTGAAAACCGCACAAGGAAGACTGCTTACTTAACCAAATGAGTTCAGGATAAATAAGTCCACTGACTGTACATCATTGCTAACCTATTCCATATCAACAGCAGCAGGCTCCCTCAGAGAAAGCATTTGTACACAGATGTGACTATGCTTAACCTGGGTAAAGGCATCACAAGGACTAGATAATTTAAAATAAGCATTTCAACAAACTAAATATTCTCAACTTACTCTCAAGTTACAGAAACGTACCCAAAACAAAAAAGCAACTATATGAAAAATGCACTGCTGCTCATAGCAGTAAGAGCACAAAGTCTCAGCATTGCACCCACAGATAGTATATATTCAGTCATCTTCCTTACAATATATCCAAACCCCAAGGTTCATGTCAGGAATAGCTTCGTTCAGTTTCTAGCTGTCCAGTCACTAACATTCAGAAACAGAGAGTGACTTCTCTAACGATCAGCCACTGCTGTTCCTACGGAGGCTGGTATAGTTAATGCAAACTTTATTTACAAAAGACACTTGAATTAGTCACTTCATGCCATGTGTCCATACAGAATCAACAGTTCAAGGATTACATGGACAAGAATTCACAAAATTAAAAGTGAAATCACTAAAGGTCTTCTAAGAGTTAAGAACTAGGAAAAAGATCTTAAAGACAATTTTACAAATAAAAAAACAAGTTAAGAGAAACTAGTCGGAGCAAGAGGATGGTTGTTTACAGGTCTGTACACTAGAACTAATACACAGACAGCCTTCTATTGTCAAAGAGATGCTCACTGAGAAGCAGAGTATGTACAAATGCTTGTGCCACAATGACTCAGCCCCCCAAAATCCACTGTATTATACATAAACCAGTTTGTATACATTAGGCCTAAATGAGGCCATTTAACTATGAAGACTTCTAGTTTAGTAAACTAAAGCTGAAGACAGCCCAAGCAACAGTGATGCTTTCTCGCATCTCTATTTGCGACTGCTTTTTATTCTCTCCAATCTTTTTTTCAAGTCATCAATATTAGCTGCTGCAGAAGAGGGTGAAGCCAGGGTATTTCCAATGCCAGAAGAATGAGTCTGATTGGAGTCCAGGTCCAGATGTTGGTACTGCTCCCGTGACTCACGGAGCTGGGAGAGCTTACTGTGTAGCATGTCTGTAGAGGATGCAACTGCAGGGACTGCTGGTTTAGAGAGCAGAGACGTCAGAGGTGGTCTGTCTTCCTGCTACGGGGGAAGAAAGTGAAGTGTTAAGAGAGATAATGGCAAAAGCCATATAAGATGTACAAAGCATAATCGATGCTTTTCATCTGCACAGGAAACACTGAAAACAGAGGAAAGGGAAGGAGTAATACAACACAGGTGATCTGGAGTGATAAAGCCAATTGCCATCAAGTCAGAACCATGCAAAGCTAACTACAATACTCAATTCCTATCATTTAAGTAATTCGTGTTTAGCTTGATGTCCGTAGGGACACAAAGGAACTACAGTCTTTAGAGATGCAAAATTCACATCAGACCAGTGTTTTACTGGGATGGCCTGCTGCAGTCTTGAACATCCTGAACTCTAACACTACAAGAGCGAAGTCCACGCCTATGTGCAGCATCAACAGCCAACAAGTTTTCTGGAGGAACGAGAAGAGGAAGCTTGGATGGATTGGCAAGATCCACCCTGCCAAAGACCAACAATGTCAATTCACTGTTCTTTTACCAACTGATACTTCCATCTCTGTTAACTGCATTGTTACTATCATCTAGGAAACATTCCCCTTCCTCAGAGCTGTAAGCTGATAGGCAATTTGTGTTAAAGGTTAAAACAGTGATGTGCCTGGATGACTATTCCTAGAGAGAACATCACTTCTCACGTGGCTGAGCACAAACTTCAGTAACTGGCACTAGAGTCCTAACACACAGATCACTGAATTGTTAGAATTTTTTGCCCACAGGTTTTCAATACTGAGCTCATTCAGCATTTCTGTGCCTCAGTATCCGTACATTCAAAAATATATAAAACTTCATTCAAAGTCTTCATTTAGCTCTTGTGGTTGTTTCAGAGCAGAAAGATCTAGAATTTCCACATCATTCAATTCAAACAGAAGTCAATATACGTTAACCTTTAGAGAACAATAGTTATCTGAATGTTTCTGAGACCAAACTGCACAGCAATGGAAAACACCAAACTACAGGGCTGCAGAAACAACCTGCATGTAAACCAGTGCTGCAAATGGAGTGGACTGAAACTTAAGCCTACTGGGCCAAGCAATGAGTTTAAAGCCATTTATACTAGACATGATGACATGCAGTGAATAGCTAGGACATGAAGTATAATGAAAGACATCAGTCCTGACTGGAATCTGCCTTTGGCACAGAAAAACCAATCATCTGAATTTTTAAAAAAGAAAGTGCAAATGAAGTGCCACCCCCACCCCCAGGATTTACAAGCATTGTCAAGTACAACACCTTTACCTTTGCGTTGTCAAGGCCACAACGCTGCCTGAGGATTTTTAATCTTTCCAAGTAAACCGAAGGCCCCACTTCCTCCCCATTTGTGTTTCCTATAGATGAAGTTACAGTGTGGGTAGAAGCAGGAACACACGTTCCTTCCATCTGAGAAGAAATTCCTGGAGGATGAGGGGAAGGGGCGAGGGGAAAAAAGTTAAAAAAAAAAAATTACAAACACCAAAAAAATGTAAGCCTCTTGGTCAGTCCCTTGAATGCAATGGATGAAGAATCAACTAACCTATAAACTACCAAGCTATTAGTAAGTGTTAGTATAGGCATATCAGGCCTTTCATTTCCTTGCAAGAGTGACAATTTGAAACCAAGAAAAGAAGTTGAGACATTTAAGAAGTGGCAGCAGAGCAGCTCCAGAAGTAGTGCTGAGGCTGACAGCTGAAGACAGTGCGGGGAGAGGAAAATGCTGACGCGGATCAGCAGTAATCATGATGTCCAACAGAGAGAACTCAACAGTTGGCAGGATGGGAAATATTTGGAGCCTTCTGTCTTTTTCTAAGTTTAGCAGTACTTCTGGACGGACCTCACCACTGATTCTCATCCCTCTCTACCTGTCATTCAGTTGCTGCTTCTTCCAATTCAATCTGAAATAGCGATTTCTGGAAGGCATGTAGCAAGGTTTTTAAAGCTTCCCTACCAAAAGACTAGGAAAAGATTTTTTATCTTGAAAAAACCTTTCCATTCTGAAATGAACGGCAAGTTCTAAGACTTAGTGTGGATAGGGATTTGTTTTCACTAGTTTACTGCAAGGATATTTAAAACAGATAAAGGAGAAATAAGATTAGGAATTTGTACTTTAGTCTAAATAAAGTACAGTTGCAAGATGGAACAATATCCTTTATTATATCAAATAATTATTATAGTTAGGGAGGGGGAAAAAAAAAGACAAAACTGGGGCCCATAAATTGTGTTTTGAAATCTAAGTGTTGAACTAACATTTCTTGGTTGTACAGACTTTCAGGATGAAAGGCAGAATTTTCTGTCCTATCTAGTCAGACACATTTCGGAGGTTCTGAAAGAAACTTGCATCATCTTCCTAAAGTAATTTACAATACAGGGACAGGAGAAGGAATAATAGTAGGAAAAAATGCTAAAGTCTCACAGGACACTAAAATGTGAAATAAATGAAAATTAAAGGTAATTTTGCTAGACTGTGTATCAGTTTTTACTGTCAGTTAATTATTTGTCACATTCCCTCCCCAATATTGCATTAGAAGTATTTAATTGTGCTTATCTGCAATGAAAAGACTTACTAACAAACTGTTTTACATAATTTATCCAACTTGAAAGCTGATTTATTGGAAAGGGGTAATCACAAAGACTGCTACAGAAACAGTTGAAGTTATTTAAAATAAACTTTTCAATTCCACAGTAAACAGTACTCTATCAAAAAAAACTCCTGCACCATGTTAGTAACTAAAAGGTAAAAGCAGAACCTGACAGCTGCTGTTATAAACAAGCTGTACACTTTGCAGAAACAATTCTCGACACCAGACACGTGAAGCATAGGCTAATGTTCAACCCACGCTACCGGATACGAATGAGAACCACTTCTTTACCAAGCCTTTCAGATGTTTTCTACATTAGTGTGACGATGGTTCCAACATATTTTTTTGTAAACAAAGAATGCATAGTCCCTGCAAATGGTGCCTCATGAAGCAACGCAAGTGCCAAGAAAATATGTGACTCACTTTGGAAATCCATAAACATCTGCAAGTATTAGTTTCCAGCAGAGGACATATAACTGCTCTCCTTGTATCTCTGCTCCTCATAAACCAGTTTTGCTATAACACATACCTGTAGAAGCAGCAATGCGTCCTTTCCCCTCCCTTTCTGTTTCTATCAGACGGAGGCCTCTTTCCACATAGCTCTGGAAGAACTGAGAGGAGTTTTTCAGGAAAGGCTCAATGTCTGCATCAGAATATTTCTTTTTGTATTCATACAGCTCTGCCAGACCCTGAGAGAGAAGAGTTCCTGTGCATTACTACAACTGCTGCAGACACCATTTTAACGTATCACGCCCTCTTCCTTGCAGAAAGGCAGCACTTACCTCTTTAGTGTTCTCCTTGGAGCCAATCTTCTTAAATATTTCTGCCAAAATATCGTTAACTTTGGCCTTCGAAGCCTTTTCCTCCTAAATAAATAAAAGGAGACTTCTAAAACAAAGTGAATAAAAATGAAGGGAAGTTAGATGAAACCACAGTGCCCTCAGATCCGCTAGCTGGACGCAGAGCTTCCAAGGTGAACAAAACCTTTAAGCAATTAGGGTTTTACACAGCCACTGTTTACCCAGAATGAGAGTAAGGACATCATCAAGCTGCAGGACTCTGAGAAACCAGTGTTTAAAATTTGTTTTGGGTATGGTTAGTAGATCAAATGCAGTATCAGGCAGCATAAAATCTATGCTGCACACCTCAATGTCCTGCAGAGCATTTCATCCTGGGATATGCGCAGAATATGCAGCTAATAACAGAGAAGCGCTGTAAGTTCCCAAAAGAGCCACAAATAAAAGTGAAACTAGAAGAGTCTTTTCAACACTGGCTGCATGTTGGAAAGGCAATTACTACTTCATATTCCACAATCACAGAATTAGGCTTGGTTCTTCAATAAATTGCCTTACATTCCCTCTCCCCACGGACACATTTACTCTACTTACTATGCGAGAAGCCCCTTTTTCTGTATCCTTATCGGCTTTACTTCCAGTCTGGTCCATGGAGTGTTTCATTACTCTACACAGGTAAGCCTCCAGCTCAGACTCATTTTTGTTGTCTATCATTGTTAAATGATCTAAGATCTAAAGGG
>Ga0065711_1003940_pt1 | contig 25729 bp, 16 predicted proteins | sample Hoacrofraction12_FD_59098 | JGI IMG/M metagenome (GOLD analysis project Ga0065711, IMG submission 59098) | Hoatzin crop microbial communities from Cojedes, Venezuela - Epithelial fraction 12 v2 (version 2) | ecosystem: Host-associated > Birds > Digestive system > Esophagus > Crop | place...
GGGTGGGTGTCAGGAGGATGGGGCCAAGCTCTTTTCAGTGGTGCCCAGTGACAGGACAAGGGGCAACGGGCACAAACTGAAGCAGAGGAAGTTCCGTCTGAACATGAGGAAGAACTTGTTCCCTCTGAGGGTGACGGAGCACTGGCCCAGGCTGCCCAGGGAGGTGGTGGAGTCTCCTTCTCTGGAGATATTCAAGACCCACCTGGACAAGGTCCTCTGCGGTCTGCTGTAGGTGACCCTGCTTCGGCAGGGGGTTGGACTAGATGACCCACAGAGGTCCCTTCCAATCCCTACCATTCTGTGATTCTGTAATTAGTAAATATACGGAGGTCTTTCCACCCTCTCTGGAGCAAGAAGATTTTCAGAGCAAAAGCATGGTGGAATATACGCTATATGGAAGCATTAGGGCTGAAACACATTCATCGTAGCAGACAAATCAAGTCCCTAATCAGGCCAGGTAATGGCTGATAGAAATCAAGTAAATAGCTCAATCTTTCTTGGCATGTTTCCAATTTCCATCTTACTGTATAATTAACTCAATTTATGTCAGTAATTATAAAAAAGGCAGACACTACCACTTATTGTTATGAGCCCTATTCTTTTACAAAACAAAGTGAAATAAATTTTATGGCTTTCCACAGTAGCATTACAGAGATCTCACAAAAAGGCTCTCCTTACACTCTTTTGAACTAGAGCCAAAAATGATTATGTGGTTTTATTGTTCTACCTGGAAAGCAGCCACAGCTCACTAGGTATCACTTCTACAAGTACTGCTCTCAAGAACAGAAAAGCCTGACTAGATAGTTGATTAATATTGAAGTCATACATTTGCAGTAGACAGAAATGACAGATCTGAGGCAGCAGTTTTATTAATTCTACTAATGAAAATACTGTGCCACCTGCCAGAGAAATGGAGAATTGCTGTTTGTTTAGAATCCTACGAGGCTTTTTTTTTGCTTATTAGATTAGGATTAGCATCCTGTAAACACTATTTTAAAAGCAGGGTTTATTCATATGCCATGTACTCTCATTGAATCTCAGGCAATCACCTGGTGGGAACATTTCTGCACTATTGCTACTGCAAAGGTGAGTTCTAGTTGAGAGGTATGCTTAGCAATGAAACGTGAATAAAATCGAGATTTTTAAAACCTTCACCTGTTAAATTAATCAAGACAACAAAAAATTAAGGAGCAATGTGGAAAAGGTACCAAACAGCTTTAGAGCAGAAGATGCTTTCGCCATCAAAGATGCACTTCCATACCATAACTTCATTTCCAGCAGAAACACCTCAGTCCCAAACCTCTTAACAAATCACATACAAACAACAGCTCTACTTAACTCCATACCAACACTATTTTTTTAGTTATGATGGCGCATAATCCCTATTTCTTCAGCTCTGTTTCCCCTGAAGTTTCCAACACAAGCTGGCTGAAAACCACAAAATTTTCCCTCCCAAATGGAAACTCCAATATTTTAGCATTTAGAATCACCCTAAGAGACACCATTGCCCATCATTTAACTGTGCATTAAAAAAATGTTTTCATAAAGGTGCATGCAGTGAACTGTACCTCATTTTCACCACAGTCAGAAGGTGCATCCTTGTGTATAGCCATCTGATACTTGGCAAATAAAGTGGCTGACTGGTTGAAGGATGATTTGAACTGTGGGTCCTCAAAGGAGACAGGTACTAACCTCACCTTCAGAGTAAGGAAAATACAAGCATACTGTTTTGAGTGCATATAAGCAGATAATACGCTTCTGAAGGTAAGGCTAGTGAAAGATCTCCTATCCACTTCAAAGCCTCTGAAGTCAGTTTTCTACTTTAAACATAGTAACAAGAAAATACTCCTGCGGGGAAAGCCTGACAACTAACACTAAGCTTAACCTGACTGTTCATACTTTGATTAAAGAATAAAAGTTGCATGACATTAGAACACTCCAAAGCATCAGTTTACTCAACCTATTTTTTTGACCAAGTTATTTCACAAAACAACCACAAATTTTATTTTCATTGTATAGTCTCAAGGACTTTTAAAACGTATTATTTTTAATGGCACATCCCTCACTGTCCTGGTTTAGCAATTACATATTCTTGATACACACACTTCTTCCTCCCCTCCAAACTCCTGAATTTTTTTCTTCATAGTATTAGAGAGGTAATGTGTCTGACAGTTAACTATTTCACACTGCCTGGTCATTACAAGAAGCAGTAACTATGTGTAACGTAGGTGGAGTGCACAGATTACATCTTGCAGGGCTTAAATTGAAAGTGAAGAGGTTTATACAACTTCTGTGAACCTTAAACCAACAACATGTATGTGTGATAAACTCTTCACTCGCATGTTGGCCCTGATCATGTTTGTTCCTCATTCTGGAAGCGTTCAAACTACAGCCAATGAGACTAATTATCAGAGTAAGCGTCCAGCTGGTTTTAGTTCTTATGAGATTTGTATTTATCAGGCTTACAACCATCTACCTCCAAAAGCCTCACCCTCTCCATCTCTTATCCAATAGCATACCCATGTAACTTCCCTAACTCCTCTGTCTGCAACTAAGACCAAATATTTGTGGCACTCGCAAAGATGTATCTAAAGAGTTTGCACTTTCAGGATGTTGATTTTATTTGATACAGTATTTCACATGCTCCTGAGTATACAATGGATATAAAATCCATATTTGTTTCTCCCAGAAACACGACACATGAAATGGAGAGGAAGCTGAGCTTTGCATAAAATTCATCTGGCCTTCTGACCTGATTTATAGTCGGTTTATCAGGTGGGTCCTTGTGAATAACCATCTGGTAACGTTTATAGACCTGGTAAGACTCCTGAAATGTGGCTTTGAACTGTGAACTTGGTGGAGATGATCTCACCAGCCTCACCTTCAGAAAAAGTTAAAACACATTTATTATTACAATATCATGCAATAACTAGATATTTACACATATACAAACCTCACAACAGCGAGAAATTTTGAATTCCTGCACAAGGGCCTTAATTTAATTAATATTAGCCAATAGCCTTCCAATTCTTCAGCTCAATTTAGGCTACCAAAGGCTTTTATATTTACAATGAAAAGCATATAAGGTTTTCAAACTTAAAATTAATATGACAAAAATGCCCATAGAAGAACTATACAACTAGTTTTCAGGAAATAATAACAAATGGTATGCAGATTAATGTTTTAAAGAGATTTTCTGTACTTTCACAAATCTTCTCTTGCAGTTTCACACTATACTGAAAAATATTTGAAAGACTCACACATTTGGAAGACTCGTATTCATGCTCTTTAGATAAAGACTATGATTTCTTGCAATAATCACAAGGGCATTTCTTGATATTTTTCAAATTGAAAGAGGAACATGAAACAATGTTTCCATATTCCATTACGAGTTAATTGTAATAGGAAGCTACTGGTCTTCCCCACCAGCACACTTACACAAAAATAAACTATATTAAAAAAATCTATAAATTAAAAATTGTTCTTAGCAAAAATGATTGCTCCCTAACCAAAAGCACGCTATCACATTAGCAACACTGCATTTCTTTTCAAGCATATTTGAGGACAAGTTCATTTCAAAAAATACTCAGATTTACAGTACAGTTCTATTTTCACAAATAGGATTGGTTCTGATGGACAAAAAGAACCTAACAAAACACCACATCTGACAGCCATAGTAAGGAGAAAAGACAGTCTGGGAAAACACTGCTGGAACCTTTAATTCTCCCTGCATCTTTTAAATGAAGGTGTTCGGACAAAGCCATCACACTTCTGTTATACAACTCATCAGAAAATCCAGAGGAGTTAGTGAGATGGATCAATTTCATGGCTTCTTGTCAGTTATTCAGGGCAAATCTTTTAAGCCATCATCACTACCTCTTTGAATAATCACCAAAAGAATACTAAAAATCTAACTTCCAATACCACCAGTAATAATAGTAACTCCAGGAAAATACTTATATTCTGATAGTTTTCCAGCTTCCAGAAAAGAATAAACAAACAAATAAAATGGGTTTATGGGTTAGAAAGTTCAAAAGTCTTCCAGATGACTATCTCCATATTACTAACAGATTTAGTGGCAACCAGTATATTAAGCAAAATTTTCTACCATCACTTTTACAGCTTCCAAAGACATCAATACACACCAACGACATTTATAAAGAGCAGCTATCTTACCTGTTTCATTTTATTAACAGTTACCGCTTTCTTGTCAAGATTCATTAGCATGGATAGTTTAAGTATTTATATACTGCAGAACTAAATATTGAATCTCTCTCATCATTCAACACTTGGTTAATTCAAAGTGTTTCATTTTCAAGTTATACTGTATGAATTACTTTCCAAATTATTTCGGTAACTGCACTAGGCTCTGCTATGACTGACTGCAAGTGCAGGAGTACCCTCTTGTGGTTACACAGAGCTCAGCTGCACCACATATATCTCATGCAGCACCACATATATTCCAAGATTTAAACTACAACCATTCCATGCAGTCACGGATACTAAACACCTCAGCATTTCCAAAACTCCTTAACTAGACTTCTCCTTAATTTACCTCCAACAACACTGAACGAGACATTACCTCTAATTTGTGTGGTGCATCATCAGGCAGAGAGACAAAAATGAAGTCTTCGATGGTTTTAGGTTGGTTTGTTTTAGACTTAGAGTTTTGTGAGAGGAAAACTTGATCTCCTGTTTGACGTTGAGAGCCTTCAAGCGTGCATGTTTGGTTCTGAAGGAGTTTCTGCAGTTTTCTCTCTTTCCGTATGTCCTTTGCTTTTCGACACGGTGGCTTGCTCAGATCAGCCCCTTTCCCTACAAGGGCACAGGCAAAGAATTAACCACCACATTCTGCAAAAAAAGTAGTTCTTTCCTAATCACTAAATAGAAATCATCAAAATCACCATTAATTGCAGACTGTGGTCTGAACATAACATGGTCTTTCACGTTTACAACTACCAACAGCGCCTGATGCCAAGCTAAGTTGCAATGATTTTTCCTCTACAGCTGTTTAATGCAGCACTTTAGTATGGAAACACCTTGACCACAATTCCACCCCAGAGCCAAGGTTCTATTTAAAAATTAAAATGAAAATACTTCCTGTCTGTAAAAAAGTCTGAAAGTCCATCTGTAAATCATTACACCACATCCCTCTCTCGGAAACAAAGAAAAGCTCCTGTTGAATATATGGTACGATGATGTGCTGTATCCAGATAGCTACAGGATCAAGACAAAATACTGAAAAGAAAAAACACACCAAAACTACAAAACTTCACAGCCAAATTCATAGAGAATTGTTCTACTGCATTAGAAACCCAGGCAGGTACACAGACTCCTGCAGAAGACCAACGCGCTAAAAAAAGCATTGATTTTTTTGTCATCTGAAGTCCTTATGCAGTACATAGAAATACCACCAACACCACTAATGTCATGTAAAAGAAGAGTAAGAGGCCACATAAGCTTCTACCTTTGCTTAAAATTATATTCAGATTGTGTGTTTTTACTCATCAATTCACTTTTATCAATGTACCTCTACCTTTAACAGATCAAGTGTTCATAACGTTCTATTTGTGAACTGTTATTCTCTTAAAGTCAAACCTAGAAAACAAATGGATCAGCATGGAAAATAATACGTAGTACTACAAGAATTTAGCTTTAAAGAAACACAAATCCAAAGATATGCACAAATGAAAAAAATCAAGTGGTCCAATTTTCTCAATGAAGGGGTCAAATTACTTTTATACTTACAACACTAACGGAAGATAAAAGGTCAAGATATGAGAATGCCAGTACTAGAAAAATGAATGCAGAATTTTCTTCAATAAAAAAATCCCTATGCTACCCACTAAATGCACTGAAACTATGGTTACCAAACAAATCATCTACTTACAAGTAGCAACTTCCTTAGACAGTATAATTTTAATCAATATCGATTGCAAATCCATAAATTCAAACTTGGAAGAATTACAAAAAGCAAGAAACATTTTCCTAACACTCTTGGTTCTGCCTAAAATTTGTACATCATTGCTGGCTGTTCCATGTAGCACACACAAGTAACTGAACATCACACTTCACTCCAGAAGCTGTGTAAGAGCTGTACGACTGTGCTGCACTGCTGGAATCAGTGGTGGAAGAAATAATCAGTTTTTAAGGAATACCCGTCTCAGCTTAGCAGCTGCTGTTGCAGGTTCCACACAGAGGGAAAGCTGCACCCAAAATTGCATCAGCAGCCAGCTAATGAAATACAAAGTAACCGTAATTCTGCATTTTTTTATTACTTTTTAGGGCAGCAGTAGATAAGTTGGAAGTCGAAAGAGGGCCATAATATTAAAAATTTCCAAAAAGCGGGAGAGTGGAAAAAACTAATCCCATATAGGGAAATATAGTCATAGATCTCGCACAGAACCAAATCTGTAACAGGTATTATGACAAACTGCTGAAGAAGTGTTTTATGCCATTAGCTTTCTCCTGAAATCCATGTATTTGCAAAAGACACACTGGCAACTTCTGAAAGGCTTAGCTCTTCAAATGCGAAAGTACCCTGGACGGTGAGGGGCTTTCATTTGAAGCATTAGGAAGACGACATTTCCAACTCCATTAATATTTATAAATAGTAAAGGAGAAGCCAAACCCAGACTTAACTACGGCTTATCCCACTTCACTCTCTTGAGGGCCTGGAAATTACACGGAAATTGTTTTTTCCAGATCTCCTATGAAAACATAGTTAGATCTTTCTTTCCTCCTCCTCCCCCTCCTCACCAGCAAGTTATCAGCCAAAACTGACACCTCTCTCGTCCTCTACGCACTTCAGACCTTCCAACAGACAACGGGAACACCAGTGTCATTCTGCAAACTGGAAATGGGGAGAGCACCGACATTTCAAAAGCTCACTGCTGTGTTTAGAGTCACTTCACCCACAAAGAATTGCAGCCCTCAGAGACGCTGCCTGAATCTGTCTTTACCAACAGATACATCATAGAAATTGGTGAAATACTTTAACTTTTAAATATCAGTAAGGCTGTAAACTACTCTTTTTCATGTACATACCACACAGAAGTTAGAGTTTATAAGTGTACTCCTGGGGCAAGTCAGCAGCAAGCTCTTTGTGGCTCACCCAGTAAAGTCCCAGCGTGGTTTTTCTACATAGACTCCGTGACCGCTGAAATGCCGAGAGCATCTCGGGGACTCAGAAAGGGAGCCGATACCACTCTGGCACTCTTCAGACATCCTGCAATTGCACTACCAGATCTTATGCTCGAGGGTTCTCACCTCTCAGCTACGGTTTTTGAGTGTTTGTTTCATCAACACAGCTAAAATTATTCACCAGAAAAGGACAAATATTATGAGGAAATTACAGACATTATGTGACCTGCCTGTAGGCAGACCAGTCACAGGAAGAGTTTATTTAAAATACTCATGATACATTTGAAGAACGTTTGAGTACTTCATCTGTATCAGGATCTGTTTCATGTCTCATATCTTCTATAAGCTGTAAGTTAGCAAGAAAAAAAGTTCTTAAAACAATGAGTGTACATATAGACATAAGCAAACCTCCTTTTCTATCTGAAACTGTGCAGAAATAGCCCATTATTCCTACAGGACAATGACCTGTTTTATTTATAAAGGAATAAAAATGCAATTAAACAATCTTATTAAGGAAGAAGTCTACATTTTCCAAGACAAAAACTAAACATCTTTCTATCTGGACAATTTTAAACTAAATTTGACCTGTAACACCATCTACCCAAAAAAAAAAAAAAACTAAATATGAATTAAATAAGCTTTCTGATGCATATATTATTCACTTCTATATTTCACTTGAAACCTCCAGAAAGAAGCACACTAATGAATATTTCTGCTCTATAAAAGTAAAACCTTTTTTTCTGAAACAGAGTACAATGTTTCAAGCTTTCTTTATCTGCATTTCCAGTGTTTAAAGTTTTACCCAATGTTACCCTTAAGGTAACTGCAGACCATACCTCACCTTTTTCAAACCAACGGCAGGTTTACACGCATAATATTTACCCAAGACTGCCATCTGCCGTTAACGTCCACGTAGTTTGCTTCCAAAATGAAGTTTATGTAACCCAAAGTTTTTCATTACTTATTAAAAAAAACAAGAAGGTTTTTTAAAATTGAGCAACAAATAGAAGTTACATAAACTATAAACTGTGAGTGCTATAAAAGTTTTGACTGCATTTTATAAAATCCAAACACAAAATAAAAATTCTGGACAAGTTTTCCAGGAACATGTAACAATACTGCTTCTATGCAGCACTACTGGTTTTCTGATCAAGCATTTCAGAAAACTTTCTTTTTTGCTTAGACGCAAAATTGTTTATCAAGCTGGTGAAAACCTGAACCAATCAGAATGAGTGTTCATTAAGGACAAAACAAAATTCTTTTACTTGAAATTAGCCAGTCTACAGAGGGTGACAAAAATCTTTGTGAAGGAGAAAGTACTTTGAAGTTCTTGTAAATACTGGCACAACACGTAATAGGCGAGTGAAATTCGGCATTAGCATGATGCCCCAACACATGCAGAAACTCTAAAGTCTCCAGTCTCCACGTGGATTTTAACTAACGTGACTTGCCATGTATCAGCTAACTGCAGTTCAGAAAAAAACCCTTTATTTATTCTGAACAGGCCATCGTAGAGGCCATGCAAAACTGGAAACATAATCTGTAAGATAAGGCTGCCTCATCTGCAATCTCTGGGCCACAAAGAGCCTGTCAGTAATTCCACCCTCTTTTCCAAGGCAGGCTGTTGGTTAAATGAATTATTCTGGCACTAATCCACCCACTCCTTACCATCTCCCTTCCAGAAACCGCCCATGTCCCATGAGAACGCAGCTGGGACACAGGAGAAGCTGCAGGAGAGGCAACCCGCAGCACCCTGCAGGCACGTCCTGCTAGCAGCAGTTTCCAGCGTTTCTTTTTTCCTCAGGGACTCTCAAGGACTCCTCTGCATGATGACACCACGCAGAGGATCACCCACCAGCTCTGACATATGGTCTTCCCTGTCACTACAAACTACGCGAAAAGCTTAACACCACTGCAAGCAGATGTAGGTTCCAGGCTCTCAGGCCAGAGCAAGGGGTACCATAACAGCTAACACACGAATAAGATTACAGTCAGATGACTGACAATGAGATGATCCTTTTTTAGGGTAAGGATTTCATGTTCCAATTCAGCCCAAAGGCAAAACTTTACAACTACAATGCAAAACCTTGACAGAGGGATAACTTCCATACTGAAAAAAGTGACCATAATACTAAAATTAGTATTATAGTAAAAAGGCCACCAATATTCGATGTGGATTGATCTAGAAATGAATAAGCTTTTACCTTCAGGCTTTGGCACATGAGAGCTGCAGCACTGTATAAATGCATCAGAAAGTAAAGTGAGGATGATTGCCTTACTTCTTGTACATAATTACTGTACTTCCATAAAGAAATGCAATATTTAGTTCAGAGAAAGAAAAAAATAGAATTACTACAGTTTTTCATAATTTCACATCTCTTCTGACACTGCTTTTCTAATCTAAACTTTTCCAAAACCTAAAACAAGGCAAGCTCCCAAACAGATGAAAAAGCTCAACTAGACAATGTCATTCCTTACAGGGGACCAGAAGTATCTTAGACTTTAGTTTTGTAGGGTTTTGGGGTTTGATTTTTTGCTTGCCTTTCCCCCCTCCACCCCACCCCCCCCAAACCAGCAGCAAGCTATACAATTACCTTTAAGTCTAAGAAATAAAAACACAATAATATACTGACATGTTTCCAATGTCAGTTAGGTCTGTGGCAAATAGTCTCTGAAAGCATAAGAAATACAGCCTGAAATAAGTTATTCACAATTTGTATAACAACAAGATGACCTGCAGAAATTAATAAATGTAAAAACAATACCTAGGGCATTTTTGTTGGGTCTTATACTGATTTCCTGCTGCTGCACAAGAATCAAGGTTAAGCCTTAACCTAACTCATTAACTAGCACTCTGCAGCATCAGCCAAAGCTGCGTCCCGCTCTGTCTTGCACAACCATACCTCAAGGTACACAAAGCCTGAGTCATCCCATCTTACAGCAGAAGGGGAAGCTGGATGTGCATCTCATCCCGCGCACAAAACTATCCCAAACTGGAAACTGGTCCCAACGCCCGAGGAGATTCGATCACCTTGACCTACCCGACTGCAATCTAAACAGCTTACAGAAAACTATCAGCTGTAGATACGTATTGTCAACAACTAAAGTAAAAAAACTAACATAAAAAAAATCAATGCAATCTTCCAGAAAAACTAAGAAAACAAGTAATACACAGCACCTCTCATACACTGGAATTCCATAAATTGGCAGGAGTACAGGGAATAAAAAGAAACAATTATTGGATTATTAGGCAAGATAAAAAGGTCTCCCACAACACACAAAATCATGATAGTACATCCCAATTACTACCAGAAAATTGACTACCTGGCTTAGGTGGTGCATGAACAGCTTTAGCCGAAGGTGCTGGTCCTCCAGGGACTGGTGCATCTTTATCTGCAGGTATCTGAAGAGAACCCGATTCCCCCGTCCGCTCGTTCACCTCTTCTTTTGATTCTCCCGTGTCCTTATCTTCATTTTCCACTCTCTCTGTGTGATCCACACTCAAGGGTGTCAGTTCAGATGGACTGACAAGAGATTCACTCTTGTATGCAAAATCACACGCAACCACATCTTCTATTTGGGAATCCATCGGCTCTTCTGTAAATAATTAAAAACTGCATGAGTTAATTTCTCGCTGTATAACCTCAGCTCACACTTTGCACAATTAACACTAATATTAAACTAACTTCTTTAGAATTTTACAACTGTTTTCCAACAAAGTGACTGTTTGCAATAGTCTGAAAACAGAAAGCTTCCTTTATGACCCTGAATTACTAGCACCAACTCATTTATGAGACCAGTCTTATTTTCTCCACTAAAATGGAGCAGTCAACTAATCTCATGCCATAACCTCAAATTAACAAAAACAAGGACACAAAAATACCAACACATACAAAATATGATTCGGAACCGACACAACAAGTTCCACCACGACTGAGAATAGCTGGTTTTGGTGTTGGATAAATGGAGTCTGACTGTTCAGTCACCTGGAAGAAAGAGCCTCCTTTCCCTGCTTGCTCTTCTTTTCCTCTGCCACCCACTGTCCTACTCAGCCCTCCCCAGATTATCACTTTCATCATGGAGGTAAGAACAGGGTCTAATTCTCTACAGCACCCTGCTAGAAAGTAAAGCACATGCCCAGAGATGAAAAAGAAAGTAAGCCGGTCTACACAAAAGGTGCGGAAACATGTTCTTCAACAGAGCAAGTCCAGTGCACAGTTTGGTCTCTGGGTTACGCAGCGCTCTTGACTCGAAACAAACTGTAAAGACACAACCCAGCCAGACCTTTCTGCAAGGGTCTCTGTACAAAAATCAAAGCATATTAGCCATTCGATCCCTCAAGCAGATATTTGATCCTCCTTTCAAACATCAGTACTGGTTTTCAAACACTAAGAATTTCTTACCTTCGCTCGCTACTTTCAAAACATCTCCTTTGGAAATAAATTTCAACATTTTCTTCAGAACTTTCTTGTGAGATTTGGAGGACTGAAAATGCAAAGCTTGACACCTTAAAAAGAAAGAATTATGATAATTTCTTTTGTGAAAGATTATTTCAGAAAAAATGCTAAGGAACCACGTTTACGTTACACTGTATATATGTTTTCTAACTATTTCTTAGGCTTCCCTATACTAAGCAGTCAAATATTTTATCAGTGCTTTTGACTTAATAAAATTATATTGCCTTGTACTGCATAACGTCATTTTTCATGGCACGTTTTGTGTGTATATCACTATAATCACTGCAATATGCCAAGGTGACCTCAAGTACTGCATAAGAAAACACACTTTCCTAGGAGGCTAATACATTAGAATTTTTCACTTACCATCGTATAGATACAGCATTGATACTAACATCTAAGGTCGGAAAAGCGTATCTACAATTATTCACACTATTCAACTGGCAGCCTCTCTTATTCAGGCTGCTAAAGCAGTGTTTGTGGGAAACAAACACCCCGGGTCACCTGCAACCAGTGAGCAAGAAAGCAATTGCAGGACCCTCGCTTTGGACTGCGACTCAGAAGCAAAAGGCTGTAAGGGTACACACTTAGTGGGTTGCTTACAGGAAAACATCACTGAGACGCTGATGTGCCTGTGCACAAACCCAACAACATCTATTTAGCACTCCAAGTATCATTAAAACTAGGTAAACTTATCAAGTATTCTGTACTTAAAGTAGTAAACACAAATGGCTGAACATACTTGAAGCTGTCAAATCACTTACAGTAGCATATCTTAAGCTTCTTACCTTATTGTGTATTGAGGACAACACGTTTGATTCATTATAGGTTTGTAGACGTATTTTCCACTTCTAAAAATAATAATAAATACATATTGATTTTCTGTTGCTTATACTACAAAATAAATGGCAGACCAACCTTCTTTGTTAAACTAGTATTAAAATGTTACATGACGAGTAACAAAAGTCAAGCAGTAAGTTCTTCAGCTTTTTGCTGCTATACTAAAATACCCTCCTTCTAAAATAACCAATTGTTTTCCTGTTTGGCAGTGCCATGTTACAAAAAGTCGCACAGCATTGGACAAACACTTCTATTTCAGTTACTTACAGAAACTATTTCACAGAATCACAGGACGGTAGGGGTTGCAAGGGACCTCTGTGGGTCATCTAGTCCAACCCCCGTGACAAAGCAGGGTCTCCTACTGTTTTCACAGACCTATATTTTAAATCTGGATTCTAAATTGAATCTAAACTGACAACACGGCTTTGTATTTCTTTTTAAAATTACCTTCGCCATCCTCTGTCTATGAGATCCTGGTAATCCTGAACTGTCATCGAATGTGCCCACATACCTGAAACAAATAACACAGTAATACACTTGACTGATCGCATTTCTGCTTTAAAACATTAGAATACAGCAAGTTCTACAGAAATGTTACTGCAAATCTGAGCAGCTAATGGCAACTTTCGAAAAGATGTACTTCAAGGATTATGTTTATTTAGAAATCTTGTAAATTGCTGATATCAACCCCACATTAAGTGTAAAAAAATCACCAAAACCAACATAAATCTTGGGATGCAATCAACTATATTGCTCTGGCTGCACAAGATTAAAGTTTACCTCTCCACCTGCTACCTTTCCCAGAGATACACCATCAGAATAACACAAAATACTCCTTAACTTTGTTACAATCAGTTGGAAACATCGGGCCAGAAGAACTCAGATCTGAGAGGCGCTGAAGCCGACGCAGACCATTCCCAGGGACCCCTCGGAGGGCAACCAGCCCGGGGACCACCACCCCTTCACCGGGGACAGGACACGCTCCGCTCCCCCGGGCGAGCCGAGCCCGGGAGCCACCGAGCCGCCATGCCCGGCGGCCACGCTCTCACCCGGGGGTCAGGCCGGACGGCAGGGCAGTCACACCCGAGAAGTGAAGCTGTACCGAGAGAACGCTCTGGGCGAGACCCTGACCACGTCCTTCGTTACGACCGTAATAATTAAAACATTTCGTCCTTTGCCAAGCTCTCCCGTTAGTTCTGACGGTTTGCCCTCAGACTGGAGCAGGGCTCCCTGGCGGCCTGGCCCTGAGGCGAGGTTTCCCGGCGAGCCCCCGGTCCCGCACCGACCCCGGCTGCCCGCCGCTCGCAGGCCTCCCGCAGCCTCCGGCCGCCCCCTCCTCCTACGGGCCGCACCGTGCGAGAGGTTGCCGGTCTCGTTCCTGCAGTAGCCGCAGCGGTAGCCATCCTCTCCGCCGAAGTACTCGACGATGCTCGGGGAGCTGCCGGCCGCCGCCATCTCCCGCCGGGACCCCCGGCCGCCTCAGGACGGGACTCTGCCCGCCACCGCCCCGCACCGCGCCCGAGGACGCCCTGAAACATCCGCCGCCGCCATCTTTGCTACGGGCGGGACATGGGCAGCGCCTACAGGAAACGGCGGCCCCGCCATGTTCACCGCGGGCACCTGCGGCGGCTTCCCCCATCTTTAGTGAGGGCCGCCGCGCTCGCTCTCCCTCCGCCGGAGCAGCCCCGTCCCGTCCCGCTTCCCCCCCCCGCTTACCCGCGGAGACCTTCCCGCCCTCCGAGGCGCAGTAGCCGCAGCGGTAGCCCTCCTTCCAGCCCCTGTACTCCACCACGGCGGCGGGCATGGCGCGGTGCGGGCCGCGCCCCGGCCAGGCCCCCCCCACCTGGGCTGGACGCTCGGGTGCGGGGCGGAGGAGCACGAGCGGTCACGCCGCGCCTCAGCCCGCCCGCGTGGACCGCCCGGCGGCGGCAGAGCTGAGCGCTAGGCCCCGCCGGGCTCGGCCCCCGGCCCCGACACCTGCCCGAGGGCGGCGGGAGGGGACAACCCTGGAGCCCGCGGGGAGAGGGAGAGGGGCCCTCCCCAGAGCGGGAGCCAGGCTTGGTTCATTCTGAGGAAAATATTGGCATGTCCTGCCCTCAGTTAAAGCCAGACACACGTCACAGACTTGGGGAAAACAGAAAAGGAAGGAGGAATTTTTATCTATTACTGAGACCCAATTTCCGAAGCCAAACCTTGATTTCCAGAAGACTAAGCAGAGAAAGACAACACCAATTTCTCCTGCAGCACCCAAGATCATCCAGATCACAAGCTTACCACAGCACAAACAGCTAACCCTGCAAATTCCACCTGCGGGCTGCTACCGGGCAGAGACAAGGGGTGAAAGAAGGGGGACAGCACTTCCTCTCTATGAAAGCTTGCAAGCAGCAGTAAACTTTATACAAAGTAGTAAACATAGCCATAATAAATAGAAAGCATACGATAATAACCCTGTGACAGGTATAAACAAGACAGTTTCTATAAAGTGCAAGATGTTCCAATAAAAATAAATTTAATTTTACAATATATACATATAAAAATTTTTCCAAAGGAAACATTTTAAAATACTTTCTTTAAGGCACCTAAGGGGAAAGAAAAAAAGACAAGACAGTAAGACAATATGCATTAAGATTTGGAACTTACCAAACAACTGTAACAATAAAAGAATTCGATCCTATCGTTTAAAGTACTTTTAGAGAGAACCAGACTGTCTTCCCTTCCCCTGCTTCCCTAAGTCCTTCTTCAGACTACTCTGTTGACTCATGAGCTGCCAGTAGGTTAAGAAAAAAAGTACAAAAACTAAGCTATGAATCTTTACAGCATTGCATTCCAAGTACAAGTATAAAAGTTCCAAAGATTAACTCAGGTATATTACTTAACGGACCATCAAATGTAAAAATAAAGGGGTTCTTCAGTTAACTACTGCGTAGAAGATTAGATGGCATTTCGTTCCACGAAGGGATCAAGAATATCAAAATGTTCCAGACATTAACACAGTTACCCTGCTTACGGTTCTTCTACATGTATAACTCACAGGTAGTTTCCCTGCAGTTCTTCTGCATGCATAAGGAACTCAAGCACTGTATGCTTTATTATTAAAATCACTTACCTGAAGAATTAAGCTACGTCCATTTCATCTTCATTTCTATAAGGAGGGCTAATCATGGGTTCTGTTATTTCATATGTTTCTACGATCTCCTGGTTAGAGACGACAAGAGTATGCAAGTTACAAGAGCTGAGCTATTTCAGTATAATTGCCATCACCACCACGTAAGAAATAAAGTTTCTCATACTAAAGCACTATTTCAAATTACTAAGTTTCTCCTGCACATTCTGAGCGAGGGCAAAGGAGAAGAGCTGTATGTGGTAAAACCTACTTCTTGTCTAAGATTTATTACAAACAGCAAACAGTGAGGAAATTGTACGGAGAACTTCCCCTCTAGAAGCAAATATCATCTGTAAGGGAAGAAACAGACTCCATATTTAAGCGGTCCTCATATAAAACAGTAAAGGCAAGTCACTGCACAATTTAAAAGCCCTTAAACTAACCAGGTTTTAAGGATCAGAGGTGAAACTGTCAACCCAATTCTCAGTTTTCTTGCAGTCAAAAGCATTCGTTAGATCTGTGATTGTTCTGGAATCCATAAAATTAAACGCAGTGGTAATATACACAGGAACATCTATCCTTACCAGAGTACATAACAGCACAGCTCTCAGATGCATTCTTACACTTAAGATAAAAAAATTAATCAAAAGTACCAAGTGCTATCCATTATACCTGCCATTCCTGATGGTTCAGAGATAGGACGACCTGGTTCCGTGCTCCAGCACTATAGTCATCCTTCTTTCCTTCATCGTCTTTCGAAGGCTCTGTTCAAAACATCGTATTTTCACAGTCTTGACACTTGTCAAGTCAGTTTCCTCCAGGAACACAAATGCTTCACAAAAAGCAAATCAATTACACAGGCTCCACTAAGGCAGTCTCTGTCAATAGCCTGTACCATATGCTGCTTAAGAAATTTCTTTAGTCCTACTTCCTAAAAATTTAGAAACTAATTTTTTTCAGAGTCTCAGAAGGACCTAAATATTTAATCCTTTCTGAAATCCCACCAAAGTCTTAATCCCATTGATATCCTGAAGGAATAAAAGCCAAAGACCTCGACCATAGGATGGCCTTCCCCTTTCAACTGTTTTGAAGTTGCAGCACTTCCCAACTCAGGTAGACAAAGGAGAATTCTTGCACACAAAAACACCTTTGCTCAGCAAAGCATAACAATGTTCATATACCTATTAGCAAAAACACCACTTAAATGGAAAGGTAATAGCCTTTTACTTCTGTTAACAGAACTAATTTGTATAGAACAGCATAATAGCCTTTTTTCCATATTTTGAGATTTAAAGAGACTCAATCCTTTCTGTTCCTCTCAAATCTCTCCATGCCTTCAGTTAATTTCACTGCATATCCCCGAATCTCTGCTCTCACCGCTAAAAACACACCTAAAACTCTGTGAACACCTAAGATGTAGCTACTTTACAGTGTCGTAACAAAAAACAATTATAGTCTTTCAAAGCCAGATTTTACCTATTATTGGCAATTTATCGTCATCCAGCTTCAATCTTGCAAAACCATCCTAAAAAACAGTAGGATTTAAAGTTTCAGAAATTAGAACTAATTCGAATAATACACTAAGATTGCATATTTTTAATTAGTATATTACATAATCATAAACAGGTACATACACTGATACACAATCTTAATTGGCATACCAAATGAGGAAAATTATTTAAATATAGCGTTTATTCATAAAGAATGCAGCTGATACAGGACATGGATCACATGGATCCACAGCTGTTGGATTACAAAAAAAATGTTTTATTAAAAATCATTATTATTCATTGAATATACTTGAGTTAACCCTTCATCATCACTTCACTATTCACTATAAACCTGAATTTAGCCAAAATATGTTTGTAAGTTTTTCTTTTTTCATTTCATTAGACAAAGTAAGTATATGTCAAAGTGTAAATCTATAGATTTGAAAAGAATATAAAACACTGCACTGACACACTTTCCTACAACCTCAATAACTTCTGTACGCTATGACTATTCTTCTATAATCTAAAATAAGGTGAGCTAGAATCCCTTTTTGAAAAGTGTATTGACAGCAAAAATTTCACTATTGTTTTGTTGGTAAATTGACTGTTGTAGAAAAGTCTAATTAAAAAATTAGTCTGATTGTAGAAAACAAATTAGGATTCCTAATATTTAAATCCTAGTCCATCAATATCGAAGCCATAAAAACAACGAATCAATATTTTTAGATAATTCCAATATCTAAAATAAGACTTCAACAACATGTCATGACTTACCCTTATAATGAAGGACACATGAAAGATGTTTTCCACAGTGCGTGCAAAAGAGTTAGGATCAATCACAAGATCAAAGAAGGAAATAGGTGTATCAGCTAGAAATGCAAAAATGAGTTTGTTAAAAAAAGCAAAGAAAAAACCCCAGAGCTAATATATGTAAACAGAAACTTGCAAAAGTCAGACTCCTTTTAAGAGCTAAATGAATGTTTCTGTCAATTTAGTTACAACACTGCAGAAAGAAACAAAGTTTCTAGAGAACTTGATTTTCTTCCCTCTTGCCACACACACACATAACGGCAGCGTCTATTTGACTGCCTACTAAAAAAATGCCCTGCTCTAATAAGAGGGAGAGGGTAGGATTTAGATTATTCTGCACTTAAACAGCAACTGACAGGTGTTCATAAAAAGTACATAGTCAGTATATATCCTTCAACATCAAGATTTCTACTCACAAACTCCACCTAATTCTGTTTGTGTAATTTAACCACTCTTAACTGTAGGAGTATTTGTTTTCTCAAATTAATGCTTTAAAAGCTTAATTGAATCATACTTACGATCATTTTTAAAATGAGTTTGCAATAACCCCAAAATCCTCTCTACTTCTTTTTCTGTAGCTTCCTGATGAGACTCCTCCATTTTTTTCAACTGGAAAAAAGAAACATAGTTTCACCTCAAATCACCACTGTTGTAAGACAAGAATAGGAAAAGTGCCTTTTACGGACACCTAATACAAAAGAGAAGTTTTTCTCTCTATAACACACGTGCAGTTAAAGACACACTTATGCAAACATGAGACAACTTACAAACTATGGCCTTTCAGTTTGACATTGTAAGACGGGAATTAATTTCTAAAGCACTTTGTATGTTTTGAGCCTATTTACAGGCCTACATTTACTTTCCAATAGTTCTGTGGAATTGGATTACCCCTAGCAGTACATAATCTGTGGGTTTACCGAAGAAGTTTATAAGTGTAGAAGGGCAGTTCATTAAGATCTTTAACGTTTTTTCCAGAAAAGTCACCTAAGTTTACGTGTAAGAAACATCACGGCACGAAGTCTGATGTGGTCAAATGACACGACTTTTGTGGTTTTGCAGATCTGTTACATTATCTGCAAAGCAGGGTACTCCAAATCATCCTTCAAGTACTGTCATCAGCAGAGTACCAAATTCACTTCTCAAGTACAGCCTTCAGTAACCTGTCTGCTGGTCCTGTTAGCCACCATCTTCCCCTTGACCACCTTGCAAAAAAGCAAGCTACAGAAACTTTCAGTAGCAGCCACGTATCTAACACCAGTTAACGTGTATGCTGATCATCAGTTTACCTACGCAAACCACAAAGCACAGTCACTCACTTCTGGAAGCAACTCTCTCAAACCCTCCAGCTCCTCCTCTTCCCAGTACAAACTGTGTCAGAAAAATTTCTATCACGATTTGGACTGTTACAAAGTACGCTATATTTAAAAAGACGTACTCAACATTTTGCCTCTACGTACTGGCATTATCGGCCAGAGGTTCCCTGTAACATGGTTTATTTTTTCAAGCTTTCAGATGTAAGCCTCTCTAAGTACTCTCAGACTTTCGCCTTTCCGCCAGAGTCAGACAGAAAGAACAGGGAAACAGCAAGCAGGGAAAATAGTGCTTAAGTGAGCTAATTAGTCTGCTGTTCTTAACCACATTTCTGTGCAAATGCCACACACTGTTTTAAATAAAATGCTAAAAGCATGCTAACGTAAAGAAGTTTCTTTCTTGTTTCCTTTCAAAGCAATGAGCATCAGAGCAAATAAGCTAATTTGAACTTGAAAAAAAAAAAAGTCTGTGAATCCCATTTCTGAACTTGACATCAGTGTATAAATTCTATTTCCTTCCAGACAGTGAAATATTGCAAAACTAATCTAGAAGCCTAATAATGAAGTCTGAATCCTTTAGTATGACACAATTCATAACTACAAAACCCAAAACAATGTGAATAGAATTATTTAAAAGTCACTTGTACCAGCTATGCCACAACAAATCATCAACAGAGACAACACCTCACAGACCTGAGCAGGCATTGCCCGTTTTGCTTCTCCTCCTGGAGCCTTTCTCTGTCTCTCAATCCGTTGCCTTGGTACAGGAGGATCAGACTTAAAAGATCCCAACCTAACCAAAACAAAAAGAACATATATATGGAAATATGTCTTACACTGTATGCTAAGAAGTCTATATACTGAGCAGTTGATCTCCTGATAACAGTGCAAATTAATGACTGATACCTAAAAATAAAGCCTCATCACATTTAGAGATTTCTGTAAACAACCATCCCCAAAAGTTGCTCCCAATATATGTGGGCAGCCTCATACCAGAATTATAAAGAGATGTATAAAGTTTGATGCAGTTACTCCAACATTTTTTTTTTAGCTGAAAACTTTAAATCTACTTTTCTTAAAACTAGTTAAGAAATGAAACAGAGTAAATGGTTCATATCCTCCAGCATCTCCACTGGAATTTATTACAAACTCTTCTGCCTGAAAACTCACTCCATACAATATTTATCTTTTTTATCTGTTGTCTTGTTCCAGTAAGGCAAGGTTTGTAGTAAGCTTTTTTTTTTTAAAAAAAAAAATGCCACAAATTTTTAAAACTTAGTCAATCAACAGAACATCCAATACACTAGGAAGAGAAAAACTTCTCATAAACAATGTGAGTGTAATATGCGTGCTAGATTTAGGCACTTTCTTGAAGTGCTTACCTCTCTCCAATGACTATATAAGGAACTTAGGCTCCTAACTTTGGTTGCCTTGAATCTCCACCAAGTTAGATGCCTACAGGAGAGAGTGTGAATTGAGACTCAATTCAAGTTAGTTCAGCAGGTACCCAAAATTTCTGCAGCACATATTCTTCCCTATCTTGGGTGAGCTGAGACTGCTCGATTTCAGAAGTCACAGACTGATCATGAAAAAAACACCCTCAGGCCTCAAATAAGAACATACGGAATTAGAAATAAGTAGTTCTTTTCCTAAACTGAGAACTACACTTTATTATTCAAAATTAGCACTTTGCGAATATTCACACATCCTCCATGAAAAGGCCATTGTTACTCAAGATGTCAAAATGCAACTAATGAGAAAAAAATTCTTTCTTGCAGCCAGTTTTGCCTTAAGATCATAGCAATGATTGGAAAATATACTTATGTTTTTACTTTCAAGCTGTAAGACCTAAACGATAAATTCAAAATATCTCAATTAGCAATCCAACAGTAAATATCCGATATTGTATGATCAAATTATTTATTCATCAACTTACTGGGGGGGAACAAGTGCAAAATCATAGACAACTGAATAATACTCTGTCAGCTCTACTGATGATAATTCAGTTGAACTAGATCCTGATATTGTAGGCTGACTTTGAGAGATTTAAATTGAAGCACTGTCTATAAGCAAGGTCACTAAGGGTCATTTGACAGCAGCTAAAAAGACTCCTACTAAATGGGTTGACTACACGTAAGGAGAGATGACGCTGGTTCTACTTAAGGCCACTTGCCAGTAATCAGGTGATTTCTTCTGAAGGCACAGCCAGAAAGCAAGATTGTAAAAGACAACCCATTAACACAGACGTACAAGAAGAACTGTTGGGCTCTTCACGATAATACAATCGTCAGGTAAAGGATACAGGCCCTGGCAACTGACCTTCCATAACTGTCTGGGAAAGAAAAATAAAAATTCCTCTATTCATGACTCTGGCTGCAGCTTATACAGGGAGAGAAATATGAAGGAAGAGTCGGCTTTTAAGAAAAAGAGGATCACTTCTACTGGTTTTGGTCTGAAACAGGTATATGAAGAAGCTATTTCTACTAGATACAAGTGATACTACTTTGCAGCCAAGCCAAATCAAAGAGAAAAATATTGCGAAACATTTTGGAGACAAGGAGTTCGCTGTACCGTAAGAACAGAGACCACACAGAAGTTCTTGTTGACACTCCGTGACCTGAGTTACTCTATTCAAGCCGTGGGCATTAAAGAAAAGAATTAAGGCCACTAGCTTGGGCTGCAGTATATACTATTTTCTTAAATCAACTTACATATAGTGAAAAGAAGGCGCTCTTCTGAAATACTTTTCTGTTTCTTCTCCCAGTTTATGCCAGGCATTACTAGGTAAATAGCCACCCGAAATGCTTTCAGAATCACTATCATTTTCTTCTACTTCCACGCGATTTATACCCATGAAGGTCAGCTACAAAAGAAAAAAAGCTGCAATGAAAATTCACTTGGAGAAAGATCAGTAGATACATTAATGGTAAAATACCGTATTATGGTGTTTGTCCTGCTAAATATTTAATATCACTGCATAAGAACCTTGACTTTCCTGGAGACACCATGAAAACCAAAACACACTCACATACAGACTTCTGCTCAGCAAGCATCATCAAGCAATGAAAAAAAAAAAGTGCTACAGGTAAATAAAACTGCCTGTAGTCCAACAGAATTTCAGTGATGTATGAAGCAGCAAAGCATTACTTGCACTACAAAGCTAAGATGTCTCACAGTTTCCAAATACTGCACACTTCCAGGAAGCCTAGCTCCTCAAATACCATAAAACAACTTCCTTGGCCCAACCTTGCATCCACCAATTCAGACTTCCCCAGGAAAAACTTCAATAAAACAACTGAACTTGATGGTGGTTTATGTTACAGAGCTCTAGCCTTGACCGAAGACTCAGAATCCTTATTAATCTATCGTAACGTAAGAGAAAATTTTCAGAGGGAAAAAGGAGTCTGCCTCAAAGCTGTTCTGAACTGACTCTTCCACCCAGACACAGTACAAAGAGACAAATATCAAAGATGTGAAGTCTCCAGACACGCAAGTAATTCTAAGTCCCATTTCATGTCAGTGACCCAGGGCCTTGAGAACTCCATCCAGAAACATAAAGCAGTGGACAGGATAAAGAAACTACTTAGCTACCGGGAAACTACAGAACAGTGAGTACAAACCAAGTGCGCAAGACTAAGAGCACAAAGTGACTGAACTGTGATAAAGCAGCAGCAATGCAACAATGAGGGGGGACGCCTGCATTTTAGGTTAAGATTTTCCCCTATGCATAGCCGAAATGCTCAATATATAGTTTAAAACAATTAACAACAATAGCCTGAAAATTAATCAAAGAAGTTCATAAGAAGGGTGTTAAATTCCATCAGAACTGTCATGTACTGCCTGACAATCTGAGGTTTTTATTTAATGATTCTGTAACAAATAAGGCAAACCTCTAGCAAAACTGTTGGCAAATTCAGAGCTTAGAACTTACCAAGTCTTCTGCAAATGCTAGTGAATCAAATGCTGTCATCTCAGAGTGCAACTCATTGGCCTTCTCCTTTCCTAGATTTGATGCTAAGACAAGAAATTGGGCATCCAGCGCAGCCTCTCGTGCACAAGACACTGTTACAGAGAAAATTTTGTATTAATAATAAGAACTTGTCAAACATATAATAATAAAATTTAGCACACAGACCATCCTGGGTAAAGAGCTTTCTAAATATTTTTACTGCAATGCCCTCTAACACAATTACTTACATAATGCTTACAATAATACTTCCATTTAAAAAAGAGGAAGTAAAAGAGGATGACATTGACAAAGGCAAGCATGGAAAAATAACACATTATCTTAAAGAATAAACATGTTTTACATCTCTGCAGGTGAAATGAACCCCTCTACACTAGTATCTTTTATGTGTACTACTTACAGTGTTCTACAGAGTACAGATAAAGCAAGGAGTACTTCTAAGTGCAAATAAACACTAATGATATCTATTTTTTCATATCAACTTCTTCAAACAATTCCTCTTCAATTAAACATATCTATTGAAGCCATACTTTAATAATTCCAGTAAAGCACTTGAAGGTCAACTTCATTCTCTTGCCCTTTTTTGTTTGTAAGTCATCACCACCTCTCACTTGGCCAAGTGTCAAGCAAACACCTCTAATAAGGACCACGGAATTTGTTTTACCTCCACTAAACAGCTTATTGGCTTCTTCCAAAGCTTCTGTCAGTCTGTTGCTTTTTGAACTCAGCATATCCTCACGATTTTCTGGGGTGGGACACAAATGAAATTCTACATTACTTAAATATAGAAGCATCAAGAAATACATACTTACACCTTAAAATTTGCTGCTTCACAGCCCATCATACACACAAAAAACCAGAACACAGTTATAGTACATTAAATGTGAGATTATGTAGGCTCCATTTTTATTAATGTTTATGCATTAACACAGTTTGAAGTAGTAAATTTCCATTTACTTCCAGGGAATAAGATTTATGCGGTTGAATTTATGTTAGCAGATCCCAGATTCTCCTTGGTTCCAGTAAAATATCTGTATCTGTGTTAAAGCAGCTATCAGATAGCATAGTTTGCTGTATGTTATTTGTCTTATCCATAAGTCATTAAGGATTTTCATGAAAGAAACACACCAACCCCCAAAAGCGCATGCTTGGTGATTTCCAAAGATCATCGTGTCAAACACAGTTACTTAGATGTAACGGTACACACGTGCTTTCACAGGCTTTCAGGTGCTCAATTCTGAACAGCTACTCACAGCACTGCTTTTAAGGACCTCCACCATACCTCGTGCACTGACGTACCACTGTTGTTTTTCTGCATAAACACCGACCAGATCATCCATAAACCATGCTGTATTCTCTTGTAAAATGACCCCACCAATTTGGCAGGTATGCAGAAAACAACTAACACCACACGTTGCTAAATTTGGCAGTGCTTAACCAACCATCGTTATGATCTCATGAGCAAAACAGGACACTCCAAACACACACGGCAGCAGCACGGACACGCCAACCTGGACAGACGCTAGAAGGCCCACAGTACTTTCTGGAAAGCCTAAGAATAACCTTCTGGTCCAGGCAGATACCAGCACCGGCGGTTTCAAATGAAGGCTCAAGCACCACGAATGCAAAATTAAAGACTTTCAGTCTGCCTTCAGGTGTAAAGCTGATACTTCCCCTGCATCAATGCAGTCATGCACATTATGTGCCAGTAAATCCCTCGCAGAACCACAGAACACTTTGGGTTGGAAGGGACCTTTGAAGGCCATCTAGTCCAAGCCCCCTGCAGTGAGCAGGGACAGCTTCAGCTGGATCAGGCTGCTGAGAGCCCCGTCCAACCTGGCCTGGAATGTTCCCAGGGATGGGGCATCGACCACCTCTCTGGGCAGCCTGTGTCAGGGTCTCACCACCCTCATGGTAAAAAATGTCTTCCTTCTACCCAGTCTGAATCTCCCCTCTTAGCTCAAAACCATCATCCCTTGTGCTATCGCCGTGGGCCCTGCCAAACAGCTTGTCCCCACATAAAGCCCCAGCCTGTCCTCACAACCTTCCCGTCCCTGGGCAGGCAAACCCACGGAGCCAAACCCCGGCCTAACGACAGGCCCCAAACTCCCGCAGGCCAAGGAACCCGCGAACTCGAAGGGCTCCCCAGGCACCGAGCCCAGGCTGCCGGCCCGGGCCCACGGCGGCAGCCCCGCTCCCCGGCCTTACGCTGCACGCTGTAGATGAGCTCCCGGTACTGGTTCCGGATGATCCTCCTGCTGCGCTCGTCGCCGGCTCCCTCTGGCCGCCCGGCCCTCTCGCCCGCCGCCTCCGGCCCCTCTCCCTCCTCCCCGGAGGCCGGCGGGCGCGGGCGGCCCGACAGCCGCTGCTGTTTGTGCTGGGGCACGGCGCCGTTGCGCGAGGTGGACGGCAGCGAGAGGCGGCCGCGCTCCGAGCTCCGCTGAGGGGAGAAATCGCTGCTCCCGCTCGCCTCCGACATGGCTGGCCGGCGCCCCGGGCCTCCGCCAGCCGCCGCCCCGGGCAGCCCGGCCCCGCAGAAGGCGCCGAGGCCGCCGAGACGTCACCGGTCGCGACGGCGGCCCGAGAGGGCCAAACCCGCGGAAGGGGCG
>Ga0065711_1006558_pt1 | contig 25728 bp, 15 predicted proteins | sample Hoacrofraction12_FD_59098 | JGI IMG/M metagenome (GOLD analysis project Ga0065711, IMG submission 59098) | Hoatzin crop microbial communities from Cojedes, Venezuela - Epithelial fraction 12 v2 (version 2) | ecosystem: Host-associated > Birds > Digestive system > Esophagus > Crop | place...
ATTACATTACATATCTTTTCAATCGATTCTAAAGAAACATAATTGCCATTTCTCAGCCTGGTCGATATGTTACCGCTATATCCTGCTTTTTTCTGCAAATCAGCCATTGTCATATCACAGTCAATAAGCATGTGAAATAATTTTTTATAACTTACAGCCATTTCGATACCTCCGTAAGAAATCAATATTAAATTACATATTATCACTTTTTCGTGATTTCTGCAACAGTATTAAATTATTTGCACATCTCCTCCAATGAAACTTGAAATTATTCTTCAAAGCAAATAGAGGACGTCCACAGACGTCCTCTATTTGTTAGCATATCATTCTCCTAAATTCTCAGTATACATCCACATCATCGATATATAGCTTTCCCATGACAAGCACCACAAGTATTATACCAACAGCAATAATAAGTCCTCCATAAGGTGTCACCCCCTCATCTGTTACGTATGAGCTTCTAAGCCACATGGTATAATTTCCTATAAAAAGCCACGATGTGTAGTATGCGCTCAAAACATATCCTGCGGATACAATCGCAAAGCTTGTAACCGGTGTGAGTACGAGACTAAATAAAAGTTGAAAGAGACATACAGCTATCGTAACAATAATCGGAATTATCACGGCTATGAATATCATGTCAAAATCAGTAAGATATATCGCATTGTATGACAGAACCTGAGATATAAATTCACGGGAAAAATGCAATGATATTTCTGCACCGGAAAGCACAGCTCCGATTCCGGTAAAAAAAATCATCATCGCATAATATACAATAACAGAAAATATCACCCACACGACTTTTGAAAACCACCAAAGCGATCTGCTTTTAGACGCAATAAATAAATTTCTTCCATTCATAGAGAAATCTTGTTTTGCAAAATACGCCACGAAATATGATATACCTATCTGAAATACAAACCAAAAGATTGGAATAGTAAAATATTCCTTCGGATCAAACCGAAATACATCCATTCCACTCATAGCGTAAAGATAATAATCCGCTATGGTTCCGCTATTTTCAAGCATATTGTATTTCTGAAGTTCATTTATCATATCATGCACTGTTTTTACCTGAGTGATTGAAACTATAAGTGGAATAATCATTACCGCAAGTCTTCTGATTATGCCGAGATTTACATCTCGATGCACTAGCTTAAAAAATCTCATACTATTATCCTACCATCCTTGATTTCATATATAACATCACTCAGATATTCCAACTCTTCTTTATCATGGCAAGCTATAATAATAAGTGCCCCCTTTTCTTTAAGTTCAATCAATACTTGCTTGATTTTATACACACTTTCCTCATCCAACGCATTGATTGGCTCATCCAGTATCACAATATCCGGTTCTCCCATGATAGCATTGGCTATTCCGAGCTTCTGTTTCATTCCCAGAGAATATTTTCTATAGGTTCTTTTATCTTCAGATGAAAGACCAACTCGTTCAATCGCTGTTTCAATTTCTTCATCAGTTACATCAGATAAACTTCCGAGCATTTTTAAATTTTTAAATCCCGTATACTGTTTTAAAAATGACGGATTCTCGATAAGTACGCCTATACTCGGCGGAAATTTAATATCTTTGTGAAGAACCTTCCCATCTATTGCAACTTTCCCGTTTGTCGGCAATATCAGCCCGGAAACAAGACGCATTAGCATTGTCTTACCGGAACCATTTTTTCCTTTAAGACCATATATTGTCCCACCATTAAATGAAATGGATACATTATCAATCACCTTATTTCCTTTTATCACCTTGGTTACATTTTCAAGTAATATCTCACTCATAGAACATCTCTCTTTCCTGTCCATATTACAAGTATGCTGATTGACAGCACAAAAACACCGACATAAATTCCAATCATAACATTAGGCAGTACAAGCAATCTCTGTGCAGGATTTATTATCTCCATTATGGAATAATCGTCTCCCTCATATCCCGTAAACAGCACTCCTGTAATTACATATAAAACAAAAGGAAAGACGATGCTTGTAAACAAACTCTTGGTCCACTTTGACACCGCTAATGAAACCATAGCCAAAAGTCCGGCAAACATTCCATCTATAAAAATAAACACGAGTATATAAAGAGCCGGCCTTGTATTAAAAAGTATCGGAAATAAATTGCAATCTATTACTCCTGCTGATAAAAATGTCAATTTTTCCGGCACATGATTTGGATAAATGCCGGCAGCCAAAAACATGTTTATCAAAAGAGGCAGAGTTACACTAATAAAAGCCGCTATAAAGGCAGATATACATTTAGAAGTCACATAATTTATTCTTGATATCCGCGTGATTATATTTTTGTCATATCCTGACGCCATGTCTTCGTATAAAGTTCCCGCATACGGGAGACATGCAATAACCGGGAACAAAACGTAATAAAGACTGTTATACGCAAACTGAAAATCCGTGCCTATCCATGCCTGAATCAAGATTTTCTCTTCACCCGAATCATACTGGCTGTAGAAAAGAATCAAATCTGACATGCATATCATCATTCCGATCAAGAGTGCAATGTAAAAGCTCTTTTCTACAAAGGCTCTTCGTATTTCAAAGCAAATCGATTTCTTCATAAATATGCCAACTTTCTAATTATGAATTTCAAGTGCAATAGTTTCTTTATTAGGGGAAAGACTTAACACATAAAAGAATTCATAATCACTTATATTATTCCAATTCTTTTCCTTAAAACAAACCTTGTTAACCGGGGTTGCATACCATATCTCCTGCGTGGTTCCGGCTTCAAACGTTTCAGTTTTAAGAACATTGATTTTATTTCCCAACAGCGGATCAATCATACTTGCCCATGTTACGGTTTCAAATCCCATATCAGTGTATGCAAACAATTCATCCCAACTAATGTCATAATCAGTTTTATTTTCAAAATTAAATCTTACACAAAGAATGAGATATTCACCTTCATAAACATCCGGGATTTCCGTCTCGAACTTTTTCTCAAACTCCTCTTTTGCCAGAAGAAAAGACTCTGTTGCTTTTAAGCTTACAGTTCCTTTGTCTATTTCTTCACCAAGTTTATAAACCACATTACTGTTGGCATTTTTATTTACACTGATTATTCTGCATACCCAGAAAACTGCAAATGCCACCATACAGAACGTAATGATTTTGATTATGTTTTTCTTCATTTACAACACCTTACTCATCTGTTTTCGGGAGTGTGTCTATCCTTGTAAAATGCTCATCACTCTTAGGATCCAATACATCTACTCCTGCCGGTAAGTCACCTAAATAATATATTTCATCCTCTCCGAACTCTACTCTGCATTCGAAGCCTAAAGTACATTCCAACGTTTCCCCTGCCTTAAAATTGTACAAGAAAAAATCATGCGTTCTATCTTCGCCTTCAAGATTTACGGATTTATCAAAATACCTGGTGTTATCGTGAAATGCCCAATTTGATCCGTCCGCCGCAGCGTTTGCTGTGTATATTGATACTCTTTCGCTAAGAGGGTCCTCACTTAAATTTGTAATTTCACACTTTACAAAAAGATATTTAGTTTCCGGATGTTCATACGTCGTATACTTATTTATAATGTCAATGTTTCTCTCATAAATTTCTTGATCCTCATCCGAATAGCCTGTATCGCCAAAATAGTATTCATACATCTCCGGAGACTCTGCTGCTATAGCATTATAATCCACTATATTTTCCTTATATTCTGTATCAGGAAAATCTCCGGAATAAAAATACTCGGCATTATATTTCCCACAAGCTTCAACTTCTGTATCCTCCATGATTTCATAACTTAAAAAGTGGTATTTCAACTGCCCTATCACAACTGTGTACTCAATATTTATATCCTCATCTGCATTTTCTGTATTGTCGGATGCAGATACATTATTTTCTTCATTAATGTCGCTCGTAACTATATTATCTTCTGAACTATCCTCTGCAATATCAACAAAAGTAGTTTGTTCTTCCGAACCACTCTGAGTTTCCCCTACATTTCTGTCCTCAGGTTTCGTTTTATTCCGCTCAATTCCTTTCACTGTTAGTATCACACCAAACGCGATAATCAAGCAAAAACATGCCGCAAAAACTTTCTTCTTCATTTAAATACCTCCGTTACTATTAAACCAATTCTATTTTTCCCCAAGTTGGACTTACCTTTCTTCAAACAAATTCTTGAGTCCTTCAGGCTCAGCAGGCTGATAGAACAACCCTCTGCAGCTGAGTGTTCCTATCGTGCCTGCAATTACTGCCAGCGAGCATAATGCTGTACCATACTTGCATATAAGCTTTGTAATAAACTTCGACATTTCCTCAATCCCCCTTTCGTAGTTATGTGCTGAATTCATCACTGAAGGGATAATAACACAATTAGATGGACAAAAACGAAAAATGCCGACGAGTGGTCGAAAACAGCCGACGAGCGGTAATTTTTCTCCTCCGTTAACCGTTCGTCGTGGATTTTTGACCGCTCGTCGATAGTTTCAGTAAATCGAGTATGAAATGAATTATAATAACTTACGTGAGATATCGAAGATGAGCCGAGAGTGAAATTACACCAAAAAATAAGATACCATCGGTAATTCATGCATATGCATAAATACATTTCACCCCCGCAATTTCCGTATACTCTCTCATGGGAGCAGCATTGAATTCAAGACTCGCTCCTGCGAGTCTTGCGCGCCGGATGCGCGAGCGCGAAGCGCTCTTCCTATGCGCATCCGTGTGCATCCTCGCGGAGCGTATATCAGACGGGGGATTGGACCCCCGCTGATACGAGTTTGTTACCCACCGCCTACGCTTCGCTTAGAGGCGGGGGTCATCCCACGTCTGATATAACTAAGACGAAGCAAAATGATACAAACACCACTTCGTCAGAAAGGAAACAATGGTAATTTCAAATATACTAAGCAAAAAAATAACCGATACTCTTACCGTAAATGAAATAATTCGACCCGAGCATACGGAAGCTTATCGGTTCTGTATGGAATATCTGTTTGATGTTGTCATTTACAATGTAAGCCTAATCATCTTAGGCGCGCTGCTTCACCGTCTGCCTCTCACCATAATATATCTTCTGGTTATGACACCCATGAAGAAATTCGCCGGCGGCGCTCATGCACCAACCAGATTGTCTTGCAGCATACTGTCCTATACCGTGTACTTTGTGACATTACTATTTTGTGATACAATTTCCGGTAGGTTCACTACACCGCTTACGTATCCTGTCGCAGCTGCATTATGCATTGCACTGTTTTGTTTGATTTCACTTTTTATAATTTTAATGGCACCTGTCTCACACGTAAACAAACCGCTTTCTCAAAGTGATTCGGCACGTCTGAAGAAGTGGTGTATCAGATATACTGCAATAGTTTCCTGCTTCTATGCTTTATTCATTTATTTTAAAGCAACCAGATTTTGCAATATGATCTTGATTTGCTGGATTATTATCCTTTTGAACCAGCTTATCGGAAAACCAGAAGTTACAAGGAGATTTTAGAAATGATACTTGATATAGCTATATGCGATGATGACCATGAAATATTAACCGAAATGACAGCTCTTTTGAATAAATTTCTGTATTCAAGAGACCGGATTTCACTGAGCTTTAAAACCTATGATAATCCGGAAGCTTTGCTTAAGGATGTTACGAACGGAGCAAAGTACAATATTTTATTTCTGGACATTGAGATGCCCGGAATTGACGGAATAGAACTGGCTAAGAATATACGGGATGTCTATAAAAAAGATATATACATTGTTTTTATAACCAACTACCCTAAGTACGTTCACGAAAGCTTTACCGTGCATCCATTCTACTATATGAATAAACCGATAACCGAAGCTAATGTATTTGCCTTGTTGGAGGATCTTATAAAGCATATATCCGAGAATTCCCGTTCATTTCTGCTCATAGATTCAGAGGATAACGAGTATCCGGTCGATATAGAGGATATCATATTTATAGAAACTCTCGGCAGGCAGGCTGCAAAATGCAAGGTTCACCTTTTCAGCGAAGAAATAACCGCCAAGGGCAGTCTGCAGGAATGGAAGAATAAACTCTCCGATTTCCCGTTTATTGAATGCTACCGGGGAATAATAGTAAATGTTGCTTACATTCACTATATAAAGAATTATACGATTACCCTTGATAACGGTGAAACAATTCCCATAAGCCGCCGCTGTGAAAAACAGATTAAAGATGAAATGAGGCAGCAGATAAAAACATACTTAAAGTAAAGGTCAGTGATTAATTATGAATACATTTATAAATACGCTAAGCTGCATATTCGATATGTTTATACTGAAAACATATCTGGACGCAATGCTAAACAGATTCAAGGGATATATAAAGCCGGTATATTTTTATCTCACACTCCTCGCATCAGAGCTTGTTTTGGCAATAAATTTACGATACATTGCGGCAATTTCATCAACCGAATCCATTTTCATATCCTCAGTTATCAGTATAACAACAACGATGCTTTTATGTCTTTTCTACACAAGCAGTATTAAAAAAGTCATATTTACATCACTTCTTTTCCAGATTATCGTGCTTTTATCTGAGTACTTATGCTCATTTTTATACCGACTTGTTTCTTCGGGAATATCGCTGAAAATCGATGAGCAGCAGTATTTATACACAATGAATTTTCTCTCCAAAATAGCATTGCTCATAATAGTCCTTGCTATTTCCGTATGGAGAAATAAAGACGATGAAGATGTCAAGCACGAATACACCGTCTTGAATTTTGTAACCCCTGTTTTTTCCGTGGTTCTGCTTATAATAATGCCGAACAATGAAACGGTAGTCGCGTCAAACAGAGATTTTTTTGAGCTGCTGATAATCTTTATCGCCATGCTCAACATAATAAACAACTACTTTTTGAGAAAATTATCCGTCACTCATAAGGACGATCTGCATAACCTGGAACTGAAAAAGCAACTGGAATATCAAAAAGAAAAGTATTCTCAGCTAAGCGAATCATATATAGAAAGCAGACGTCTGATACATGATATCAAAAAGCACTATTTTGTAATACAGGAAAGCATCAAAAAGGGTGAATACGATAATCTTCTGGAATACCTTGATGAGTCAATATCAGATCTCGAAGGAACTTATGCCATATACAGTACCGGAAATCTTGTAATAGATTCATTACTCACAAATTATTCAAACATAGCGAATAAACAGGGCATCCGTTTCGAAGCGGCATTAGATATTGATTTTAATCGAATTCCTGTGAGTAATTACGACTTCTGTATTATTCTTGGAAATTTGTTAGATAACAGTCTCAACGCCTGTTCTAACCTTGAAAAGGATGATGCATTTATACATGTGTCCATTTACACAACACAAAACGACCGCTTTATCATAAATGTAGAGAACTCATTTAATCCGAATGAAAAGTCAAAGAAAAAAGATGACCTGGAACACGGCTACGGACTGAAAAATATAAATGATACCGTGGAAGCATATAACGGCATAATGGATGTAGCGAAATCTGAAACTTACTCCGCTTCCGTCATGATACCGATTACCAACATAAAGCAGCGCCGTACCATGCCCAGCAGGCACTGACTAATTGGAAATCATTTTTAAACTATATATGAAATTATAAGTGCAAATATAAATCCTGCATTTCCTCGAAACCGATTCAAAGAAATGCAGGATTTTCTTTTTTACGTTTTTCATATTCTCATACCGTTATCGTAAGTCCCGACTTGAACTCCACTTCATAGTATTTATCATACACCGTTATCTTTTCTATCAGCCTTCTCACCAGAAGCTCGCTGTACTCTTCGATTGCCTTATCCTGCTTATCGATGAACTTCTCCAAATCCCTGACCTTCTGCCTTGCCCCTTCGTCCCTGGCATCCTCAAGAAGCAGGAGTCTTTTCTGTTCTCTCAGGTCATCAATCTTATCACCGATATCTTCGTAAACCTGCCCGGCATTCGCCTTCTTAAGCAGCTTCTTCTGAAGCTCCTCAAGTTCCGAATCAATCGCCGCAACCTTGCTGTCATTCCCGTCACCCAGGCTCTTTTCAATATTCTTTTTGAGCGTTGAAATGTAATCGTCCTGCCCTTCAATAAGCTTGTTTACCGCCTTGACAACAACCTCGTGAAGCTCCGCCTCGCTCACCGTTCTCGCCGGACAATCGATATTGCTGTACTTCTTGTAAAGTCTGCTTACACACCGCCACACCACCTTCTTCTTACCGTGTATATTCCAATGCGTCCGCTGAAAAATGTCTCCGCAGTGAGCACAGTACACGATGCTCGACAGTGCATACTTTCCGCTGTATACCCTGCGCTTGCCGGTTCCGGTATCTAAGCTTGCCCTCCGAACCATCTCTTCCTGGACTCTCATGAAGATGTCCCTCGGAATGATGGCCTCATGGCTGTTCTCAACATAGTACTGAGGAACGATGCCCTTGTTTATAACTCTCTTCTTCGTTAGGAAGTCGGTCGTCACGGTCTTCTGCAGAAGCGCATCACCAATGTACTTTTCATTTGAAAGGATTTTCTTCAGCGTAGATGCAAGCCAGTAGTCGCTGCCGGCGGCAGTCTTTATCCCGTCCGCAGAAAGGCTCTGCCCTATCTGATAATAACTGCTGCCCTCAAGGTATTCCCTGTAGATACGCTTTACGACTTCCGCCTCCTCAGGATTGATGACAAGGTTTCCATCCTCATCCTTATCATATCCGAGAAATCTGTTCGCACAGACTTGTATCTTTCCCTGCTGATAACGGTACTGAAGTCCGAGCCGCACGTTCTGCGAAAGGCTCTGGCTCTCCTGCTGCGCCAAGCTCGCCATGATGGTTATCATAACCTCGCCCTTGGCATCAAGCGTATTTATCGATTCCTTCTCGAAATATACGGCAATGTTCTTATCCTTGAGCTGTCTGATGTATTTCAGGCAGTCCAGCGTATTTCTCGCAAAACGGCTTATCGACTTCGTGACCACCATGTCAATCTTTCCTGCCATGCAGTCGTCAATCAGCTTGTTGAATTCTTCACGCTTCTTGGTGTTCGTCCCGGAGATTCCGTCATCCGCGTATATCCCGGCGAACTCCCACGATGGATTCTTCTTAATGTACTCCGTGTAATGTTCAATCTGCGCCTCGTAGCTTGTTGCCTGCTCATCGGTATCCGTTGAAACACGGCAGTAAGCAGCCACCCTGAGCTTCGGTGCCTCGTCCTTGCTCTTTCTTCTGCCGGCCTGTGGCTTTGCCGGAATCATCGTAACTGTAGCCATAGTCATCCCTCACTTTCTATCTTGCTATATGCATATGCTGCCTGCAGGAACGGATCCTTGTACTTCTGCTTAACCTCTCCCAGGCGGAAACTTATCGGCACCGGCGGCGTGTCCTGTGCCTTCCTTTTCTTATCTGTCCTTCCGAGCATCCTCGCCCTTTTCAAGCGTTCCTCTTCGGCGGCATCAAATGTTTCTTTGTCAATCAGTGCCGGATAAAAATCATCACCGAGGTAATGCCTGTTCTGAAGCATCCTCTTTACTCCTGCATGATACATCTGAAGCCCCACGCTCGCCGCGGCATCGGCATAGCTTTTCCCCGAAAGGTAATTTTTATAAATCATCCGGATCTGCTCTGCCTGCTCCTCGTCAATGACTGCCACGCCATTCTCAATCCTGTAGCCATATGGCAAATGTCCCTGTCTCATATGTGCTGTATCCTTTCCCGGAGAACCAGTCCGCATTTGAAATGCATGCTCAGCTCATCGTGTGAATGAATCTCAATATGGTCAATGAACCGCTCCACCAGTTCCCCGTCAAATTCTTTTAGCATCCTGCCTCTGTTTGCGTACTTCACAAGGTCGTTCAGGGCATCGGTCTTATTGATGTTTCCGTTCACTTCCCTTAAGAGCCTTGTACGCTCCTCGGTCAGTTCCTTCTCCTCCGCTGCCAGGCGGTTACTCTCCTGCTTGAAGACCGCCGGTTCAAGATATCCCTTTGCCATAATCTGCGTCAGCGTGTGGTTCTGCTCTGTGATGTCCGCAAGCTGTGCATCAATCTGATTGATTCTGCGAAGGCATATCTTATGGTTTTCGCCCCTTACGCTCTCAAGAAGAACCTGCAGTATTTCTTTTCTGGTAAACACAAGCTTATTCATCACAATCATGAATGTTCTCTCCAGTGCATCCTCTTTTATCGGCTTCATCGAGCAGTTCTCGATGTGATCCACATGCTCCTTGCATGACCAGGAAGGGTAACGGAGGTTTCCGGTGTAATTCACCTTCCGCTTAAAGGTACTGCCGCATTCGCCGCAGATGATTTTCCCCGAAAAGGGATATCTGTTCTGATATTTCTTATCGGAACCGTCAATTCCCTTTTCCTTTGCCCTCTGCTGAATAAGTGCCCCTGCAGCTTCAAAATCCTCACGGCTGACTATCGGTTCATGATGGTCTCTTACATAGAACTGATCTCTCTCACCGCGGTTATTGTGACGCTTGAAACGGAAATCCGAATAGGTCTTCTGAAAGGTGCAGTCTCCGATATACTTCTCGTTCTTGATGATTCCCCGGATAGTCGTTGACGTCCATCTGCCTTTCTTCCTTGTCGGAACCTGTCTTTCCTCAAGGTCTCTCGCTATGGCAGCCGTACCTTTCCCGGAAAGCACCTCAGAGAATATGTATCTTACCCACTTCGCTTCATCCTCATTGATGGAAAACACACCGTTCTTCACGTTGTAGCCGTAAGGGGCATAACCAATCTTGAATGTGCCGTTTTCAAAGCGGTGCCTGATACCCCATTTCTCATTCTCAGATATGGATGCGGATTCGCTCTCTGCCAGGCTGCTCATGATGGAAATCAGAAGTTCGCTCTCCATAGCTCCGGTATCCAGATTTTCCTTTTCAAAGAGTCCACCGAGACGAGCCTATTCGGGAATAAAGCTGTCGGCAGATCCTCCTTTCCCATATATATCAGGGCAGCGGTCGGCGGCATCACGCTCATAATAATCGCAGGGATATCATATCTGTACGCACTCTTCACCGACAGACTTCTCAGCACAATGACAAAGGGCTTTGCTGTCATTCTCATCGTGGCATGCACACTGTGTTACGGTGCGATCATAATTTCCATCATCAAGAATACGATGGGTGAGCAGACAGGCAGCAAATCCGCCTCAGAGAAATCCGGCGGCACAGGCGGCGACTCCTCCTCGAACGATTTCGGCGGCACAGACGGCGACTCCTCCTCAGGAGACCTCGTCAGCACGGACATCGGCTCTCGCCAAGGTGACTCCACCGGAACCGACCGGTCATCCAAATCCGCATCCACCATACTCCGCATCATCACATTTATCCTCCTCGCAGCGTACTGCTATGTCGCGGGAAGCGGAGAGTATGCATACATATCCGCGGACCAGACCGCCGAAACCGCCGCGTCCTTCATTCAGACCGGCAGCTTTTATGCGGTCAATCCGCTCACTGGCCTGCCCTACTCCGAGGGTCTTCCGCTGCGGGAAGAGATTCTCTGCCTCCCCGGCTTCTATGCCATGCTCGGAAACATTTTCGAAATATCTGCCGCGACCGTCGTTTACCACATAATGCCTGTGTACTGGATGATTGTTTCCTTCTGTGCGTGCCTGACTCTGTCGGATTCACTGTGGGACAAAAGCAAAATGCACTCGTTGAGACACGGATTCCGCCTTTCACCCTTTGAATCTCCCTGTTACGGAGGGCAAAATACGGTTGATGCCTGCATTGATGCCAAGAAATCGGATGCCAATGATAAAGCACACACCCCCGGCTTATACGGCGATATTTTCATGCTTCTATTGCAGCTGCTCGTTCTCTGCACGAACTCCGCATACTTTGCAGAGGGCTTCGGACTGCTCAGCCGCGGATGGGCTGCCAAGACGGTAAGAGCCTGGGTGCTCGTGCCATTTATGCTCTCCTGTCTCCTTAAGAGGAGATATGTCCCGGCACTTCTGTCAATCATTGCCGAGGGCTTGATTATATGGACTCTTTTCGGAACCGGGGCATGCCTTATTATGTTCCTGCTTCTGACATTGATAATGCACAAGATGTCCGGGAAGGAGGCCGCGTAAAATGATCTATGAGAGCTTTGAAGGCCTTACAGAATATATAACCGGAAACAAGCTTGCGATATTCGTATTCCTGATGGCATTCGCCTACGCGGCCGCGAGAATTGCAGAAAGAGCGACTCATAATAAATCATCTGAAACCATGCCCTCTAATAATAAGTCTCGTGCAGAAGGAGGCATCCATTCCACATCGGATGGCAGATTTCACTTCGGGAAGGATGACCGCATCTTATCCGTATATGCCATCGTCATGTCCCTTGTCCTCGTCTGCCCTCTTACCGCCTCACTTCTCAGACTCTATGCGACCAGGCATACACCGTATGTTATGCTCTGGGCGGCACTGCCGGTAGTGATTTTCACGGCATATTTCCTGACAGGAGTGATAGCCTACGCGGCAAGACATCGCGGCAAGGCTCTTATCCTGCCCTCCATTGTCGCAGTCTGCATGCTGCTTTTATGCACGAATCTCGGTGTTCCGAATGTCAGCTATACCGCACAGACCGCCTCCGAAACAACCGAGTACGATGAGCTCATTTCGTATATGTCGGACAACGGTCTGACTGAGGGCACCGTATGGGCACCGTCCGACGTCATCACATATATCCGTGCCTACGCTCCGGAGTACTCTGTTCTCTATGGAAGAAACATGTGGGAGGAATCCCTGAATGCTTACACTTATGACACTTACTCCGATGACCTTGCGGAGCTTTACGAATACATGGAGGATTTCCAATCGAACGCTCTCACTGCTGCATATACATCAGGTGATGAAAATGAAACAGCCCCGGAAGCTTATTCGGAGGCTTATTCGGAAGCGCTATCTATGTGCAAATCAGCAGTGGGGCAAGGCTGTGATATCATAACATTCCGAACTTCCACCAAATCCTCCGATTCTGACGCATGCACACAGAAGACCATCGCCCAATCCCTTGCGTCAGACTGCGGAATGCAAGCATACACTTTCGGAGAATGGATTGTCCTGGCATTCAACTGAGATCAAGCCCTGCTGCAGGTGTCACAGAAATATAGAACACACCACCTGCATTGATAGAATCCCGTTATCTATTGCACTCGCAAGAAATACGTGATAGAATCCATCTAATCGAAATCCATTTCGGTAGTTTTACCGAAATGGATTTCTGCCAAATCAATTTCGGTAAACGAAAATCAAGAATTTGCAAGCATATCCGTGGTAAGAGGGAGGGGCAATTTTGAGATTTATAGGAAGAACGCAGGAGCTTGATGCACTTCACGAGAAATACAGTTCAGGCGGCTTTCAAATGGCCGTCATATACGGACGCAGAAGGATCGGAAAGACCACGCTGATTAACAGATTCATCGATGAAGCAGGCTGCAGAACCGTTTCATTTGCCGCCGTGGAGAGAACCGAAAAAGAACTGCTGGAAATGATGAGCGAAACCGTGCTGGAAGCACTGTCTCCCGAGCTCAAGGGAATAATTGGTTTTGACAGCTTTGATAAGCTCTTCGACTATCTGACAACTCAAGCGGCAAAAGAGAAAATCATTTTTTTTATAGACGAATATCCCTATCTTGCAAGGGAATGCAGGTACATGAACTCCCTCATCCAAAAGTATGTGGATTACAAATGGAAAAATACAGAAATGTATCTTATACTGTGTGGCTCCATGGTCAGCTTCATGCGTGAGGAGGTGCTGAGTGAAAGTGCGCCGCTTCACGGGCGCAGTACACTCGAAATGAGAATCAGACCGTTTGACTATCTCGAGACAGCCGGATTCTGTCCCGAATATTCGTGTGAAGAAAAGGCGATTCTGTACGGTGTCACCGGCGGTGTGGCAAAATATCTCGAGCAATTCGATCCAAATCTACCCTTAAATGAGAACATCATAAGACAATACTTTACATCTACAGGTTACTTTAGCGAGGAACAGATCAAAACAGTGATAACCGGTGAACGGTCGAACCCTACCATATACAGCTCCACTATATCGGCAATCGCCGGAGGATGTACGACATATAACGAAATAGCCACAGCGGTCGGAATAAGTGACATAACCTACTGCCTCAAAATGCTCACCAAGGCTGAAATAATAGAAAAACGCACATCCAAGAAATCCTACTATGTCATTAAGGATGGAACCGTGCGATTTTGGTTCCGATTTGCTGGCAGAGCACAAAGTCTTGTCAACGCCGGAAGGGGCCGCGATTATTTTGAGCGTGAGGTTAAGGGAAGGCTGCACGAATATATGGGCAGCATATTTGAAGATATATGCAGCCAATATATTCTAAGAAAAATGGGGACCGGCAATATTCCTTTTGTTACCAATCTCGCTGAATATCAGGTCGGAGTAAAGGAAACCGGCGGGGTTACACAAATAGAAATCGATCTTCTCGGGAGGAACGGAAAGGATATAGCTTTGATAGGCGAATGTAAGTTTCGCAGCCATCCCTTTGGCAGGGAGGAATACGATATTCTTTTGAATAAGGTTCGGCTTCTCAAAGCAGAAAAAGCAACCCTGGTAATTTTTTCGCTTAGCGGATTTGACGAATATGTATCCGGTCAGACAAACGTCATAAAGGTAGACATATCGGAAATGTATGCCACCGGTACATGAACTGAACCCGATGCGGTCGGATTTAGTCTCCGACCGCATCACTGTCTGCATAGCTATTCTGTTTCCGCGTGATACTCAGCTCCTGGACTGCCTCTAAGCATCCGTCTTACGCTCAGCTCACGCCTGTTACCTGTTGAAGAACCGGTTATAAACCTTGTCCCACAACCTCGTCAGATACATGACCGCCGTTGCCGTGCTTATCAGCGCTCCGGCCGCCATAAGCGGCGTCCACCTGTCGGTCATCGCCATGGGAAGCGTCACGTCCTCGGTGATCCAGAAGATTACCATAAATGCCGCACTCAAGGCCACCAGTATGATTCCCATTCCGCGGAATCCGCGGCTTCCATCCTCTGCCGCCCTGACATCTCCCTTACGTCTGCGCCTGAAGATTACGACTCCTCCGAGCACCAGGCTTAGGGATGCAAACAGCAGGTTCATAAGCGCCCACGTGCCGCTTTCGGGCTCGTCTACGAGTGCTCCTCCGGTGTATCCGGCATCAGATGTGTCACCCTCGTCCTCCACGAGCGCTCCGTCATCCACACCGTCGCCGTTCTCATCAACGACCTGCACCTCGACCGGAATGGGCTCCGCGATTTCTTCGAGTGCCTCCATTCCTTCAGTATCCACCTGGCCATTCTTCTCCCGCGAGGTCTTGCTGACCGCGGTCTCGTCCTTCTCCCATACGGCCTCAAAGGTCAGGCCTTCGGTGACCGAATATGACTGACCGGGCTGATAGAGCGTGCCCTTATCACCGCTCGGCGCCCATCCGAGGAATGTATACCCCTTCCTCTCAGGAGCGTCTGGGAACACCACGGAATTGCGGTCCTTGACGCTGACGGAAACGACAGTTGTACCGTCACTGAAGGCACCGCCAGCGGCGTCAAAGCTTACACCGAAGCTGTTCCTCCTGATGACAAATGTGACCTCCGTCGCGCCGGTATAATTGCCGATACCGGTTATCACAATCGTTGCCGTCCCCTCATCCGCATTGTCAATGTACTCCAGCGTGTAATCCACGCCCTCTTTAAGCGTGCGGCCGTTCTTCGGATCTGTCATCGTGACGCCCGGCGTAATCCCGCTGCCGGTCCAGATTTCGTCATTCACCGCCCCGACCTCGCATCTGGTTATCGGTGCCTGCACGATGCTGAAGGTCGTGGTGGTCTCCTCACAGTAGTTGCCGATGCCCTTAATCGTAATCGTCGCCGTGCCGAGCTCGATATTCTTCGAATAGGTAAGCGTGTAATCTGTGCCCTCCTTGAGCGTGCGGCCGTTTATGGGATCCGTCACCGTAACGCTCGGCGTGATTCCGCTGCCTGTCCAGATTTCGTCATCCACAGCGTCTACCTCACACCTGCTTATCGGTGCCTGCACAATGCTGAAGGTAGTGCTTGTCTCCTCACAGTAATTCCCGATGCCCTTGATGGTAATGGTTGCCGTGCCGAGCTTGGTATTCTCCGAATATTCAAGCGTGTAGTCCTTGCCCTCCTCAAGAATGTTTCCGTTTATGGGATCCGTTACCGTGACGCTCGGTGTGATTCCGCTGCCTGTCCAGATTTCGTCATCCAACGCGTCAATCTCACATCTTCCTACGGGTGCCTGCACGATGCTGAAGGTCGTGCTCGTTTCCTCACAGTAGTTTCCGATGCCCTTAATGGTGATGGTCGCCGTGCCGAGCTCGATATTCTCCGAATATTCAAGCGTGTAGTCCACATCCTCCTCGAGCGTATTACCATTTATCGGATCCGTTATCGTGACACTCGGGGTGATTTCGCTGCCGATCCAGATTTCATCATCGACCGCATCTATATCACACCTGGTTATCGGTGCCTGCACGATGGTGAAGGTCGTACTTATCTCCTCATCGTAATTGCCTATTCCCTTAATGGTGACAGTTGCAATGCCGAGCTCGATATTTTCCGAATATGTGAGCGTGTAGTCGGTATCCTCCACAAGAGTTTCTTCGCTCTCCGAGTCCTTAACCACGACCTTCGGCTCCTGCTCCAATCCCGTCCAGATATGATTATCTATGGCATCCACTGTGATTGTGTCTGACTTATCGCCGATAGATACCGGCCCGACTGCACGCTGCTCCTTCTCCTCGTCCGTCAGGTTCGCATTTATCAAGGCGTTCACATCATCGGACTTGTCAGTTCCTTTAAGACTCTTCGGAAGCACGGTCGTCTTCCAGAAGCTTCCGACCGTTTTGTAGTTGTTGGATACCACTATGTAATAGGTCGTATACTCTCCCGCATCCGTGTAGGTGGGAGGCTCCGTGCTCCACGAGTCCTTATTGTCCTCATAGACTGAATCACCATCCAACTCCAGCAGCTCGGAACTGATTTCCGATGAAAAATCATTCGACGAATAGTACACGTTGTACTCATCAAGATCTGTGCTGTAAATCCCGACCTCCACGCTCTCTGTCGTGGATTCGTGCTCCGCACCGTCATACACATAGGAAGTGTCGCCTACCTGACTTACATCAACCGATCCTTTCGTGAGCTTTAAGATATATGTGGCTGACGACGCCTTAAAGTTGACCGTCTCCGGTGTGGAAACCGTAACAGTCACGTCCTCACCGCTCACTCCCTTGCTTGCGATCTGCACTGTCCAAGCCACTCCCGCAGTCTGCTCCGTGACAGTCCATTTATCCGAAAGCGTCACCCTCGTCTCGGTTTCGACTCCCGACTCATCCGTTGTTGTCGTCGTAAGGCTTCCGGCCTTCATTATGTAGACGTCAGCCCAGACTCCGCTCTTCCCTCCGGTCGATTCCGCAGTCGTCAGCTGAACGTCCTTAAGGGCTTCATCCGTACTGTCAGCAGTCTTAGCATCAAGATTTATGTCCGTGTTGTTGCTAAGCACATTAAAGTATGTAAGCAGGACTGTCGCATCTCCCTCTATGGGATTTCCGTCACTGTCCGTGCTCCTGGTCATCGGATAGACCTCGCTGACTGTAACCTCTCCGGCATTGTCAAAGCTTTGATCTTTTTTCGACGCCTTGACTACACTCGTATCAATACCGGAATCCGTACTGACATTGTCTATTGCCTCGGCATCCCCTGCGGATACCACCGAACCCTCATCACATGTATATCCGCCCAGCCAGAGTGCCGGGGTCTCCTGATTGATGATATACTTAACGCTGCCGGTGGCATTTTGGTAGCCGTTGGTCTCAATCTTATAGCTGATTGTATAGGTGCCAGCGTTCACGAAGAGGTCTTCCGGAACCTTTCCCGTCCCGTCCGTACCTGACTCCGTGGTCGTCATCCAGTTCTTGTCAAGATTATTCCAAGCCCTCGTTCCGCTGTCCGATGTAGTCACAAAGGGAGTGTAGTTCACGCTATAGGTTATGGTCGCATCAGCGTACTTGCTTATAGTATCCTTATGGGCATTGACGACGGACGTTATCAGGGAATTGCCGACCTCCGTCTCCGTGCCTTCATCATCTGTTTTGGTGATGACCTCGGGAAGCTGCTGCGTGCCGTCGTAGGTTGTCTCACCGTCCGCCTTTTTCACCGCCAGACGCAGGTTGGTCGCGACAAGCGTAAGCGTTCCCGTGGACTTCTTGTAGTTCTGGGTCTCGGCCGAGGTAACCTTCAGTCTGGACGTGCCCGAGTCGACGACATCGATGTATGCGCCATCCATGCTCCACGTTTTGTCGTCATCGTTACACGTAAGATATTCCCCCGTAACAGGAGAAATCTCGGACGTCTCTGTGTTTTCAGCACCCCGCTTTTTCTGTATTACGACAACGTCATCCTTCTCATTGCTGAGTGCAAAGCCGAATTCATTGTCGCTGAAGTTCATTCCGGCGCCCGTTCCACCATCACCGCTGTTATCCGTGTTGGTCGTCCTGATTTGGAAGGTTTTGTGCGATTCCGCATCGGTTGTGATTTTCGTGGTCAAAGTCCCGGTCTTGTTGCCGTCATCATCCGACGAATACTCGTAGAATGTCACATTGGTGGATGCCTTCGACAGATTCCAGGTGATTTTCTTGACCTCAGTCGTTCCGTCCTCCCAGATGTAACCAGGCGCCAGGACGGCGTATGCTGTGTAATCCTCCGGCGTCACTGTGTCGCTGGCGACATTAACATTCGCGCTCGCGCCGTTGTAGACGGTGTAAATCACCTCTGTAGTGGTCTCGGATCCTACTGTGCCATCGGACTTTGTCACAGAGGTTCCGTACTGCACCTTGTAGGCGTCGCCGTAATTCACGCCCGAAGAAGCCGGTTTGTCGTCCGTCTCGTCGTTATAGGATGAATACTGCTTTTTACTGTCACCGTCATTTATCCAGCCCGCTCCCGTCACACCATCGGCTCCGTCCTGATAATCTATGCCGATCTGCACCAGTCCGCCTACCACATTACCGGACGAATCCTTCTCCGTCTCGTACACAAGCCCGGTCTTCGCCGTGGGCACAGCCACATAAGCCTTATAGGTAATCGTCGTCTTAATCGTTCCCGTGTACGACTCGTATCCGTCCGCCTCTATCAGGTATTCGGTGGTGTAGGTTCCCACATTGGTGTACTCGGGAACGGTATCCTGAAGCGAGGAAACCGTGCTGCCTGAAGAGCAGCCGTTGATTCTTATTCCGTATGTGGTCTCATTCCCAGAAGTATATGTCCCGCCGCTCACATAAGTGTAGGTTATATTCCCGCTGTCATCAGTGCTCACGCTGTACTTTGCCGTTATCCCGTCATTCCACAGCCCTTCGCCGCTCTTCATGGTGTAGGTTATGGTGTAGCTCTTCAGATCTACTGCATCACTTTCGTCTCCGGTGGTCGCCTTGACACCCTTCAGAGTGCCGGCGTCCTGAGGGCCGTTGTACTTGTATTCGGCGTCCTCTGAGGTTGCGGTAATCGTACCGGCCACAAGCTTGACGGTGACTTCCTTCGTAGCCTCATTATAATTATTGCCCCCCGCAGCCTTAACCGTCACCGTATAGGTGCCTGGAACATAAGCCGCAGCATCACCCTCACCGACCTTTACCGGCGTAAGAGGAATTTTGTATTTATAATTTGCATACTTGTTAGTCGATGTGGAGGGTGAAGTTTGATCCGATGCCGCATTTCCTGCGGTAAGCCCCTGCTGAGAAACCGTCCCGTCCTTACTTACAACGCTCGAAAGGACGCCTGCATATGTCGTACCCTCTTCGTCCGTCCCACCTGAAATATGCGTACTCTCATTCGTATCAATGTCCAGAGTTCCCGTTATGCTATAGCTATTATCGTCTGTAATCTTGCCGGTATATATGACTATTGGATCTTCGGAAACGGTCAGATTCCTCTCCGCCTTGGTTATGGTATATTTCCATGAGCCCGTGTAGGAATCCCCTTCCGTCGAATCCGATGACATGCCCAGAACCGTATTGCCCTGCTTTACCTGATAGTATATCGTGTATGTTCCGGCATTCACAAAATCAGTCCTTGCTTCATCCGTCCATTTCTCATATCCCGTCTTCGGCGTGGTGCTCTCGCCTTCGCTGTTGTCCTTGTATGTATATCTATACAGAACGGTAACGGAAGGCTCTCCCTCGGAACTTCCGTCGGAGCTCTTGCTCGATACCGTGACCCTGCCGGGATCGTAGCTGTCTCCTTTATATACATTCTCCTGACCTTCCGGTGCCTCCCAGCTGACTCCCGTCGATGTGACGGTTACGGAGGCGCTGCCTTTCAGGTAATTGTCAGTCTCCGATGACTCAAATGTAAGGGTGACCGAATCCGACGAAACCTCAGTCTCGGTCGTGCCCGTAGCCGCATAGCTTACAGACCAGCTTCCGTCTTCTGCCCTTGTAAGTGTGAAGGTTCCTTTGGAGCCGGATTTCGTATATGTCCCGTCCTCGGCCGCGGTCCATGATGAATCAGGCTTTATTTCGCACGCATCAGTTCCCGTGCCGGATTCATCGGTGGTTTTGTCATCATTCGTACTGCTCACGGTATATGCGGCAACCGCACCCTCTGCAGCGGTAGCCGTTCCTATCGTCACCTTCGGTGTCGCCTTACTGATGGTCGCCTCAAAGCTTCCGGTACACGCATCATACCCGCTCGCGGTCACGGTGTAGTTCACGGTATAGGAGCCTGTCGAACCGTCCCCTGTCTTGACATACTTATACTCCGGCATATCCTCGCTCGGGGTCTCCTGAGCCGTGGTCGCCGCCGTTTCGGTGCCGTCCGAAAGCTTGGTCTTATAGCCGGCATCGTATGTATATGTCACCTCATAATCGTCCTCAGAAAGCTTATTGCCGTCAGAGCCCTTTACTGTAAATGTGCCGTCATCCGCCGCATGCCATTTCCCGTCATATGTTCCCGTATATCCAGTTACATCCACGCTGAGCGTATCTCCGGTGACGGTCAGGGTATAGGATTCTTCCAGTGAAGACTCTCCGTCCGGCAGCTTGTATAGACCATTACCTGCCGCCACGGCCTTAACATTCACCGTGTACGTTCCCGTATCATAAGGCGTAACAGTGACCTTGGCCGTTCTGGTGCAGCCGTCGATGCCGCCGTTGGATTCCTTGGCAACGGTTATCTTAAGAACGGTCTCCGCGTTATCGCCGTCTCCATCCGTTATCGTTATTGTCTGGGCTGTATTATTGTCCGTCGTCGCCCTGCCGGCGGATGAGTCATCGGAGGTGGGGAAGGTGACATTTCTGGTAACCGACTTGCCATCGCTGTCACTGTAGGACACGGTAAGTGCCCCGTCTCCCACAAAGGTGTAAGTGAAGGAGCCGCTGGTTGAGCTTTCCTTATTCGTGCCTGACTTCGCCGAGTACTTGATCGTCTGCTTGTTCTTATCCAGGGTAAGTGTGCTTGTGGGCTTCTCTATGGTATATGTGAAGCTCCCTATGTAGGTATAGTAATTGGCATAACCGCTGTCCTCGGAATCCTCGGTGCCATCCGACTGTGCCGGGGAGCCGTCAGCATTATATCTGTCGCTCTGGAGCTTGAAGTACACGGTGTACGTCCCCGCCTTGGTGTAGGATGGAACGGATGAGTCCCATTTTGAGTCCGTCTTAAGAGGTACAGAAGCACTAGCACTGCCCGTCCCCGATTCGCTCACAGCCCTGCCGTCAATGTAGTAAACAGAATATCCCTCTATGGGCTCGGTGACATAGATTTCCTCGGGAGACTGCGCCTCCCCCGTGTAAACGACGGTCTGGTTCAGGCTGTCCAGATTGGTTTTTCCATCAATCGTAACAGCCGTGGCCTCTTCAGTCTCTGTGCCGTCATCGTCCGCCTCCGTAGTCTGAGCCTGCAGCACCCACTGATTGAGATTCCACGAGCCTGTGAGCGTGACCGAACCGTTCACCTCCTGAGCTCCTGTGCTCGAGCTGAAGTCCGGCGTCAGATTCATAAAATAAGTTCCGGCATTTCTACCGCCATCCCATGTGCTCAGCTCATCGAATGCATTGCCTATCCGGGCAAAGCCGGTCGTCCTTGAGGTATTACCTTCGACTTCATTCCCCTCAAGCGTCCATCCGGCAAATTCATACCCGAAGGTGGTAGGATTGGAAATCTGGAATGCCTCATCGTAAACCACACCTTCCTTCTTGGCCGAATCTGTAGCTGACTGCCCGGATTCATCTCCCGAACCAAGAGAGAAACTCACATCCTCATCAAATAGCGAGCTTTCATCAAGCTTCGCAATCACCCTGTCTGTACGCTCGGAGGCTCCGCTGTAGCCCGATGCCCTTTCAGCCGCCCAGTCCGGAACCGCGGTGCCGGTTTCCAAGTCTGTTACGGTCACGTCGTATTTATTCTTCTCCCACCCGGCATACAGGGTAAAGTTATCCTCAACATTAGAATCGCCGAAAACATATTCCTGCGTGCAGGCCGAATCGGTGTACCACTTGCCCGTGAAGGTGTAGCCGTCCCGGTAGATGTAGTAGGGCTTATAGACATCGGTGGTCCAGCCTTCCTCACCCAGCACAAACTCCGCTGACTCTGCATATACACCATACGAACTGCACACATCATCGTACCCGGTGCTCGGCGAGAAGGCCGTCATTGCATCCTTAACCTTAGGGTTGGGATAATATTTGTCATATCCCTCGCTGTCGCTTACTTCATCAAAATAAACGACCTGTGCACCCGAAACCTCTTTCGAACTGTAGCTTCCGCCGTTCGCGTCATAGGTAACAGTCAGAGTCAGCGGCTTCCAGACGGCGTAGAGTGTCATAGTTGTACTCGAAGAATTGAGATTCTTCTGTACATAAGCCTGATCTGCTATAAGCATCTTAGTCGTATCAAACGCCAGAGTCGTTGACACCGTGTTGATCATGTTACTGCTCGATTCGGCAAGCTCGAACGAAGCATTGGGATCCGTCGACCAACCTACGAATTCATAGCCGTCACGCGTAAAGGTGTTGGCCGCAAGCTGTATGGAATTCCACCCGTAATATCCCGTCACACTGTTCATACTGCCGGAGCCGCCGTTTGAATTGAATGCTATAGTGTATTGCCACCTTGCATACCATTTGGTTGCAGCATACTTACTCGCTGCCTTATTAAAGCTGGATTCATTAGGGTAATACTCTGTAATGGTCATATTGAGTGATTGCCGGTAAACAATGTTTTTCCTAACAAAGAATTTATTAGTAGTTTCACCAACCATCATTCCATAATCTGACGTAAGCGTGGATGTCAGATAACCGTTTTGATTTATATACTGACGCCCGCTTTTGTTATTGCTCGAATAATATCCCTTAAATGTATACCCCGAATTTTTAGGAGGACTAACACTTATACTTGAAGGTCCCAAAGCTTCATCGAAACAATTGTAGCTGGCATCATAGTCGGATCGTTCCGTGTTACTCTTGCTGAAAAAATAATAATAATTGTGCGATGAGTTAGAAAAACTTAAGTAGCGTTCATAATATGCATAGTATATTGAATTGTTTCCGGTAAGAAAATTGTTGAGTGTTATCTCTTTCTTTTTTACAGTCATCTTATAACTATCATCCGTAACCCTGATTTCATAGGTCGCCCCGTCGATAACCAGTGTCAGCTTCTCCTCTGTGCTGAATGCCTGAAGTGCAGTGACAGTCCAGTCGCTGCCGTCTTCATCCTGCGTGAAGCTTACGAGCTCGGGATTAGAAAATACGGCACTCGAAACGTACCCTTCAAGTCCGAGTGTTTTTTGTATAGTGGAAAGCTTGATGGAGGAATCTCCATCCATGACATATTCAAGATCACCGTAGTAGAACTCCACGGTGTAGTAAGAGAAGCCGTCGGTCGCAGCTTCGATTATAAGCTTATCCGCGCTGCCGTCGGTTGATGTTGTATCGCCCGAGGTGGTAACATCCAGCGCCTGTACCGATTTGCTCCCGGAGGAAGTCTCTCCCGATACATTATCAGCCTGAACGGCATCATTCGGAGCAGCGTTTAAAACCCCTCCGTCCTTTATGTGATATACCTGCACATCATCATATAACACGGGAAGGCTCTGTGAGGTCATCTCGAATCTGACAACAGGCTCGCCGTATGTAAGGTCCGGCTCGACTTCTTTTCCGTTCTTATCCAGCACCTTGATATCATAGGTAACCTGTGTTGAGAGATTCACACCCTCGTCACGCTTAGCATCTATTGAGTCATCAATCTCATCGGTGGTCTTAACCTCCGCGGCATGCAGGACGCAACCGTCCGGGAACACGCCGGCTGGTGCGGTAACGGTAATCTTCACGCCGCCGAGCTGCACGCATCCGCTGAACGCATCACTTAATATTACGGAGTCATTTCCGGATACATCGGACGCCGCATCGGAATCATCGTCACCAATGCCGTCGTCATCGGAGCCGTCAGCTTCAGCCGCAACGCCTTCATCAGCATCGTCAGAACCGGTGTCCCCCGATTCCGCGGTGCCGTCAGCCCCGGACTTTCCGTCCGTCTCTCCTACGACATCCTGAGCATCAGTCGGCGTCTCGCTCTCCATATTGTTGCCCGAGACATCTCCCGACGCATATGCGCTCAGTCCGTCCGTCACACACCCAAGCAGCAGAACCGCACTTATGATGAGTGCGATCACCCTCTTACAACCCAGCCGAATACATCCCATTTTCATCCACTCCCCAATGTAAAATCATGATGACACAATACGCCAGAATCTAACGACAGTCTACCCCCCCGAACGACATTTGTCAACCTACGGAGTCAGTAAATATGCCATTTTGTCATGATTTGTTGGGAGGAGCGTGAAGCTATGGGAATATTAAGCGGTTTGTTCAGGTCAAGGGATAAGCCCGTGAACTCTACATCGGGAAGTGCCTACAACTTTTTTATGGGATATGCCACAAGCGGAAAGCGCGTCAATGAGCGCTCCGCCATGCAGATGACGGCGGTGTATGCGTGCGTGAGGCTCCTTGCGGAGTCCGTTGCCGGTCTCCCGCTTAATCTCTATCGATACGAGGATGAGAAAAGCAAGGTGAAGGCAAAGGACCATCCCCTCTACCGGCTGCTCTATGCAAGACCGAATCCGGAGATGAGTTCCTTTAACTTTCGAGAGGCTCTTATGACGCACATCCTCCTCTGGGGAAATGCATACGCGCAGATTATAAGGAACGGGCGCGGCGACATCATCGCCCTCTACCCGCTTATGCCGGATCGGATGACGGTTGACCGGGACGAAAAGGGACGGCTCTACTACCGCTACCAGGTAAGCACCGACGATGCTCCAATCAATAAAAAGAGTGTCGTGGATCTATCTCCGAACGAGGTGCTGCACATTCCCGGTCTCGGCTTTGACGGACTGGTCGGCTACTCTCCCATCGCTATGGCAAAAAACTCTCTTGGTATCGCCATTGCCTGTGAGGAATACGGAGCAAAGTTCTTTGCCAACGGTGCTCAGCCGTCAGGCGTTCTCGAGCACCCCGGCACCATAAAGGACCCGAGCAAGATTCGCGAAAGCTGGACAAATACCTTCGGAGGCAGCCAGAACGCCAACAAGGTCGCGGTGCTTGAGGAAGGAATGAAGTACACGCCGATTTCCATTTCACCGAACGAGGCGCAGTTCCTCGAGACGCGCAAATTTCAGCTGGACGAAATATGCCGTATTTTCAATGTTCCGCCTCACATGATCGGTG
>Ga0065711_1033313_pt1 | contig 25728 bp, 9 predicted proteins | sample Hoacrofraction12_FD_59098 | JGI IMG/M metagenome (GOLD analysis project Ga0065711, IMG submission 59098) | Hoatzin crop microbial communities from Cojedes, Venezuela - Epithelial fraction 12 v2 (version 2) | ecosystem: Host-associated > Birds > Digestive system > Esophagus > Crop | place...
GGAAGTTCCGTCTGAACATGAGGAAGAACTTCTTCCCTCTGAGGGTGACGGAGCACTGGAACAGGCTGCCCAGGGAGGTTGTGGAGTCTCCTTCTCTGGAGATATTCAAGACCCGCCCGGACAAGGTCCTCTACAGCCTACTGTAAGTGACCCTGCTTCGGCAGGAGGGTTGGACTAGATGACCCACAGAGGTCCCTTCCAACCCCTACCATTCTGTGATTCTGTGATTCTGTGATTTATGTTCTTGGTTTATATTGCTTATCTTTTCATTTGAACACTGCTTTTTGTCTTAGTGAATCCTGTTTGCCCTGCAGTAGATGAGCTACTCACACTGTTGCATATGGTCTGAGAGGCAGGATTTTCTACTTCTGAATTACTTGAATAAAATAGTAGGAGATGGATAGTAATGCCATTCTGATTCAAATTTTTATCCAGATGTCACTGATGTAGATGGAAGCTGGAGTATATTCTTATTTGTGCTGAATAGTGTTGGAGTTGTCAGGTGATAATAAACTTTGATCAGAACTTGCTCCTTTGGGAATGTGCTTGGCCTACCTATTCATTTCAGACAGATCATCGAATCTTGACATAATTTACAATAGAAGTTTTTGCTGGAATTCTTATAGTGACAGAAGCCTACTAGGGTTGATACGGTTGGAGTGGTATTAAATGTTTATACTAATAGCTTATTCACCGTTCCTAAGATAAACAAACTCTATCTTCGTATAAAACAGTTTTTTTCCAGTATATTTTTGTTGGGGCTGTTATGAGTTTAATGGTTATGTTTTAACCGGTATAAATATACCCATATAACTTCTGTAAGTTAATCAGTACTAGGGATAGAAATCTTGCTTAGCAGTAATGTGAACTGATTCGGTATTGTTTAGATTTTTTTTCCTTTTATCCTTAGCAGCTTCCTGCTGGTACAAAATTTTGCACTATTCCTTTCTAGTCTGCTTCCCAAAGAAGTAAAGCTCATGCAATTGCACCATCTTGAACTTACATCTTTCCTTTAATGATTTTGGAGCCTGTTGTTCAATTTGTATTAAATATAACTGAGAAGTGGAAGTCTCAAAGGTATTCAAACTTCTTCAGGTTTCATGTGAATAAGCAGCTACATGGAGGACAGGCTGAATTGTGACCCTGCTGAGTAGGAGATGCCGAGAGCTCTATTATATATTGTGTTTGGAGGCATCCAACAGTCCAGTCAACCTGCATGTAGTTCTGGATTAGCGACAGCTCATGCTGTGTGCCTTGCCAGATGCGGATGTGTATAGCATGTGGTAAGGAAATGGGGTGATTGTGATATGATTCCACTGCTTATGGAACTACATACTCATTCCTATGACCCAGATCTGATACAAGAGGATTCTTATTTTTCTGTTTTAATGCGTAGTTTTGTTTCTTACAGTTGATTTGGAAAGTCGTGAGGAAATGGAAGAAGAAATCCCAGTTGTAGTCTGTGCTGCTGCGGGCAGAATGGGTGGAGCTGTAGCAGCAATCAGTAGCATCTACAGCAACACAGAGGCTAATGTTTTGTTCTACATAGTTGGGCTGAAGACTACCATCCCGCATATTCGGTATAGACCAGCCTTATTTTCTTTCGTGCTGTAGTTAGGGCCAAGCTGTTGCTCTCCTTAGCATGGACATAGACTTTGGAGGACTTTTCAGGGAATTGTTTCTCCCTTGTATTGAAGTAGTGCTATTGGTAGCAGTCCCCAGGATTTCCTATGTGTAGGAAAAAGGACCATGTCGCCTTACGCAAGGCACTGACTGGTGTAAAGGGGTGTAAAATAGCCAGACTGTGCCCAAACCTGTGCCTCTGCCATTTGTAGATCGGCTGCAGAGGAGTGTAGTAAGGTAAGTATGGACATGCTTACTTGTCACAATCCCATTTTGTGGCATGGCACTTGCCTCACATCTGACGCTGTGTCTTTAGCTTCAGTGTAGAAAAACTTGCTGTTTAAAGCTAATTTCAAGTAAGAGGGTGTATTAAAGGTTGCAAATAGAGACACGAAGGAAGCTTGTAAGTAAAGCATATTTGTGTATTAAGATTTGCAAACATTTTTTAAAGGAGTGAGAAGGTGTGAATCAAAATTACAGCAGATTTCTTAGCAGGTCTCGCACATGGCTACTGCACTTCTGTAGCCTCTGTACCCACAACTTGTCTCCAAGTGAAAAGATGTAATGAGTGGGGTTCCACTGGGAGTTTTTCCCATCCAGTTCATCAGTAACCTAGATAATAGAGTGGAGAATGTTCTGCGTGAATCTGCAATTGGCATGAAGCTGGAAAAGAGACAGCAGATATATTGAGGAACAGGACAAGAGCTGAAAACAAACACAATGAATTGGAAAAATGAACTCTAAAATATTATAAAATTCAGTAGAGGTAATGACAAGGTAATGTAAGTGGGAATAGCTGGTTGTATTGGCTCAGAGTGAAGGAGGAGTTTGGTAGCACTCATTTGGAAAACTACAGAATTATGACTGACCACACTGATTAAAAAAAAAAAAAAATAAAAAAAAATCATAGTGGATGTACATGTTGATATACATGACCACCACAGGAGATGTATCTGCAAGATCAGAAAAAGTTTCCGCACTATTAACACATCAGAAGTGTGGTGTTTAGTTTCAGGTGCCTTCAGGAAGGATTTAGAGGAGAGGTCAGAGGAGAACAATAAGCAGTTGTGTCAAGAAATCTGACAAAATGTTGAAAAAAAAATAGTTTAAAGAAAGTATAGTTAGGAGGTAATCTGGCAGTCATTTTGAAGGATATAAAACCGTAAAAGGGAGAACACTAGTCTCTGCTTTAAAAGCACAGCAGATAAGAAAAAGATCATCTTTATAGCAAGAAAGCCTAGAAAAATAGCATTTAGAGCTAGCGATGGTGAAAGATGGGTTGTCTGAGCAACATGTGGAGTCTCTGGTTTTGGCAGTGGTGTGGGGTGTTTGCTGGGTTTTCTGGGTGTTGTGTTTTGTTTTGGTGGTTGTTTTTTTTCAAGAACAGGTTAAACAGATGTCTGTATGCAATAGCTGTAGACAGAAGTGATTCTATTGGGACAGAATAGATCGAGTGAGCTTCCAAGGTCTCTTATTCTCCCATGACTCTGTGAATTTAATACTGGAAGTACTTGCCACACACTCAATATTTCTTTTGTCACTTCTTTTTTTATCACAGAAAATGGATTGAAAACTCTAAACTGAAAGAAATAAAATTTAAGGTTGTCGAGTTCAACCCTATGGTACTCAAAGGAAAAATCAGACAAGATGCATCGCGTCCTGAGCTCCTGCAGCCTGTGAGTAAATGAACATCGCATAACAAATTTTCAGGGTTTTTAATGCTTATTTCAGGCTTTAAAATATGCTAGATCTCTATTCTGTTACACAGCCAGAGAAGGCACCTCAAGTCCAAACGCTAAGCCCTCATTCAAGAAGGAAAAGTGCACTATAACAAGCTTCTTGCAACTTGTCTGCATTGCTGGGACCTCATTATTAGGTGGCATAAACTTGGTAATTTGAATGTGTCGTATCTTTAAGAATATATTCACAGTTGATTAGAGGGAAGGTCTAATTGTGTTCTTTGTGTCTCCATGATGCTGAGTTGGCTGCATTCTGCACATGCCCAGGGTTAACTCAGAGGCTAATGACTAATCTAAATATTACTGGCTGTCAGAAAAGGCAAATCAGATGTTAGAAATTATTAGAGAAGGAGTAAGGATCAAAACAGAGAACTTCATTGTGCCACAATACAAATCCATAGTTTTCCCTCATCCTAAACACTATGTGCAATCTTCATCCCCTTATCCAAAAAAGATGTAGCACCACCAGAAAATGTTCAGGTCTCTTCAGAATGTTTATACTTGCTCCCCTCCTCTGAGCTTTTGACATTTCTAATATATGGGAAAAATTTCATACAAGGAATCAGTAGGTTAAAACAGTGCAGCCTGGAAATGTGACTTCTAGCGTGAAAATAGTAGAGGTCTACAGAACTGCGTGGCATGGAGGACTGGGTGGAGGATGGTTGCTCACCGTCTCTTCTAGTGCAAGAATTAATGGTCATTAGATTAATTTAGTAGGAGTTACAGTCAGAACAAACAAGAAATGCTGGACATTTTTCATGCAAGAAGTACTAAACCTCTAGAATTCCTTGCTGAAAAGTCTTGTGGATGTAAAAATTTACAGGGATTCAGAGAGGACTGAAGTTTATATTTAGACAGATCACATCTGCTTCAGGAAATCCCTTGAGCTGAAAATAGTTGAAAGCTAGGAGGATACTTGGAGCAACTTTTCTGTACACTTGCTCTATTCTTATTTTTCGTTGAGCATCTGCTTAGGACTACTTTGAAGGCAGGTACTGGGTAAAATGGTCTGAATCAGTATGGTTGTTCTTACGTCCTCAGTCCTCTTTCCCTCTGCTGTGTTCTTCGTTACTGTTGTTGCAGTGGTTATCCCACATCTGTGCCATAGGTCAAATCGTTCCTATAGAGTGGAATGATGATACTGTTAAATCTGAGGTGTTCTGTATGATGTATGCTGTAAAAATGCATTAGGAAAATCATCGCCAGCAGGTCCAGGAAAGTGATCCTTCCTCTTTACTCAGCACTTTGTGAGGCTGCATCTGGAGTACTGTGTCCAGTTCTGGGCTCCCCAGTACAAGATAGATATGGACTTACTGGGGTGAGTCCAACGCAGGGCTGCAAAGATGATGAAGGGATTGGAGCATCTTTTATATGAGGAGAGGCTGAGAGAGCTGAGGCTCAGGAGGATCTTATCAGTGTGTACAAATTCCCAAGGGGAGGGACAGGAGGCAGTGGACACAAAAGAAAATGTGAAATTCCCTCTGGTACAAGAAAATAGGTGGTTTTTTTTGTTTTTTTTTAAATGGTGAGGGTGGTCAAACACTGGAGCAAGTTGCCCAGAGCGTCTGTTGAGTCTCTGTCTGTGGAGATGCATGGGTTCTGACAGCCTGCTTGCGTGGACCCTTCTTGGGAAGAGGGGTTGGACAAGATGAGCTCAAGAGGCCCATTCCAACCTAAATGATTCTATGAAGAAGCAACTGTTCTGGGCTGCTTGGTTAAGGCCATAGTAAATATAAGGGATAAATAATAATAACAATATGGATTCAAGATACCAGTAAAGCTAGAGAGGAGGATGCAAGTGATCACTGGCTAGTGCTCAGTGAAGAGAGAAATTAAAACTGTTTGTTAGGAGAGGCAGAAGCGTGAGACTACTGCGTTGAACAGCTTTACCATTTAGTCTTTACCTTTTTTCTATTTAACAGCTGAACTTCGTTCGATTTTATCTTCCTTTGCTTATCCAGAAACATGAGAAAGTAATATATTTGGATGATGATATCATTGTTCAAGGTAAGCTGTCATCCAAAAAGCAGTTTCTAGCAGAATTAAAATCAAAGTTATTTCAGCTTTTTACAGTTGTTTGGAAGTATGAGACATAATGGCAACTGAGGCAGCTGCTAGGAGTGTTGCACTCAGGAAAGCTAAAAAAAATCTGTTTATTTAAAGGAAAGTTGAAGCAGAACTTCTCTCTGTATATCTTCTGAATGGTTGATTTTGATTAAAATTGTTTGTATGTGTTTCATTTTAATTGAATCTGGTCAATTGCTGAAAGATATAATGGATTTCACTTAGATGCTGCAATATTTATTGTTAAGTATGTGACATGCATTTTTGGCTAGTATTTGAATTCCCATAAATGCTCCCAGTTCCTTATCCAGAACGGGTGTTCTTGAGAGCAGGAGGAATTTACTCAGATAAGAGGATTCAAATTCCAAACACTCAAAATATGATTTTGAGCATCTTCAGCTCAGAATCCATAGCAATTTGCAGAATCATGATCAAAGATTTCAGAGTTCCTAGACAAGTGGGAGCAGTTAGAAGACATTCAAATCCTGATTATTTTTTTTTATACAAAGAAATCAGATTAGAGGAACAATTATTTTTTTTTTTAAAGAGTAATTTATGTGTTTTTTCCTCTTCTGTTTCCTAGTAAATTTTTTTTTTCTCTGTAGTGTTGTTGTCCTCCCTTGTTTTATCATTTTGTTTTCTTGTTATCTTACAACATTTTTTAATCAGTGTTGTGGTTTAACCCTGGTGGGCAGCTGAGGACCAAACAGCCACTCACTCGCTTCCCCTCTGTCCTCACCCCCAGTGGGATGGGGGAAGAGGAAAGGAGGAGTAAAAGCAAGAAAATATGAGGGTCAAGATAAAAGAAATAATTGTTTAATCAGTGAAGGAGAAGTGGAAGAAGAGAGAAGTCCCTTCCCGAGCAAAAGCTGGCTAACCCCCATAAGACCCTCTCTTTCCCCTTTTATTGCTGAGCATGATGTTAGGTGGTACGGAATCTCTCTGTGGTCAGTTTGTGTCACCTGCCCGGTTGTGTCCCCTCCCAGCCTCCTGTGCACCCCCTGATCTGATCCCTGAGGGGGCCGAGTGAGGAACAGAGAAGGCCTCGATGCTGTGTAAACACTGTTCAGCAAAAGCTAGAACAACAGTGTGCTGTCAGTACCGTTTTGGTCAAAAATCTAAACCAAAGGCACTGTATGAACTGCTATGAAGAAAATTAACTCTATCCTAGCCAGGTCCAGTACACAGGGACAGCAAAACCATTTTACCTATGCTTGTTAAACTTTCAAGGGATGTTCCAATGAAAATTTCCTTTGGAAAGGACGGAGTATAATTATAATAAACTTTTCGGCCTAAATTAATCTTTGCTGTAAGAATATTAAGATCAGTGAATTTACACATGCAAAAGAATAATTTTATTCTCCACTGCTACTCTGCACCTTTCTATAGTTTTGTCTCTTTAGTGGCAGATTTCAGAACACCTGCACTTAAAGGGGCCACTTTAATTAATCACACAAATAAAATGTGATTAATCTGCTCTGCCTGTCTCAGTTTGATATGGAGTCTGTTGCAAATGACAGGTTCTTCAACACGTGTGTTTCCAGTGGTTATCTCTGCTTTTTGGTTTTGTTATTCTGTCTGTCATCAATGGGCAACAGCAATATTTAACTCTTTGAAAAGTTCTTAAGGTCTTCATTTATGCTCCTGTTTCAGGAGTGCTTTAAGCTGAGCCCGCCGCTTGCCCCGCATCCCTCCTCGCACCCGCGCAGGCATTCACCAGAAGTGCGATTGCTTCCAGGCTGCAATAGTTCCCGGGTGGGAGTCGAGGCAGCGTGGCGAGGAGAAGAGGGGAGGTAGGGCTTGCTCCCTCGTTAGGGCTGTCAGCTCGTGTTGGCTGGTGGTGTTTCGGGAGCCACAGGGCAAAGGTGCTGTTTCACATGACAGCTCATGGCAGGCTGCTGCTGATGGAAGTGGCCTCTCCTGTCCCCAGCCAGCTCCTGTCACTCGTGTCGTGCCTACAGCGGCGCAGCTACAGAATAAGCTAGTTCAGCTGGTTGACCTGGCAGAAGACTAGTGGTACAAAAAAAGAAAACCCAATTTTTTTTTTAATTGTTTTTTTTTCCTTTCTTGAGCCAGCCTATCTTGCTCACCCTTGGGCCATGCAATCATAGCACCCAGAGGAGGGGAACAGAGATGGACACGTGGGAATGAGGAGGAAGGAGGGAGGTTCTGCCTGTTCTGACAGCCGCTGCCTTAGCTGGAGTGTGAGGCTGCTCCCTGTCAGATGTCTGTGGAGTAGGAGTGACTGAGACTTCTGGCAGGGTAAAGAGTGAATGGGGTTTCGGGGTTTAACTTTGGGATCGTTTATTTGTTGGTCGTTGCTTACTGCAAAGCAGTAAGAATGAAACATGCTGAACTTTGGGTGTCACCCCAGAATTGTTTGATTTTTTTCTTTTTCTGCTTTTCTCTTGAAAAGTAGAAGCTATTTAGAATCGGGAGAAAATATCTAGTAAGGCATGTTGATCTTCAACAATTAAGTGTCCCATTAATTCAGATTCTGTTTCTTGGTAGGGCATGAGTCCTAACCCAAGTTTTCCAACCAGTGATAAATTCAGAGAAATAATCTCTGCTTATTTCAGAAATAGTAGTTCCACTGTTTGCCATATGGGGAATGTTTTTGGTTGCTAGTCTTTTAATCAGCTCACCTCGGGCTACTGGGCCATATGTGACCTTCGAAGATGATTCATCTTGCCCGTGACCAGCCCATGGCCAGCAGCAAAGCTGGTGGCTGGTAGGGGGTTTGGATGCAGACTCCCTTAATGGCTGTGGCAGCGCTGCGCTTCCTGCCTGCCCTCCCTGAAACTGTTCCGGCACGTGGTGGGTACCTGTCAGCCACACGCTGAGTGAGACGCCGTGCGTTATGTTATTTCCCTCCACCGGGAAGGAGCCGGGTGCTCTGGGAAGCCAGCAGGGATGGTCAAGTGTGACGGGCGCATTTCAGCTGGCCAGTGCTGGGAATCCAGATGTCTTACTAGGAGGTATAAACAGAGTAACACCAGGAAAAACCTAATCTATGCAAGAGATCGAAGTGGTACTTGAGGACGCTCAGTAAAGTTGTCTGTGCTCTCCTTCACCAAAGGCCAGCTCTATGAATGCGTAACTTTGTAACCAGGCTTCTTAACACTGTAATCTGTTTCTGCTGTAGCTGGTTTTGGACATCCAGACCAGAATGTGGATGCACTGGATTCTGATGATAACATCTAAAAATAGACCTTAGACATCCAGGTACAGGACTCAAATTTGACAGTTGTCCCATGTTACAAAATTCAGCCTTCATTAATATCTGGGCTATTGCCTAAAACTCGTATGTTCGTAAGTAAAGTGTATGGGAACAGAAGTTATCCTATCAACTCTGTAGCCATGAAGTAGGTCTCCTCATACTTTTGATGTTTCTGTAATCAGGTGACATCCAGGAACTCTATGATACAAAGTTAGCTCCTGGACACGCTGCAGCTTTTTCAGATGATTGTGATCTACCTTCTACGCATGAAATGGTTAGAAGTGTAGGGATGCAGGTAAGATGCCATTTTGGAATTCTAATCAGGAATGTATTTACCCACAATGTAAGATTTTATACATTTTCCCCAAAGTGAAAGTTGTGTTTTTATTGATAGTTTTGTAATTGTTTGTTTTACTGGTAATGAAGAACTAATTTTTTTAGTAACTCTCTAATGATACGATGTTATGCAGAGTTGTTTCCTGTAATAGTTTAAATCTCTGTTGCTCTTTGGATTCTACTAATTATGTTTGGTATTTTGCTATCAGCAGATCATGAGCACTTAATGGAACATCTAGTGAGGAGAGAATATATGATTTGTAGTACTGAAAACGAGACCAAAACTCAGGGAAACAAGTTTAAAGGCTAATTCTTGAGCCGAGTTCCCCGGAATTGTCAGTGAGTCCCTCTGGCATTACAGCTATAGAAGCGTGATGCTACATTATTTGGAGTATGCTACAGAAGGACAAACGCGTGGTGAGGGAAGAGCCTTATCAAACTCCCATGGAACAATTCTGTGGAAAAAGTAATTCAGTAGCTGGAAGTACCTTCCCTTTCAGCCTTGTGTCACATGGAAATCAAGACAGGTGACCACCACCTAGAAACTCAGCTTTGGGAGTGCGTATCTAGTCTCCATGTGAGTGGCAGAGAGATGTGTTTACACTTGCCTTTATAGAGATTCATAGGGGATAAACATACTTCTTTTTGATTCTTAGAACACGTACATGGGATTCCTGGACTACAGAAAGCAAGCAATTAGAGACCTTGGCATCAGCCCCAGCACCTGCTCCTTTAATCCTGGAGTCATTGTTGCTAACATGACTGAATGGAAACGTCAACGGATTACAAAGCAGCTGGAAAAGTGGATGCAAAGAAACGTAGAGTATGTGTGGAAATCTAGCTTTGTGCTTTACTTTTAATACTTGGTTTACAGTTTAGTTTTCTGTTTAAAAGCTCTTAAAATCTTTTAACTCCAAGATCTCATAAAATGAAGTAACTCCTGTTCCAGAATTTCCATCTCCTTAAATCTGACCATACATGTACCAGGAAATGGCCACCTGGACTTTTAGTCTTGTGTTTGATCACAAGCCACGCTTAATCCCGAGGGACCCTGAGAACCCGTGGTTCGTTTTGGGTGACCAGCCTCGCCTCAGGCCACTTAGGATCTTCCCTTCCTGAGGCTGGCTTAAAGAAAGAGGAACGCTTTGTTGGTTGTGTGGGGTTGCTCCTATTGTGATGTCAGCCACACTGTAACCAGACACCGAATTTCTTAAATACCAATAGAAAACACTTATTTTTCTATAGATGAATGAAATTTGACATGAAAGATATATTTTTGGCGTTGACCACGAGTAAGTCATGACACAGTGAAACAATCACTGTTCATTTTTTGTTCTGTGTTGGTTCACTCTTAACCTGTATTTGCAAACTTGACATTTACTTTCTTTCTCTGCAAAGGGTTGTATTTAAATTTAGCAGGGCTAAACTGAAACAGAATAGCTTGTGCTACTGGACTACATCCATTACTTGTTAGTTTCGCAAATGAATAGAGGAGGAGAGGCACAAATGATGCACGGGAAGGAATGAAAAGCCAAATGTCACTTTATCTTACTTTGCTTATGTAACACACCCTGACAAGCTATTGCTGTTTAAGAGTTTGAAAAAACTCCAATAATCTTACTGCAAATTTTATCTATAAAAATGATTATATACCTTAATAACACACTCATGTTCCTTTTAGCTGGATTTTGAAATGGGAGTGAAATAAATTACTTAGCAGTTGAAGCCCGGTTTTGAGGGGCAGTTATGATGGTTTTGTTCCGGGGCCTCTAAGCACCTCTGGGCACTTCCCAGGTTTTCTCCTCGTTATGCTGGCAGGCGGCATGGTGTCCCGTTGCTGGGGTGGCTTTGCCTGTGTCCTGACCAGCTGGCCAGGCCTCGAGCACACTGTAACCAGACATTCGGCTGCTGCCGCCTCCTGCTTCTCCTTCCAGTGATTTGGCCTTACCTAGCCCTGGATTTATGGACAAAAATAATAAGAAATTGATATCCTTTAGATGTTCGTTTATACTAACTAGACTTTAGCAAATCTGATTTACAGTTAATTTATGGGTCTAAAAGCTGGGGGGGTGAGACAAGGAAGGACAGAGGGAATGAAACACATGCAGACATGTAAATTTTCTTAAGAAACCAGGCTAAAACATGTTTGACTCCTTTATGTTAACAGCTTTTTTTCTACTGTAAACTTTGTCAGCCTTGTGGACTACAGGCAGTCTGTAGAAGTAATTGGCATCATGTTGGGTCTGACTCCCATTTTGCTTGGTAGCAACGATTTACTCAACACGAACTGCAGTTGCAAATACAAGCAACTAACAGCATTAGGAAGGCATATGCTGAAAATTGGTCTGTTCAAAATTATTTTGAATTTTGCCAGAATATTTATATCTTCTGACTTTTGTACTAAAGAGCCTTTGATTGAGGTTTTGAACATTTTCCATTTTTTTTTTTTCCCCTTTTGCAGGGAAAACCTCTACAGCAGCACCCTTGGGGGAGGTGTGGCAACCTCTCCCATGCTGATTGTATTTCATGGGAAGTATTCCGCTATCAATCCTATGTGGCACATAAGACATCTTGGTAAGTTTAACTTCCCACCGTCTGCAGCTGGAACTAACTACAAGTGAGCAGTCTGTAGGATTCCAGTACAGGACCTGACATTACTTCACTGCAGTGCATTACTTTGTACTTCAGATGCACAGCACGTGATCTCTGCTTCCCCCGACACTCGTTAGTCCTGCTTTCTTCAGGGAAGGGCAGAAGGTGGGGGTTCCCCATGGGTGTCATTACATGAGTATCTTAACAGGTCAGGCAAACAGAAGAGTTGCACCCCCACAAAAAACCCCTAAACTCTGAGTCATTAAATTGGCTAAAAAAAGGAAAACACCAAATACCAAGGACAAAGTTACGTAGTGGAAGACTAGTTAACCTATACTGTCATAAACTATGGAGAGAATACATGAAAGGTCTGAATACAGTGAGAGACTGAAAAAAATCCCGCACTCTTTTAGTAGACGCAGGGGAAGAAGACAGGATGCCTGGCAGCGTTTGTGTATTCAGCATTCAGGAGGACACAGTTACCTTTTGCTTGGGAATGGTGAATTTTCCTGGGAAAAAAGACAATGGCTTAGCTGGTATAGTAAAATTAATAGTCAAAGAATTTTCTTTTTTTAACCCTAGCTGGGCCAAGATGTTAGAAGCGTTAAGAGACAACAAACTTGCTGAGGTTTTTTGCTGCTGCAGCATTAGAAGCATGAAGCTAAAAATGCTGCTGTATCATACAACTAGTTCTCTCTTAACAGGTGAAACCATGCTAATCAGACTTCTTAAAAGACTTACCTCACTCTGTAGTGTCTTCCATTATTAAAAACTGATTTATTTTTTTTTTAATCTGCCCATGCAGGCTGGAGTCCTGATACCCGTTACTCAGAGCATTTTCTTCAAGAAGCTAAATTACTTCATTGGAATGGGAGATACAAACCTTGGGACTATCCCAGCGTTCACACTGATCTCTGGGAGAACTGGTTTATTCCTGACCCTTCAGGGAAGTTCAAATTAACTCGTCCCGACAGCTGATACTGAAACCACTTAAATCCACCCCTATGCTGTTCTGCAGTATGTAATAGTTTGAGATGCAACATGTTGTATAATTAATTAATTGTAGAAAACAAAGTATTGGTTAAATATATGAATAAATGACCATCAATTCTGTGGGCTTATGGCTGGAGAGGCAGGCTGGAGTGACAGTTACACAGTCAGATTATCTGACAGCAACAAGTTTACTTGACACTGAAGTATTTTCGTTAAACATTTAGAGGTTAAAGTGCCCGACAGTGTGTTTTGATGTAAGGTCTTTATAAATAAGATTCCAGTAGCTGATGGTAGAAAAATCTGCACAGGAAATACTTGCAGTATTACATCCAAAGTGCCTTTAGGTGTCTAGCCCACATTAAACAGCCTGAAATGAAAACTCCTGCAGGATTTCAATGAGTAGAGTTCTACTGCGTGGCAAACAGTTTTGCAGTGTTTCTGTGTTTTACTTCGCCTGTAGTGCACTTGGAACCCTGCAAGCAAGATGCCAAAGAACATTCTAAGACACCACAATACAATTCCTGATTTTATTGTGAAACACTGATAGATTTAGGACAGATGAAGAAATTTTGTATTACTGTAATGAAAAGAGCACCAGTTCTGAGGGAGTACACATAGAACTGCAATATTTAGTGACACGGTCATTGCACACTTAACTGTATCTTAGAGCTAGATCTAGCTAGGTGACTCCGCTACAGAAGAGGCCTCTCCCTTCCACGCGAACAGGATAGCCTTACAGTAGTTACAGCCTACTGTGCTACATACTCGGCAGTGCTAATTACATGCTTCTAATTTCATTGAAAAATAAAATTGAATTGTAACAAATCCCTGATGCAAGATACTTTGAGCACCTGCAGAAAAACGTCCATGTAAACAGCAATACATGATACAGTACACTTTAAATAACAGACAAGTCCTATACCTTTTTGACAATATACCGAACAGCTTTATGCTGAAGCTAATAAACACAATCAGAATCATAATCAGCACACTTTCTTGATTTAAGACGCTCAGAATTAAGCCACGTAATTTGGGAAGAAACTGTAAACATCATGCCTGCCTCACAACAGGTTGACAGCGTGTGATCTCAGCCGAGCTGTTACGGCAGGATTAGAATCTACGATAACTCGTCATGCCCGATGCATGACAAGTGTCACTGGCTGCGAGGAAAGGATGAAACACGCTGGTAGTACAGCAATCTCTGACCAGCGTGGGCTGCGGAGATACTGTTTGTATCTATTTTTCAAGTATGTGAAGCACCTACTGTCATAAGATCATCAAAACGTTAATGTTTTGATCAGCTTATTGCTTTTACTTCATCTTTTCCTCACATGATAAAAGAGGAAAAGAAGATGATGGTTAGGCACAAGCACGGAATCTTGTTTCTTTCTCAGTCACTAATATTGGCCAAAACCGTGTAGCGTTTAAGCAAGTTCCTCAGAAGAGAGCTGTAGTTTCTACAGCTGACATCTTATTCATGGAACAGCTGCCCTTGTATGTAGCTTAGTATTTTTCACTTATAAGAGTAAAGAGAACACCCTCCACTGTACTACAGATGGAAGAGAACTGAATGTTAACAACTGCTAAACTGCAAACCTCTTCCACCCTGTGCTAGTTGTACCTGATGTAAATAACGTAGGTCTATGTGGGTTTCACAGGGCATGTGGTCTTTCAGTTCCCTGCAACAGAACCTGTGCAAAGGGCTTGTCTCCTGCTACAGGTCAGATGAAGAGACTAATCAATCACACACAAATGACAGAGTTTAAATGCCACAGAACTCAAGAACCACCATTGTTGGTTTTGTTGCATTTTTTCTTAAGGAATTCCAGTTTCTTACATTAGAATTTAAGGGAGAAAGAGATGGAGTGGTAGGGACAGCTTACCCTTGGACAGCTCAGCTAGAAAAGTTAGGCCCTGTCCTGTGTGACACAAATTTTCCTCCCCAGTGTTGTGACTTGAGATGATGTCTCCACTCCCTTAATCCTGACTATGGTCCAATCACTAAACAGACAGAGCTCGCTCTTCCCACCCAGAAAACACTCAGTACTCACAGCTGCAGAACACAACTTTCTGCACTTTTTAAGAAGTTAAAAGGCAGACTTAAAAAGCACAATTTGCTTAACTGTGCATGATTAAAAACACCACTTCATGTAAGATAAGGGTACGCTTCTCATTTTCCCCTTTGGATATAAAGGAATCCAAATACTGAGGCATCAGTAAAAAGTATACTGCCGCTGTTACTACTACATTACGATTATGAAATAAAATTAACGCCCCAAAGAATCTTCACAAGTGAGAAAGCAATTTGTCAAAAACTGCAAGAAATGGTATACATTAAATATAAAACTCATATACAAAAAAGGGCTAACTTTTTTTAAAAAAGTTGGACAGTTCCTTAAAATTATCTAGTTCATTGATTTGAGCCTACCACACACTTACTTTGGACTATAATAAAATAACTAGTGGAGATAAAATACTACTAAAACGCTTCAGTTGGAGAACCGAGGTACCAATCTTGGTCACTGCATTAAAACTGCAGCATGTATGCATAGCCGAGCAGAAACAGCTCTTACGCGCTGCTTCCCTCTTCTTCCCGTGCCACACCAGCACTGAACTCTGGAATCTGGTCTGCAAAGGACTGTGTCATCCATTGTCCATTGGGAACTTCACCGAAGGACGACCCCTCGCAGTACTCTGGATTGCTTCCTGCCAAAACAAACAAAAATAATAATATACAGGTTAAAAAATTGCAGCTGAAACCACTAACTAAAACAAAACGATTAAAATACAGATGATGCCACTAGCAAAAAAACACCGAAACCACAAAACAAACCCCAACCCCTCCCAAACAACCCCTAAAAACAACAATAAAAAAGATCTTTGCAGTTTCCATCTTTCCCCTCTATTTTTCAACCACCTACTCAGGCTGCAGTTTAAAATTCTTTCTTTTGAGCATATCCTTTTGTAGATCCAGATCATTTCCTCAAACTAAAATTTCTTCAAATCTTCTTCCAAGGGTGACTGCATATATATAAATTGCCTAAATGTTTAAAAGAATACCTCACTTCACAGCACTTCCTATGAATAATTTTTTTCTTCTCAGCAGGACATTCTCTTTGACAAAGCAGGGTAGACAGAATGCAAATTTCAGTTCACAGCAGAAGTGAGATTAGGACTGAAATTCAAGACTTCAGAGGAAGGTGGTTACTCCCGAGTTAGTGCTTCTGCCAGTTTTTAATTTTTTTTTATTTTTTTATTTAATTACAGTTGGCGGTATTTCAGGAAGTAAAATTCCCAGCTTTTTGATTAGACATAGTACTAGACTCATCCTTCCAATACTGCTCCTTCCTTGGGCCCACCAGCAACAGAATCACCTCCACTGCACTGCTATGTTACCTGTTCCACCATTCTCTGGCTTTGCTTTCCTTAAGAACGAAAACAAAAGAAGTGCCAACCCTCTATTTCACTCCAAAAAGCACGACGCAGCTACACAAGTCGTTGCAGTTGATGAGGTTTACTGTGCAAGTCACTAGTTGTGCCCACTTGTCACATCTTGGGAGTCAGTCAGACTTTGGGAAGACAGTTGGAAGTCACGGATAAGCGATTTTAAATAAAGTGAATTACTTTTATTTCTCTCTCATAAAACCTAACACATTCCCTTGATGATGTAAGAGTTTCACTGCTGCTACACTTCAAATGTATTGTATGGATTGTGCAAGTTGCTGAAAGGGTAGAAAGTTCAGTATTTGCTCATAGGCAGTGGTTTGCAGACCGAATGCCCCCAGCACCGCACTTACCAGTTCCATTTGAGGAGAAATTGCACGGTTCACTTTCATACAGCGCACGATCACAGTAAGCGCCTCCGTACGCTGCTTCATAACCTGGATCGTATTTTTCTTCTTTGACAGCCATCTTTTTGGCATCCTCTGCCGGAAGAGAAGACCACAAGTATTCATATTCAGAACAAAAATCACCAAAGAGTGCTTTTATCAGAGAACACTTGAAAAAACAGCCACACATTTTACAAGATAATCTCTGCTCCCCTTAGCTAATTAAGACTGTACTAAAAAGAGAGTGGAATCTGTACTTCTACGCTGCATGATTTAGAGAAGATGGCATATCTCTTCCCTCCCCTCAAATTCTTTATTTCTTGTTTTCCTGAGGAAACTGCTAGTTGTGTGGCATGTGACACTGCATTTTAACAAAGGACTAACAAAATAACCACTCTACCTTGTGCAAGTTGCAAGTCAAACGTGTACTGCACCTCCTGCACCTCTGTGTTTGGTGCGATGCCCTTCAGTTGATCCCTTAAGTCTTTCAGCTTTATGTAATAATGAACTTTATCTTGCGCACGGGGAAACTGAGCACACCTCGCGCTGGATGACGGCATAACGTAGCAGAGCTTGAGACAAAGAGCAAGAAAAATAGCATTACTGGACCCTGAACTACGAGTTAACATTTAGGGCGTTGAGACCAACTTCACAGCTATGGCCCCTTTATACAAACTTCAACTAATGCCCCAGGGGGTTGTGGCAGAGGATAAAAGGAGTCTGTCATTTTTCTCAGCCACCTACGTGTCTTGCCCTGAAGAGAGAGGCCGATTCTCAGCTGCTGAAGTGAGGACAACGTTCGGCAGTTGTTTTCGTGCTGCAGGAGAAGCAGCACCACGATGTGTGACAAGAAGCACAATTTACAAGTGTACGCCAGAGAGCGGAGCGCACTCCAGAGCTCCCCAAGCAACCAAAACTCCGAGCCAGAAGGTCCCCCGAGGATACGTGACAGCACGCCAGCACCCCCAGCCAGCGAGGGAGGCTCACAGGCTGCTCAGCCTGCCCGGCTTCCTGGCCAAGTGCCTCTGCATCACACTGCCCAGGGTGCAGTGGAAACTCGGGAGTTAGCGTGGCTGAAGCCAACGTATGTGTCTCTGTCTCTGCCAACAGCCCTAACTGAAGACATCCCGTTAGTTTAGGGAAAAGGAACTGCATCCAATACTTTCATCACCAAGTGGTATTTATGAACAAGTACTCGTAAAGAGGATTATTTATCTTTGTTACAAATACATCTGCTGCAGCAGTCTTAAAGAGCTACCGAGAAGCACTTTATCACCGCTGGTTCTCCAGCTCTGATGGCAACACTTCACCTTTAGAGAAGCACAGCTTAAACCAAGCTTAAGCTTGCAGCACTAGTAATCTGGGTTCGAAATAAAAACAACCCAAACTTTTGAACTGACAAGGTAGTGATGCTTTGGAACAAGCTACCCTGGCAAGGCAGTGTTGGCAGTCTTTGACTTCACCCGTTTATAAGAACAGGTTAAACAAACCTGCTTGTGATGACATATAGCTGGTCTCTTGAGGTATCTTCCAGCACTAGATGTCTATGACTAATGCCCTCTTCATCAGACTGTTTTATCTCTAGTGTCCAATGCAATTTCAAGCTGCAAATCAGCTCAAGAAGGCTGAGTCTGCTTGAAGTGCCTGGCCACGCCCGGACCCAGTAATGCTGTAGCTGTAGTGTGTAACAGCACAACAACAGACTTGCTATTCTTTCTCCTCCACGGCTGCACTACAACCACCATGGTCATGTTCGGTATCAAAATTCAGTAATACAAACATACAGGGAACTGGACACAGAGAATCAGATGAAAGTAGATGACAGTTATCATAAACGCATGTAGATTTTATTCAAATTTTAGACAGTCCTCAGAGAATGCACTAACCTGCTAACCATAATACAGCACTTTCCAAATGAAGTCTGCAAGTCTGAAGAAGCTGCATTAAAGATGTGTCTGAAAACTGTGCTATCCCCCTTTCTCTATTTAAGTAAAAGCCTTTCATGTCCCTTGTACTTTAGGCAAATTTTGACATTATCCCGAGTGTGTGCAAGTCCTGAGACTCTGTTAGTTTTGACATAACCAAAAATGGAGTGCCCAGTTTTTGTTTCTCAGTATCCATACTTACAGTTTCTGTATCGGGCACCTTGTGTGGCTGCAGTCCAAATTCCAAGTTCTTAACTCTTATTCCAAAAACTTCTTTACTAAAAATTTCATAAATACCTAAACCGAAAAGAAGATAGGATAAGTGGAGGGGAAAAAAGAGCTACTGACAGAACAAATTTATTTAAAATCAAGGTTCTCACATTTTCCATTGAAAGCTGCTATACGAGGTTTATACTTCTGTAACTTCTGCACCAGAATTCGCCCTCCTTCCCGAAACTCTTTGCTAAAAGAGAAAGTACTCAAAATTATAATCACAACTCTTCATTCATTAACAAGCATGACATTCCCCCTTGCTATCCTACCTGGAGAGGTCTTTGCTTCCAGGTGTTGTCCTTTCAACCATGTTTGTAAATCCGATCCCATATTTATGTGGCAAAGTGTGGTCATCCATATGGTTCAGCTGCTCATTACTTAGCCCAGACATGAACAGACACTTCCCTGCGAAGCAGGAAGATATGCATTTGCCTTTTTGTAAGCAAAAGAAAACAAAACCAAAACACCCCCTTGACTATCAGAGTACTGGAATGCTAATGAAGAATCTATGGTAACAGCACATCAGTTAATTTGGAATGACTACTGCCCTATCCAGAAAAGTTTAAAATAGCCAAAATTACTTTATCTACTGCAAGCAGATAGAAAATCCCTACTGAATAATAGGAATTCCTCGTCATGATCCTGTGTATGGCAATTAGACTTTTATTCTAGAAGTTCAGAGAGAGCTTTAGATTTTGTGCTTCACTTAAGCAGGGAGCGAATGTGATCAATACGGGCTTTTGTGGGAAAGAATATGGCAAATACAACAAAAGTCAGTTCTCTTTCAGAGCCTCGCTATTGCTTCTCCTTGCACTGGGCCTCTCTGACAGAACCCGATGACATCTTACATTCCTATTTAGCATATAAAAGTATAGTCTGGGTGACGGGCACTATCAATCTATGAAACACAAATCAACCACAGCTAGCTCCTAACGATTCGGGAGGGCTACAAACATACAGATTTTTCAGAGCATGTGTATCTGGTCTGCTATTCAGTAAAGGAAAGGAGGCTACTCGTCTGGTGAACCCGCCGAACATTAGAGAAATACCCAAGCCTGATTTTACACGTCTGCTGGACACCAGAAGGATTTTGGCTCTAGTGTCACCAGGCTGCAAAATAGCCCACGTGGAGCTCCCTACTACCACAACTGGAACAGTTCCCAGCACACAAAACAGCATGTCAACAGAGTACAGGTATCATCTTTCTTTAGGAGAACGTGCTGCAGAAAATGTTACTTAAAATGGAAAAACAGCTAGGGGGAAAAAAAAAAAAACACCCCAAAAAACCCTGCCTGGAGAATCAGGTATGCTAGATGCATACGCCTGCTGGGAAAGGGCAATGGTTTTTGCTTTTTCATCATTTAGAAAGTTTATTTAGAAGAGATGAACAAATGCAAACAGAAGAGGGCTTGCTGAAAACAGATTTTTGGAAAAATGTGTGTACGTTTTTTTTAACACCATAAACTGAGGCCTATTGACTCACCCCGATAACTCCAGTACTAGAGATTTAATTATTATTCCTCATGGTGCACACTAATGCGCCAAGAAGTTATTTGGTAATACTGTGTCCACATGGCAATTCTAAAACTGCACTGAAAGTTACTGATTATTGCTCTTTTAATCATTTTTACGTACAGTATTTGACATAAGTAGTTATGAGATTTAAATCAATCTTGGATGGTTGAAAGCAAAATCCCTCTCTGCATCCAAAAAGAAAAAGGCAAAAACCAAAACGCAAACCAGTTTAATTAAAATGCCACAGGTTCTAACAAAGTTCTGCAAATTTTGTAAGAAGAAAGGAAAACAAAAACATACAAAAATGGTTTCCAGGTCCAGGGTAATGATGTCCTTTGTACGCTGCCATCAAGCCAGGGTTTATGCCAATCTACAAAGACACCAGTCCATTTTAATGACGAGAACATGCTTGCTAGTCAGGAATTTAATGAAGTTACAATAAGCACGCTTATTCAACTCTCTTTACATTACTGTCAGTAAACAAAACTGTGTTAATGGTACCTCCCATCAGTACTTAAAAAAATTCACAATTTCACAGCAGTGTCTCACTTAGATGTGCAATGTCAAAAGAGCAGCTCACTGTGTTTTACAGCCACTGGCGTTGTGCTTCCAGTAAGTAAAGTGTCAAGTAACGGTCCCTCATGGCTGCGTACTCTGTGTAAGCCTTAGACTTCTCAGAAGTTACAACTATCTTGCTATGATTTTTAACAGAAAATGCAAAGCAGCTCTACATACAGGAAACACTTGATATACTTTATCTTGCAAGATCTTGCCATATAAGCAATATAGATAAGTAAGCAGAAGGAATGTACATCATAACTAGGCAATTATTCACTCCTCTACCTAATCTCATAACTGTGAGTTACTTACTATTACAATGTCCAGATCAAAGGTCAAAATATCAGGTAAGGTCTTGGTCAGAAGTTCCGCTTCAGATACACCATTAAAACGGTCCACTTTTCTTTTGACTTTAAAAGTATCTGTGATCTTCTCTTGTTTGCCTTTTGACTTGGCTGGTTTTTCTTTTTTAGCAGCAGGCTTTTTGGGTTGCTTAGGCTCAGTTGCTTTGGCTTTTCTTTTCCTTCCTCCTTTTTTAACTTCTGAAACACACAGCAAATATCCTTTTTATACATTTCTAATGTTGCAGTATGGACATTCAAAAAGACTGAGCTAAATGTATGGATACAAAAAGAAATCACAGATAAATCTACCTTCAAAATTAAACAGTTACCAGATGAATCTCGGTTTTCCAGGCTCAACATAGAGCTAGCTTGGGTGTCTGTACACAGACACACGCGCTACTCTCAGGCAACTACGCTGATGTAGGGTGCAAACCAAGAACAACCTTATGACTAGGTTACGTTGTTTATATGCCATATGCAACAATCCTTTGGCAACAGTTTCATGTCTTTTGGAGGTTATGCCAGAACATCAAAGCTTAGGTTCCGAGGAATGCAACAGTTAAGTTCTAGTCTACTAGTCACACTTCAACTTCTAAATATGAAAGGTGATTGTTACAGATTACATAACATATTGAAGTAAGGGAGCAGCACGTCAAAAGCCAACAGGTCTCAAAGATTACCCACAGTAACCAGGCTTGTCAGGAACACAAACACATAGGCTGAACGCTACCTAAGCTATTCACAATTTACTGTTTACAGAATACTGTCCAGCGCATCATATAGCAAAGTAATGTATGAGACCTTCAGGATCTCAATTTGCAGGAGTGACACCAAATACTAATTTTTATTTACAAAATACAAACATAAGATAGTCACTGCTCACTCATTTGAAACTTCCTCACCTTCTGGCCCTTAAAGCTTAGAAATTCAATCAGCACAGGTACTGGTCATGACGTGACACCCCCAGAGATTGCTCTCTGTCCTTGTTCATTAATAATGTCAATAACTTGAAAAATATAAAAACTTATTTCACAGCAATCAGCAAAGAGCCAAAGTAATCCATTAGTTTAAAATTGAGACTGCATCTTACTTTCAAAATTCCTAGATGAAACTCTCCCTCGGGTAAGAAATAAATACGGTGGATATCAGGGCACTGCCATAAGTCTGCAAACCTTTTTTTAGGCTGTTCTTGTATGAAAGCTGAGTGCAAACAACAAGGAGAACAAAAGTCATATGAAATCCCTACCACGTCATTGGAGCTACTGCTTAGGAAACTGTAAAGAACAGTACTCAAGCTGTAGCCTAGTAACAATGAAGAGAAGACTCAGTGAGCCACGTAAGCAGCTCTTCTTTCCTATCTCTTGAAGAATTTGGTGGTTTTTCATGTGATGGCAAAATGCCACAGATACATCCAACTCAGACCAGTTGGAGTATTTCAAATGAAGCAGGATAATGTTCTCCTAACTCTCCTGCTGATCAGGTACGTACCAACCTGTCACGAAAGACCAACAATGCCAGGGCAGCCTTTCAGAGGGTAATCCTAAAAATGTTACTTTTTTCATCACAGCAGGTAGCTGGACTCCAAATCTTTGCCTTTCACACGCGCTCCTGTAAATTTCACACACATTTGGTAAATCTTCAAGCCCTGCCTTTGAAGGCTTTACTTAACTGCCAATTCTCACAAAAAATATTAGGGAACAGCTTCGTAACAGAAGATTAGGGTCGTCCAAAAATACTTCAAAGTGCAGTCAAACAGCATGCTCATGGTGACATCATCTTATTCAGTAATAAAGCTGCAAAAGAAGCCCAGCTCTATAGCACCCGAGATGCAGCCTAACTGTAGTGAATAACTCTGTGCGAATGAATTGAGCAGTTGCAACTATTTTAAACCGGAGGTTTTCTTCCTATGATTTCCTCTGGCCATGCACGACAACTGAAAAAAAAAAAATCCCACAAACCCAAAAGCAGCTCATCAAAGGACGCACTTGAACAAGCAGTGTCACGGCATGAACTGGCTGACGGGTTACCTTGGTACAGAGGGCTCTGACCTATACCTAAACATTGAAAGCAAGACAAAACTCAGTGTGTGAATATTTACTATAGAATCAGAACTTAAGCATGGCAGAGATCAGTGCTTTTTTTATGTGGCAAAGAGCAAGCAGAGTAACGGAACAAGGGATCTTTTCTTGGCATGGTCAGTGTAAAGCCCAAGTGTACGAAATCCTAGTGGAGGAAAAGAAAGGCAACATACAAGCCTATAAAGTACGTAACTTGTGTCAAGTACCGGACACTTTCCAGCACCGTTTGTATTTGTTTAAATAAGCCTCACTAAAACCAAACAACCCTCAGTGTATATAAGCAATTCACTATGTGATCACTACAACACACTAAACCACCATTCAAACAAAAATATTTCTACTAAACAGTATTATACTGTACTTCTCTTGAACTCAGACTTTAAAAAGACAGCTTCCCTGATGTCTTATTAAAAACCATGAAATTAGCTAAAAAGAATATTAAAAAAAAAAATCTGCTTCTCTTAGAATAAGATAATTTTGTGAGACTGAACAATGTGAATACTATCACCTGGGTTTACTACTTCTGATTTTAATTGTCTGGTAAAAAAATGTCACTTCAAGAGTACAATTAATCAATACTTCCTTAGAGAGCATCAAGAAAAGGAAATACAACAGGTCCAAAGAAGCAGTTTAAGACCAATAATTTTTTTCCCCAATCAATTAGGAACATTTTAGCTCACTTAGCAGGACCCAGCCAAACTACCTTTTGGAGGCTCCTGAGCAACGTTCGGCTCTGGAATGCCCTCTAGAGTCGGCTGCTCGCTCATGATTTCCATGTTAGGCGCTGCAGTCATCATCTGATGGAACGGAAACGTGTAAAAAGCTTGAGCTTGCTGAAGATACGCGTAATACCTTAGAAAGGGGAAAAAAAAAAAAGATGACATAATTTATCAGCATTTTAGAAATGTAGTGATGTATCGAACAGACTGTAAACATCCATCTTTATGAAGGCTGGCATGTAGCGTACTTACATTCTCCAACAACCCTACCAACAAGGCAGTAAGTCACCTAACCCCCCTCGGCAGTCTGACTGCTTCGCTCACATCAGGGGACGTGAAACCCAACATTAACAGTACAGCTCCCTCAGGATTACTGTAATGTGAAAGAGCCACAACATTTCTAAGTGAAGCGTAGAGCTTTTCCTGGTTTTTTTTCTCTGAAAAAACACTCTGTAGCACAAATTACCAGGCAAACTGTCCATCAAACACATTGACAGTTCACAACACAAGCAAGTTAAAACTCTTCTGACTTCAAGTTTCCCAAGGTTTAGATTTTCTCAATGTTACGTCATTTACTTTGTCGGCTATGATGCAGAACGGATGAATCATTCTGTGCTACAAAGCACTATGAATACACACAGCATCAGTTACTGTGCAGATTACTAAACAACTTTCACAAATCGTCTGGCAAACTGGACACGAATATTGCCCTCGCTCACACACACAGATTCAGTCTCCTTCCATGCACAAAGACATTTTTCCATATTCAGCTCTTTCACACCACACGTTTATTAGTCACATACAGCCCTCACACCCCAACACAAACGTCTGCTTCATACAGTCATTCCCTTCTACCCATGCAGCCACCTTCTTGTCCAGGGATTCTACTGCCGTACGAATATATAGAAAAGATTTTGTGAACAGTAAATTTTCAGGAAGTAATTTAATTACGTCAGAGCTATTCATAAAAACGCCAAATAATTTTTAGACATATAGAAGTATCTCAAAAGAAAGGACCATTCTCTATGACGCAATGGATGTTTCAGAATATTTAAGAATCCCACTGTAAAGCGGATTTAAGCCAGAACAGCCCCCACTCTTGTGATCAGGCCACCAATTTTGAACCAAATACCTGCCCTGAATCGAGGAGGATAAAATTTGAACATAGATTCATCGGATTCCCAGGGAAGCTGCCTAACAAAGCCACAGGAGACTTTCAAAGCACAGTGAATACCTCAGACCCCCTTGCTGGAAGAGTTCCATTTTATATAAAACACTTGTGCAGCTACTGAATCAAAGAAACCCGAGCCTCAGATTTGTATTAGGAAACCACCACTGAGACATGTAGAATCCTGTACATAACGTAGCAAATGCTTAATCATACAGAGCAGAACACAGCGAGTATGAAAGACGTGAAAGCATCTAACCCAAGCACAGTCTCTAATGAGAAATCTTCTTATAATACGTGTCTTCTTATTTTATGCGCATATTAAGTCTCTTTCTTCACACAGGAACAAAACCCCCTTTAAACAGAGGAAAACTGGCACCACGTTATGGACAAGTCCTCTAACCCCACGGTAACGAGATGAAAGCGAGCTTTTACCCCCACCTCGAACCCTCATACGCTTTTTTTTTAGGTAGTTTTCCTTGCACGGATTCAGAAACACAACGCTTTGTTACTGATGAATGTATGACGGAACGTTTAAATAAACATGCTCAGTTCCCTGAGGAAAAGGCAGCGATTAACCCCTCCTTCAGCTCATGCGAGAAATCAAAGAAAAATAAGAGAGAGGACAGGAAAGCAGACGCCCACCGGGACAGAAACCAACCCGCAGCCCTTCGCTGCCCCCTCAGCTCCGCGCAGACGGGCCCCCACCCCACGCGCGCGTTTCTCTCCACACAGCGTGTCCCCTCCCCCC